>ENA-ORVG01003510-ORVG01003510.1-human-gut-metagenome-genome-assembly--contig:-NODE-3510-length-12211-cov-28.606367_pt1 | contig 12211 bp, 4 predicted proteins | sample MGYA00242091_ERZ509233 | MGnify/ENA primary metagenome ERZ509233 (study PRJEB26280, sample SAMEA2338840) | human gut metagenome | biome: human gut; feature: human-associated habitat; material: faeces... | reverse complement strand
GACAAGCTGGACGTGAAGCGCCGGGCGGAGGCCAAGACCGCCGCGAAAAAGCTGCGGCTCGTTCCGGATGATCTATAAATGCTATGCCTGTGCCTGAACGGGCTGGATATAAACCCTATACACATATCCTAAAGGAGGATCTTATGAAAAAACGAGTATTGAGCCTGCTGATGGCGCTGACGCTCTGTCTGACGACGCTGCCCACGGCAGTCTTCGCCGACGTCACGGAGAACGGCGAAGGAAGCGGCGGGACGCACTACGTCGCGGAGAGCGGCGGGACGCAGTATGAAACGGTGCAGGAGATCTTGGAAAATATGGAGGAAGGCGAGATCACGCTGCTCGACAGCGTCACGGAAGACCTCACCGTCTACGCCGCGACGACCATCCACATGAACGGGCACAGCATCACCGGCAATATTGATGCCATGGACAGTCTGACGCTGAACGGCGGCACGGTCGATGGTACTGTGAAGGTAGACGGCGGCACGCTCAACATGACCGCGCCCGCCGAAGCGGAAGCGGCCATTACCGGCGGGCTGAACGTGGTTTCCGGCTCTGCTTCTGTCAGCGGCGCGAAGGTCGGCGTGAAGGGCACGCTGTACTTCGATGGCCCGGATATGCTGATCTCCGGCGCAGTGAAGGCGGTCGAGCTGGATAGCGCGGCAGAGCCTGCCGCCAAAACGCTCTACGGCTCCGCCACAGTGAACGGCGATACCGCTGCGGAAGCTGGCTTTGACACCGATACCTATAAAGTAGGCGGCGAAATCGCAAAGAAGCTGACCAACAAACAGGTGGGCAGCACCACACCCGCAGCGCCGAGCCTGACGCTGACCGAAACGAGCAAGAGCCTTACCGCGGGCAAGACCGCCATGTTCACTGCCAATTATACCGGCACGGACACGCTGAACGCCTATGTTCAAGGCAGCGCGGTCAATGGCTACTTTACCATCAGCCAGAAGAACAACGGCGACGGCACTTATACCGTCTCCGTCAAGATCGATGAGGAAACGCCCGGTGGCACGTACACGCTGTTCGTTCACGAGGTGGGGAACACCTCCGTGCAGGCAAGCGCCACCATCACCGTCACCGGCTTGCAGGATGCAGCCGAGGTGAACGGCAAACAGTACAAGTCTCTCCCCAGGGCGCTGAATGCGGCACGGGACGGTGACACCGTCAAGCTGCTGGCCAACCATGTGACGGATGCAGACGCCCTCAATGCGCTCGGTGAAGATTTTACGTTCGAACAGTATGCTTCCATCGTACCCGTTGTCACCAAAACCTTGACGCTCGATCTGAACCACAAGACGGTCGATTACCTCGAGGTTGGATTCACAGAGACGAACGAGGAAACGCAGGAAAAAGAAACTCTCGCGACAGGCAACCTGACTGTTACAGGCGAGGCCGCTTACGGCAGAATTTCAAATCTCATGTTCATGGCCGGCGCACTGGACATCCGGAGCGGCGAGATCGGCGGTTCAGGATGCGCGGGACTTTTCTGCGACGCGAACAGTGGCTCTGTGACCGTCAGCAACGGCACGGTGTATGGCCTCACCGTATTTGAGGGTGCTTCCGTCACCGTCAATGGCGGCTCCAAACACGCGGGTGAATGGGTTGTCGCTTCTGGCGCCACGCTGAACATTACGGACGGCACGTTTGGCGATGTGCAGTTCACGCGCAACGGAACCATCGCCATCAGCGGCGGCACGTTCCAAAGCATTAAGAGCTACATCGCAGAAGAGATGCAGCCGCTCATGTCCCTGTTGGATACGCAGAAGGTGTACGCTTTCTACAAGGGCGACGACGTGCAGGACGGCAATGCAACGGAGCTGGCCGACGTAACCGTCAGGGAGCACACCCACACCATGGTGGACAACAAGTGCGCCTGCGGCTTTTCCTGCACCCACAAGGATACAGACGGCACAAGCGCCATCGACAAAGACGGCAAATGCGCGGTCTGCGGGACGCAGTTTGCGGCTGGCATCGGCGAAACCTATTATACCGATGTGCCGTCCGCGCTGGATGCGGCAGCTGACGGTCAGACCATCACCCTGCTGGCAAACGGGACGCTGCCTTACGGCATATATGCCAGCAAGACCCTCACGCTGGATCTGAACGGACATAGCCTGAGTGGGCACAGCTTGAATGTCGGCGGCTCTACGGCCACGGGTCAGGCTCTCACCGGTAATCTGACGGTCATTGACAGCAGCGGCGGCAACGGCGCGGTGGGAGTGACCGTGCGGGACGGCGGTACACTGGTATTTGATCCGGAGCATGACAGCACCACCCTGCTCCAGCTGGAGGTTTGGGGCGGCAAAGTCGAGCTGCACGGCGGAAAGATTTTGAGAAAAGATCTGCGGCTGAATAACAGCATCACATTGGGCGATCTGCTTCCCAGAAACGCGGGGCTTGCTTACTACCGTGACGACACGCAGCTTACGCTGGAGGAAGCCGCTACCCAGACCTGCGACCTGGTGGTAAAGTCGTGCAGCCACGGCGGCAAGAACGGCTTTGACAAAAGCGCCACTGCCTGCCCCTACTGCAACGCGCCCGCGGTGGCTGAAACAACCTTGTACAATGGCGAGGGCAACCGCCTGCAGCGGAGATTTGCCGATTTGCAGACTGCCCTTGACGCAGACAGAGACGGCGGCGCGACCCTTCAGCTGCTGGCCGACGTGACCGGCGATTATACCATCGACGGCACGAAGGTCACGGGACTTGATCTGAACGGCCACTCCATCAAGGGCACGGTGACGGTCAAGGGCATCAAGGGCGACTATATCACCACCACCTTGAGCAACACGAAAAACACGACCACGGTCAGCATTGATGAGGTCGTTGCTTTCGATGGTGCGGAACTCGCCGGGTCGAAATATCCTGCCGTGATCGGCACATTGACATTGGCAGAGGGCGCGACATGGAAAAATATTCTGAATCTTAAAACACTTGGATACAAGATTCTCAACGCGGACGGTACTTACAAGTGGTATGCCCCGGATGATGTCAAAGCCTCGCAGTTGAACAACGTTATCATCAATAGCCTGCCCATCACCTCCAAGACCCTGAATCTGAAGGTCGATGGCAAGAACCTGGCCGGCAACTCGCCGAAGGTGGAGCGCGGCGCGACCGTCCAGCTCTGCGCCAGCTGCAATACGAAGGGCGCGACGGTGACGTTTTCCATCCTGAAGACGGGCGAAACAACGCCCATCACGCTGTCGGGCAGCGATGTGAAATATACGACAGTCGGCACTGGCAGCACCAAATTCTACGTCGCGGAGTACACCTTCAACGATTTCGGCAGCTACACGATTTCCTTCACCGCCGCCAAGGACGGCTATACGGTGCAGAGCGCCGAAAAGAAGCTGACCGTCACCAAGGCCGCCATCCCGGCCAGCGCGATCACCGCACCCGCGGCAAACGCCCTGACCTACAACGGCAGTGAGCAGCTACTCGTCACGGAGGGCAGCGTGGACGCGAAGTACGGCGAGATGCAGTACCGTCTGGGCACGAGCGGCGGCTTCAGCACTGCCACTCCCACCGCCGCCGATGCCGGAACGTACACGGTCTATTACAAAGTCGTAGGAGCTGAGGGTTACAATGACACCGCTGCTAAGTCCATAAAAGTAACCGTCAGCCCGGTGAAGATCAAAGGCATCTGCAACGTCACTTCTGTCTCCAAGACCTACGACGGCAGCGCAAGCGTTACGCTTCCCAAGGCCAATCTGGCGTTCCTCGACGCTGCGGGCAACATGATTTCCCTCCCCGAGAGCGCTTATACGATCACGGACGCCCGCTTTACCACGCGGCAGGATGACTTTACCTATGAGGATTCGCCGGACGCCGGCACGAAAGAGACCATTTCCTTCACTCTGACGCTCACAGATTCCAACTACGTGTTCGAGGGCGAGGCGGCGGACGTCAGATCGGACAACTTCAATTTCACCTCCAATGATGACCGCTTCAAGATCGATCAGGCCACTGTGACCCCGGCTGAGATCACGCTGTTTGTTTATAACGACGTGGCAAAGACCTATACGCTCGATCTGGCCACGCTCCTGCCGGAGCTGACTTCGGGCTGCGAGTACGGCAAAATCAAGTATCAAGGGTGTGATTACCATTTTACGGATAGCACCTACCTCGACAGTAACAACGGTATGTTCGTGTCAAACGAGGGCGTTCTGACTCTGCCCATCGTGGCCGCGCACTCCGCAGATGTGAACAAGCAGATCGGCACGATAACCGCCCCGGTTGTAACCGCGAACTATCAGCAGTTTGAGCTGACCATCAAGGTCGTTATTGGCGAGAAGATCACGCCCGTACAGTCAGATGACTTCAAAATCAGCGCGACGGGCATCACCTACCGCCAGACATTGGAAAACAGCACGCTCACCGTCGAGGGCACGATGAAGGACCCCACCACAGGAAAAGAGGTCCCGGGCACCTTCGCGTGGAAGAATAAATACGACAGACCCATTAACACCGGCGATGTGTACTTCGATTGGACATTCACCCCGGCGGAAGGCTACGAGGAATACGCAGCCGTAACCGACAGCGTGAAAGTCCCCGTCGCCCCCAAGTCCATCGAGGGCGCAGCCATCACGCTGGAAGCTACCAGCCTCGAGTACAACGCGGCGGAGCAATCGCCGAAGATCACCGGCGTGACGCTGGAGGACTGGGATGAAACAAGAATCACCTACATTATCAAAAGCGGCGGCTCGGCCACCGATGTCAGCGACAGCATCACCCTGACCATCGAAGGTACCGGCAACTACACCGGCACGGCCACGGTCGAGTGGAAGATCACGCCAAAAACCGTGACGCCCACGATGGAAGTCGAGTCCTGCACCTACACCGGCGATGCGCTGGAGCCGGCCGTGACCCTCAATGACGGAGATGCGGTCATTCCGGAGGGAGAATACACGGTAGAGTATTCCAACAACACCAACGCCGGTACCGGCCGGGTGACCATCAAGGACGTTGAAGGCGGCAACTACGTTATTCAGGGAAGCACCCAGGACTTCCCCATCAACAAGGCCGACGCGCCCACGAATATCCAAAACGGCACACTGAATGTGATCAACGGCACATATCTGACGTACACCTATGACTTCCAGCAGCTGCTGCCCGCCGCGCCCCATGGAGATTACGGCACTGTGCGCTACGATTTGGGGAATCGGCAGACTGCTATCAACTTCACCGCTCATGGATATTATATCGACCCGGAGATAGCGGAATTTGAGGGGAGCAAGCTGACTTTGGTAGGTCTCTATGCGAAAGATGGAACAGCGACCGGCCAGATCGGTACCGTCAAAGTGACGGTCACCACCACCAACTACGAAAACTTTCAACTGACGCTCGTCCTCAACGCGGTGAACCAGATCAAGCCCACGCCGGACGGCACAATCACTGCAAGCGAGATTACCTACGGCCAGACATTGAGCGAGAGCCGGATTTCGGGCACGATGAAGGATCCCGACACCGGCAAATCCGTTAACGGTACGTTCGCGTGGACGGACGGCACGATCAATCCTAACGCAGGCGACTATGAAGCCGAATGGACGTTCACTCCGGCTGCGGGCTACGAGAAATACGCGACCGTGACCGAAACTGTGACCATCAAGGTCAAACCGGCGGAGCTGACCGTTTCCGTGAAAGCATCCAGCATGTATTACACCGGCGAGGAACAGATCGCATCGATCATCGCGTCTGGACAAAGCGTAGACAGCACTCCCGTGACGTTCACCTACAGCGACAAGGAAGATGGCAACTATACTTCGGGCGTACCGACATTCACCGACGCGGGCACATACACCGTTTACTACAAGGCGGAAGCCGCGAACCACGAACCAGCTACCGGTACGTTCACCGTGACCATCGACCCGCTGCCGATCAGCCTTCTCTCTGTTTCGTCAATCTCCAAGACCTACGACGGCAGTGCAGATGTCACGCTCACTGCGGACAAGCTGACGTTCCTCAGCAAAACGGCGAAGATTAAACTTCCCGATACGGCGCTCTCCTTCTCTGACGCCCAATTTACCAGTAAGCAGGCGGACGGGAGTTATCTGCCCTCGCCGGAGGTCGGAAACGGAAAGGCGCTTTCCTTCACCATGACGCTCACAAGCAATAACTATGTGTTTGAAGGTAAGTCGGAAGGTACCACAAAGGTCAGCGACGTTTTCGCGACCGATGATGTGAACCGGTTCACCATCACCAAGGCCGCTGCGCCCACAGTGCAGCCCGTAGAGCTGACCGTTATCAACGGGCTGGCAAAGACTTACTTGGTCAATCTTCCCGCGCTGCCGACGCTGGGCGATAATTGTAAGTACGGCTCCATCAAATATGAGGCCTGCAACTTCGATCTGATTGGAGAGGGCGGCTACGCAAATTCGACGGCAATGATCACATCAAACGATGAGTTCCAGTTGACTGTCCCGGCTGTCGAATCTCAGACCGAAGGTTCCGTCGGAACCGTAGGCGTCAAGATCACCACGGACAACTATCAGGACATGCTCCTGACCGTTGAAGTCATCGCGAAGAACAAGATCGTTCCCGTGCTGGACGGCGAGATCACCGCAACGCCGATTACCTACGGTGACACACTGAGCAAGAGCGAAATTTCGGGCAAGATGAAAGACCCCAATACCGGCGCAAAGGTCGAGGGCACTTTCTCGTGGCAGCAACCGGACAATACGATTCTGGACGCGAGTACGCTTGGTCATAGTGTCGAATGGACGTTCACTCCGGATTCCGAGGAATACGCAACCGTAACCGACACCGCAACTGTCGAGGTCGCTCCCAAGTCCATCGAGGGCGCAGTGATTACGCTGGAATCTGCCGACCTCGAATACAACGCGGCGGAGCAATCGCCGAAGATTACCGGTGTGGCACTGGAAAAATGGACTGAAAATATTACCTACCGTATTGTAAGCGGCAACACGGCCACCAATGTCAATGACAGCCTCACCCTGACTATCGAGGGTACCGGCAACTACACCGGTAAGGCCGCGGTCAAGTGGAAGATTACGCCAAGAGAAGTGACACCCGCGATTGAAGTCGCATCCTGCACCTACACCGGCGATGCGCTGGAGCCGACCGTGACCCTCAAGGACGGAAATGAGGTCATTCCGACAGACGAATACACGGTAGAGTATTCCAACAACACCAACGCCGGTACCGGCCGGGTGACCATCAAGGACGTTGAAGGCGGCAACTACGTTATTCAGGGAAGCACCCAGGACTTCCCCATCAACAAGGCCGACGCGCCCACGAATATCCAAAACGGCACACTGAATGTGATCAACGGCACATATCTGACGTACACCTATGACTTCCAGCAGCTGCTGCCCGCCGCGCCCCATGGAGATTACGGCACTGTGCGCTACGATTTGGGGAATCGGCAGACTGCTATCAACTTCACCGCTCATGGATATTATATCGACCCGGAGATAGCGGAATTTGAGGGGAGCAAGCTGACTTTGGTAGGTCTCTATGCGAAAGATGGAACAGCGACCGGCCAGATCGGTACCGTCAAGGTGAATGTCACCACCACTAACTACGAGAACTTTCAACTGACGCTCGTCCTCAACGCGGTAGACCGGATCACGCCCGTGGCGGATGGCAGCATCACCGCAAGCAAAATCACCTACGGCCAGACGTTGAGCGAGAGCCGGATTTCGGGCACGATGAAGGATCCCACCACCGACGCAGCCGTTGAAGGCACCTTCGCGTGGCAGCTGCCGGACGATACGATCCTGGATGCGAGTACGCTTGGCCATGATATCGGATGGAAGTTCACCCCGAAGGATGGAAATGCCTATACGGAAGCGACCGGCACCGCAACGGTCAAGGTCGACAAGGCCCAACAGTACGGCAAGGTCAGCATGAAATTCTACATTTACGGCGAGACGCCCAGCACGCCCAGCCTGACAGACCGGACGGGTGACGGAAGCGTGACCTACTACTATAACACCACCAATTCCAACAGCGGCGGCACAGAGTGGAAGAACATTCAGCCGGACACGCTGAGCGCCGGAACCTGCTACTATATGTACGCAGAGCTTGGCGAGACGAAGAACTACGACTCGTTCACCACGGCGTGTAAGAAGTTTTGGGTAATGAAGGCGATACCGACCTGCACGAAACCCACCGGCCTGACAGCCAAATACGGCCAGAAACTCAACCAGATCGCTCTGCCCAATCCGGAGGGAAATACACCCGGCACATGGCGCTGGCAAGAACCGGAGACGGTGCTGGATCAACTGGGTACCCGAAGCTTCTATGCTGATTTCAAGCCCGACAATGAGACCTATAGCGAAGTGCTCAACGTCGCCATTGACGTGACCGTCGGACCGGCGGATGGCGGCAGCCTCAAAACGGTCGAGCTGGCGCAGAAGTACACGGACACCTCGGAGCACACCTACAAACCAGACTGGTCAGGGCTTCCCGGCGGACAAACGTGGCGCTATAACAGCGAATACAGCGTCAGCACCGGCTCGAATGTCGCACTTACCGGGCATGATTTCGAAGCGGACGGCAGTTTGCTGACCTACGCGATTTCCGGCGGCAAGGCGGGCGACAAGATCACCCTCACCCTCAAGGCGTCCTGCGACAATTATAAGGATTTCGCCATCACGCTGAACATCACCCTGACAGAAAAGGACGATCAGAAGCCGTTGACCATCACCGGCAACACTTCCGTAATCTATGGTGAAAAGCTGACGCTGACCACCACTGGCGGCTCCGGCACAGGCGCTGTGACCTACCGCATTGACACTGCGCACAGCACCGGCGAAGCGGCCATCGATCCCGAAACCGGCGTTCTGACTCCCGTCAAGGTCGGCTCTGTCAGCGTCATCGCGACTAAGGCGGGAGACAACGACTATAACGATGTCACCAGCGCTCCCTTCGTGCTCATGGTCAAACCGGCCACGCCTACCGGCGAGCCGAACTACACCAAGATCACCACCGGCGGCAAGACGCTGAAGGACGCGGCGCTGACCACCAAGGGAAGCACGCTGAATCCCAATGACGGCAAGCTGGAATGGGTGGATGACAAGGGCAATGCTCTGCCCGACGATACCAGGGTCAAAGCCAACACGACCTACAAGTGGCGCTTTACGCCCACGGACACCAACTACACGACCCTGACCGGCGAGATCGAGCTGCTGCATCACAAGTCCAACGGTGGTGGCAGCAGCGGCTACAGCTACTACACCATCGAGGCAACCGCCGGGGCTGGCGGCTCCATTTCTCCCTCCGGCAGCGTCAGCGTCCGTGAGGGCAGAGATCAGACCTTCACCATCACCCCGGATAAGGGCTATGCCGTCTCCACTGTCAAGATCGACGGCAAGAGCATCGGCGCGGTGAAGTCCTACACCTTTGAGAATGTCAGCAGAACCCATACCATCGAGGTCGTCTTCGTCAAGGGCACTGCCAGCGCCCGCACCGGAGACAGCAGCGATCTTCCGCTGTGGAGCGCCCTTCTGCTGGCAAGTACCCTTACGCTGGCCGGCGCTGTCCACTACAAGAGAAAACGCGCACGATAATCGCCTTATCATGCCTTAAAGGCCAACAAACAGCTCAGCTTCCGGCTATTTGGCTGGAAGCTGAGCTGTTCCCTTTTCGCTGCAAGAAGCAATCAATGGCATTTTATGGTAGACGGTTGCAACGGCTTCATCATGCTGGACAAGAACGACAGTCCGAAGGTCGCTTTGCACATCGAGAATGAAATGCGCTGGGCAAAGAAGTATCAAAAGCTGCATCCGGACAAGCCTCTGCCGCACATCACGCCTTATGTGTTCCGGCATACCTGCTGCACGAACATGAATTTTATCCTTTTGGGAATTGCGGAATTCATGTTGGCGGGTATATTGGCCGCGGGAACATTTGCTCTGGCATTGGGGTCAAAAGACACAGAAGAGTTTGTTGATAAGACAATCTCCAATCGTTATGAGAAACATGTAAATTCGATTTATCGGACGGACGGGATGCGGGAAACGACATAAGAATAATGTGAAAGGAGTTGGCCTTATAACGAGGCTGCCTGGTTTCTTTTGTGCCTGCCGCAGCCAGTTCCACGTGGGGTTCAGTGGTGTGAGACGGAGAATTTGAAGCAGGAGACGGGGCAGCGCACAACGGCGCAGAGAACATGGTGGGAGGCGCGGGCGCTGGCAGATCGGTTTATTTGTGAAACAGCGGCACTTGTCCGCGTTTATGAGGTGCTCAGCGGACCCCAACCAAATTTTTTTAATTCCAAATGCAATAAAACGCCCTTTCCGCGCATTACACGGATGACAGGAGAAAAAAGCCCATGCTCAGTATGCTGATGACAACCGAATATGCGCCGGCGGAGGATCGACACGAGCTGCAGCAGTTGTTGCTCCACATTGCCGGTGGGGAGCGTGACGCGCTGGCGGCGCTGTATCAGCGCACGCGCACAGCGGTGTACGGCCTTGCGCTGTCCTACCTCAAAAACGCGCAGGACGCGCAGGATCTCACGCAGGACGTCTATGTGCAGGTGTGGGACTGCGCGGCGCAGTACCGTCCCATCGGCTCGCCCATGGGTTGGCTGCTGACTGTGTGCCGCAGCCTGTGCCTGATGCGCCTGCGGCGGGAGGAACGCCATGCCGCCCTCAGCGAGGAGGAATGGGACGCCATTCCCGCGCGGGAGTGCGGACTGGACGCCGATGAGCGCGCACTGCTGCAAGGTGCGTTGGCTGTGCTTGGCGAGGAGGAGCGACGCATTGTGCTGCTCCACGCGGTCACGGGCATGAAGCACCGTGAGATCGCGGCGCTGCTGGAGCTGCCGCTTCCCACCGTCCTGTCGAAATATCACAGAGCATTGAAAAAGATGCGCAGCTGTCTGGAAGGAGATGACGCCCGATGACCAATGAGAAACTGGAGCAGAGGCTGGCTGCGGCGCTTGAAAAGACTGCGCCGGACGATGTGAGCGGCGTTCTCTCCCGCTGTGAAGCGCGGAAAGGAACGGTAATTCCCATGACAACAAAGAAAACGACAAATAGAAAATGGACAACGCTGGTAGCTGCCTGCCTTGCGGTGATGCTGCTGTGCGGCGGAGGCGTGTTCTATCAGCAGGCGCATGCGGTGGCGTCCGTGGTGTCGCTGGATGTGAACCCCAGCATTGAACTGAAGGTCAGCAGGAACGAAAAGGTACTGGCCTGCGTGCCGCTCAACGAGGATGCAAAAGCCATCCTGGCGGATATGAGTAATGGGGCTGACCTCAAGGGCGCAAAGCTGGATGTGGCGGTGAACGCCATCGTGGGCAGTCTTGTGCGAAACGGCTATCTCGACAGTATTTCCTCCGCCATCATGATCTCGGTGGAGGACAAGGATGCAGCCCGTGCGGAAAAGCTCCAGCGGGAGCTGACCAGCGCCGTGGACGGCGTGCTGCAGACCAGCGAAGCGAAGGCCGCCGTCCTGACGCAGACGCTGACGCAGGACGCGGCGCGGGAGCAGCAGGCTCGGGAAAACAACATTTCCACCGGCAAGGCGGCGCTGGTGAACCGCGTCCTTACCATCAACCCGTCGCTGAAGTTTGACGCGCTGGCGAAGCTCTCGGTGGAGGAGCTGAAGGACCTTGCGGAAGCGGGCGCGCCCGCCATGCCCATCGGCAGGGATGCCGCCGCTTACGCTGCGGAGCAGTATGCCGGGACAGCGGCGTTGGACTCCGTCACGGCGGAGGTCGATTCCGAACTGGACGAATCCCCCGCACACTACGAGGTGGAGCTGCACACGGCATGGGGTGAGTTTGAGTACCTGGTGGACGCCTACACGGGGAAAGTGCTCAGCGGGCAGAAGGACTTGCTGGCCACAGCTCCCGCAGGGGATGAGGCGGCAAAGCCCACTGCACCGTCCGGCGGCGCGGATATCGGTCATGCCAAGGCGAAGTCCATCGCCCTGAACCACGCGGGCGTGAGTGAAAATGAAGCGTATGACATGGAGATCGAACTGGACGACGAGGACGGCACGCTCGTCTATGAGGTCGAGTTCAAATCCGGCGGCATGGAGTATAGCTACGAGATCAACGCCGCCACCGGCGCGATCCTCAAGCACGAGACAGAGATAGATGATTGATGCGAAAGCTGAAGGTATGCGGTGCAGGCGTACTTGCAGGGCAGAGTAATATTTAGAAGCGCAGAAAATACCATCAGTTAACAAGGGCAGACACGCCTGTCACCGCGCCTTTTCGGCGATT
>ENA-ORVG01003503-ORVG01003503.1-human-gut-metagenome-genome-assembly--contig:-NODE-3503-length-12251-cov-4.893900_pt1 | contig 12251 bp, 7 predicted proteins | sample MGYA00242091_ERZ509233 | MGnify/ENA primary metagenome ERZ509233 (study PRJEB26280, sample SAMEA2338840) | human gut metagenome | biome: human gut; feature: human-associated habitat; material: faeces... | reverse complement strand
CCGCCATAACCGGCCGCCGACGGGTTCGGCATGCGTGGGGCGGCGGGATGATGCGATTGCGCTCGGTTTGGATGGGTGCGGGCGGTTCCGGTGTTTTTAGCCTTCGTTGCCGGATCGGTCGCAGTGCGAAGGCGATGCGGCGGTGTGCACTTCGCCGGTGTTCGTGCGGTTCCGCCCGCTGTCGGCGGACTGCATCCGAAGCGGGGCGGATCGTCTTTTCGCGGGATTATGCCTTGTGGATAAGTCGATTGCAGAGTGGAGGGGCCGATCCGTCCGCACCCGAAATCGAGCGGGCGTCGGGGCGAAACGATCCCTCTCGGGCGAAGTGCCGGACTCCTTGTGCAGCGCTCTTGCGGCAATGCGTTTCGGGGCGGGGGCCGTTTCCGGTGTGCAGGCGCGGTACGTCCCTCCCGCGGGCCGCACCCGCTTCGGGTCACTGGTTTTTCTTTTGTTTTTCGTCGCCCGAAAATTGAATTAATTGCGGAAAAATTTGTACTTTTGCAAAATTAGAGCGGAAGGTCGGGCGGCGTGCATCGCCGGCCGACCCGCTGTGTCGAACCGTCCGCCGCAGGATGGAACCGACAATTAAAACTATTGACACGAAGCATGTTGAGTATTTTGTACTACATCTGGCTGGCAGCGATCTGTACGGTAGTCCTCGTCCTGTCGGTCGCGGTGTTGGCGCTGACGTACCCGTTCCAGAAGTCGCGGCGCATCGTTCACGAGATGTCGCGGTATCTGGCGTTGAGTTTTCTGCTGCCTTTCCCCCGTCGGGTGGAGGGGTTGGAGAACGTCGACCGCCGCGAGCGTTACGTCATCGTACTCAACCACCAGGCCATGGTCGACATCGGCGCGCTCTACCACGTGCCGCTCAATTTCCGCTGGGTTTCCAAGCGCGAAGTCTTCCGCATCCCCTTCTTCGGGCAGTTCCTGCTCGTCCACGGCGACATCTGCATCGACAGGGGACGTGCCGCCGAGGCGTTGGAGCAGCTGCTCCGCGACGGCGGGCTGTGGTTGTCGCGCGGAGCTTCGGTGGCGATCTTTCCGGAGGGAACCCGCTCGAAGGACGGCCAGATCCACCGATTCAAGGCCGGGGCTTTCACGTTGGCCAAAGAGGCCGGTGTGCCGATCCTTCCGGTCGTGCTCGACGGTACGCAGCGGGTGATCGGCCGCAACCGCCTCTTCAATTGGCGCAACCGCATCACCGTGAAGGTGCTGCCGCCCGTGCCGGCGGCCGAGGTCGCGGCGACCGAGACCCACGCCCTGATGGACGGCGTGCGCGAGCGGATGGCCGCAGCTCTGGCCGAGGTGCGCGGACAGGCGCGGCCGAATCGTAACTAACAATTTATAGACAAGGAGTTTCCGGTATCGCCGGCGGTCCGCCGCCGGAAGCGGGAGCCGCCGGACTCCGCACGACGCAATTATGTCAGATTTACTCAATACCCCCGCCTCCTACGGCGACGACGCGATCGTAACCCTCACTCCGCGCGAGCACATCCGCCTGCGCCCCGGCATGTATATCGGCAAGCTGGGCGACGGTTCGCAGCCCGACGACGGCATCTACGTGCTCATCAAGGAGGTCGTCGACAACTCGGTCGACGAGTTCATCATGGGCGCCGGCAAGCAGATCGAGATCACGGTGGTCGACAACGTGGTCACGGTGCGCGACTACGGGCGCGGCATTCCGCTCAAATCGCTCGCGGCGGCCGTCAGCGAGATGAATACCGGCGGCAAGTACGGCGGTACGGCCTTCAAGAAGACCGTCGGTCTGAACGGCGTGGGCGTCAAGGCCGTCAACATGCTTTCGAGCGAGTTCACCGCCCGTTCGGTGCGCGACGGCGAGGCCCGCACGGTCACCTTCGCGCAGGGCATCGAGCAGAGCGACCGCTGGGAGAGCGGCGTGGAGGAGCGCAACGGCACGCTGATCTCGTTCCGCGTGGACGAGGAGGTGTTCGGCGCCTACGCCTACAACATGGAGTACGTCGAGGAGATGGTGAAGAACTACACTTACCTCAACCTCGGCCTGACCTTCAAGCTCAACGGCCAGTCCTACGTCTCGAAGAACGGTCTGCTGGACCTGCTGAACGAGAAGATGTCCGACGCGCCGCTCTATGCGCCGATCCACCTCTCGGGCGACGACATCGAGGTGGCCATCACGCACGGGTCGGGCTACGGCGAGAGCTACTACTCGTTCGTCAACGGGCAGTACACCTCGCAGGGCGGTACGCACCAGGCGGCCTTCCGCGAGGCGATCGCCAAAACGGTCAAGGAGTTCTACCACAAGGATTACGATGCGTCGGACATCCGCACGTCGATCATCGCCGCCATCTCGGTCAAGGTCACCGACCCCGTGTTCGAGTCGCAGACCAAGATCAAGCTGGGGTCGAAGGAGATCGAGCCGGGCGTCTCGATGCGCAACTTCGTACTCGATTTCATCGGCAAGCACCTCGACGACTACCTGCACAAGCATGCCGAGACGGCGCAGGTGTTGCAGAAGAAGATCGTCGAGAACGAGAAGGAGCGCAAGGCGATTTCGGGCATTCAGAAGAAGGCGCGCGAGACGGCCAAGAAGGTGTCGCTCAACAACAAGAAGCTGCGCGACTGCAAGATACACCTCACGGACAGGAACGACCTGGCCGAGCAGTCGATGATCTTCATCACGGAGGGCAACTCGGCCTCGGGTTCGATCACGACGAGCCGCGACGTGCGCACGCAGGCGGTTTTTTCGCTGCGCGGCAAGCCGCTCAACTGCTTCGGCCTGACGAAGAAGGTGGTCTACGAGAACGAGGAGTTCAACCTGTTGCAGGCGGCGCTCAACATCGAGGAGGATATGGACAACCTGCGCTACAACAAGGTCATCATCGCCACCGATGCCGATGTCGACGGAATGCACATCCGGCTGCTGCTGATGACCTTCTTCCTGCAATTCTTCCCCGACGTGATCCGCGGCGGCCATCTCTATATCCTCCAGACGCCGCTGTTCCGCGTGCGCAACAAGCGGGAAACCTTCTACTGCTATACCGACGAGGAGCGGCAGCAGGCGATCCGCAAGTGCGGCGCGCAGGCCGAAATCACGCGTTTCAAGGGTTTGGGCGAGATCTCGGCCGACGAGTTCAAGGAGTTCATCGGCGAACGGATGCGGCTGGACAAGGTGCGTCTGACGAAGGACGATCCCATTCACGACATGCTGGAGTTCTACATGGGCAAGAACTCGCCCGAACGGCAGGGATTCATCGTCGACAATCTCCGCATCGAGGAGGATATCGTGGAGGGCGACTTGCAGATCGGCGAGGCGTGACGGCCGGTTTTTTCGGCCGGAGATCGGATTGAAAATTAAACGACTATGAGCGAAGAGATATATCCCAACGACGACCCCGCGACCGGGCCCGAAACGGCCGCTGCCGCGGATGCCGCCGCACCTCAGGAGGCCGCGCAGCCTGCGGCGCAGGGCCGCTATGCGCGCCTGACCTCCGAGACGGGGGGCGTGCGCAAGCTGACGGGCATGTACAAGAACTGGTTCCTGGACTACGCCTCCTACGTGATCCTGGAACGCGCCGTGCCTCACGTGGGCGACGGCCTGAAACCCGTGCAGCGGCGCATTCTCCACGCCATGAAGGTGATCGACGACGGCCGCTATAACAAGGTGGCCAACATCGTGGGGCAGACCATGCAGTACCACCCCCACGGCGACGCCTCGATCAAGGACGCGCTGGTGCAGCTGGGGCAGAAGGACCTGTTGATCGACTGCCAGGGCAACTGGGGCAACATCCTCACGGGCGACGAGGCGGCCGCCGGCCGTTACATCGAGGCGCGGCTGTCGAAATTCGCGCTCGACGTGGTCTTCAACAAGAAGACCACCGAGTGGATGCTCTCCTACGACGGCCGCAAGGAGGAGCCGGTGACGCTTCCCGTCAAATTCCCGCTGCTGCTGGCGCAGGGTGCCGACGGCATCGCCGTGGGACTGGCGTCGAAGATTCTGCCGCACAACTTCAACGAGTTGATCCATGCGGCCATCGCGCATCTGCGTGGCGAAACGTTCCAGCTCTATCCCGACTTTCCGACGGGCGGCATGATCGACGTGTCGCGCTACAACGACGGCCTGCGGGGCGGGGTGGTGAAGGTGCGCGCCAAGATCTCGAAGATCGACAAACGGACGCTAGCCATTACCGAAATTCCCTATACGACGACCACCGAGTCGATCAAGGAGTCGATCATCAAGGCCAACGAGAAGGGCAAGATCAAGATCCGCCGCGTGGACGACAACACGGCCGAGCACGTGGAGATCATCGTGCAGGTGGCGCCCGACGAATCGTCGGACAAGACGATCGACGCGCTCTACGCCTTCACCGACTGCGAGGTGTCGATTTCGCCCAACGCCTGCGTCATCCGGGACGAGAAGCCCCACTTCATGGGCGTGAGCGAGATCCTGCGCCGTTCGGCCGATCATACGCGGGCGCTGCTGGGGCAGGAGCTCGAAATCCGGTTGCATGAACTCAACGAGGCGTGGCACGCCGCTTCGCTCGAACGCATCTTCATCGAGAACAAGCTCTACCAGCTCATCGAGGGATGCAAGACCCGCGAGGCGGCCTACGAGGCGGTGGACGAGGGGCTGGCGCCCTTCAAGAAGCTGTTGCGCAGGGAAGTGACGCTCGACGACGTGCAGCGCCTCACGGAGTTGAAGTTCATCCGCATCTCGCGGTTCGATTCGGAGAGGGCCGACAACGAGATCAAGGCGATCGAGGCCGAGATCGAGCGCGTGCGCTACGATCTGGATCATCTGACCGACTACGCCGTGGCCTACTACGAACGCATCCGCGAGAAGTACGGCAAGGGCCGCGAGCGGCGCACCGAATTGCGGTCGTTCGATACGATCGAGGCGGCGAAGGTGGCCGTCACGAACGCCAAGCTGTACGTCGACCGCGCCGAGGGATTCTTCGGCATCGGCAAGTCGATGAAGGACGCCGAGTTCGTGTGCGACTGTTCGGACATCGACGACGTGATCGTCTTTACGAAGGACGGCCGCTACATTATCACCAAGGTGAGCGACAAGGCCTTCTTCGACAAGAATATCTATTACATCGGCGTCTTCAAGCGCAACGACGAGCGGACGATCTACAACGTCCTCTACCGCGACGGCAAGAACGGCCCGATCCTGATGAAGCGCTGCGCGATCAAGGGCATCACGCGCGACAAGGAGTACGACATCACGAAGGGAACGCCCCGAAGCGAAATCCTCTACATGACGGTCAACCCCAACGGCGAGGCCGAGGTGCTGAAAGTCTACTTCAAGCCGCGCCCGCGGTTGAAGAAGGTGATCGTCGATCTCGACTTCTCGACGCTGGCCATCAAGGGGCGTCAGAGCCAGGGCAACCTCTTTTCGCGCTACGGCATCCACAAGATCGTGATGAAGGAGCGCGGCACGTCGACGCTCGGCAGCCAGGAAATCTGGTTCGACGACGACGTGCACCGGCTCAACACCGAAGGGCGGGGCTATGCGCTGGGTGCCTTCAAGGGCGAGGACAAGTTGCTGGTATGGACGCCCCGCACCTACTATATCACGGGCTACGACCTGCAACAGCACTTTCCCGACGATACGGTGCTGGTCGAACGCTACCGTCCCGAGCGGGTCTATGCGGTCTGCTATTTCGACCGCGAGCAGAACTATTACTATCTGAAACGCTTCCCGATCGAATCGAGCGACAAGACGCAGTTCTTCCTCGACGAGGAGGGAACGGGCGATTTCGTCTGCCGCACGGGACGTGCCGGAGCGCAGCTGGAAGTGACCTATGCCGGAGCACAGGCATCGCGGCCTGCGGAGCGCATAGAAGTCGACGGTTTCGTCGGTGTCAAGAGCCACCGTGCCAAGGGCAAGCGGGTGACGACCTTCGAGGTGGCGTCGCTGCACTTCGTCGAGCCCGAAGAGGAGCCGGCCGATTCTGCGGCGGGAGATGACCGCTCCGGTGACGCGCCTGCGGGCGGTCCGGCCGTTGCGACGGGAGCGGCTGCGGCGAATGAGGTCGGCGCAGCGTCGGGAATCGAACTGCCCGAGGGGCCTGCGGCGGTGCCGCCGCAGACGGACGACGTGGAGTTCACGATCGAACGCCCGCGCGGGGATCAGGACGACGTGATCGACGTGGAGCAGCTCAACCTGTTCTGAAAGGACGAATCCGAAAAAACGGCCGAAATGACGACGAAGGTCTTTCTGGTGGGGTATATGGGGTGCGGCAAGAGCACGCTGGCGCGTAAATTGTCGCGCCGTACAGGGGTGCGCGCCGTCGATACCGACGCCGAGGTCGAACGCATGGAGGGGGCGTCGGTCGGCGACATCTTCCGTTACGAGGGCGAGGAGCGCTTCCGCGAACTGGAACGTTCGGTGGTGGAGCGCGTGGCGGCTTCCGGCGAGGCCTGCATCGTCGCCACGGGCGGCGGCCTGCCCACGTGGAGCGACAACATGGAGATGCTGTCGAAGGCGGGTACGACGGTCTATCTGCGCCGTTCGGCGGAGCGGATCGCCGCGCGGCTGACGCCCTACGGACGGGCGAAACGCCCCAAATTGCAGGGGCTCGGCGATGCCGAGCTGGTGGAGTTCATGCGGCGCAACATCGCCGAGCGCGAACCCTACTACGCGCAGGCGGCGCTCGTGCTCGACTGCGACACGCTGAGCGACGAGGAGGCTGTGGAACGGATCATACATTATCTCGAAGGGAATGAATAACGCTCCGATAGGAATCTACGATTCGGGACTGGGCGGGCTGACCGTCTGGCGCGAGGTGCGGCGTCTGCTGCCGGAGGAGTCGCTGCTCTATCTGGGCGACGGCAAGAACTGCCCCTACGGCTCGCGCCCGCGCGAGGAGGTGCGTGCGCTTGCGGATGCAGCCGTCGCGCGGCTCGTGGAGGAGGGGTGCAAACTGGTCGTCGTGGCCTGCAATACGGCGACGGCCGCCGCGATCGATTTCCTGCGGGCGAACTATGCGGCGCTGCCGATCGTGGGTATGGAGCCTGCCGTGAAACCCGCCTGCCGGAATACGCGCAGCGGCGTGGTGGGGGTATTGGCGACCGAACGGAGTCTCGAAGGCGACCTGTTCCACCGCACGGCGGCGCGTTACGGCCGCGACGTGACCATCATCGCCGAGCCGGGGCGGGGCTTCGTCGAGCTGGTGGAGAACGACCTCGAACAGACGCCCGAGGCGGATCGCGCCGTGGCGGCGGCGATGGCCGGAATGCTGGCGCGCGGCGCCGACCAGATCGTGCTGGGGTGTACGCACTATCCCTTCCTGATCGGAGCGATCCGCCGGGCTGCGGCCGGGCGCGGCGTGACGATCATCGATCCTGCGCCCGCCGTGGCGCGCCGCACGGCCCAGCTGCTCGACGCCCGCGGCCTGCGTGCGGAGGCGGGGCATCGTCCCGAATACGGCTTCCTGACCTTCGCCGACGCGGCCTACGGCGAACGGTTGCGCCGCAAGGCTTTTGCCTGCGACGTTGCATAAATGGAAAATGATCGTTACTTTTGTATCGATAAACGAACACTGACATGGCATCGACCCAATCCAAATCGGCAAAGGCCTCCGCAACGCGCTCCGACGGCGAGAGCGCGCGGTGGATTTTCGGCCTGCTGCTGCTCTTTGCCGGAATCTTTCTGGTGGCGTCGGTGGTCTTCTACTACTTCGACTGGCGCGGCGATTACAGCGCGCTGCACGGCATCGGCAGCGAGAATCCCAATTTCGACGATTCGATCGACAACCCCTGCGGCCGTCTGGGCGCATGGACGGCCGAGATGCTTGTCGGCCGTTCGTTCGGTCTGTTCGGGATCGTTGTCCCGATCATCGTGACGATGATGGGCGCGCGCATCCTGCGCCGGCGGCCCGTCCTTTTTCACCACTCGGTGCTCAGCTCGCTGCTGGTGCTGATCCTGGGGTCGCTGACGCTCGGCGTCGCCTTCGACGACGGGTGGGGAATGTTCAACAGCGGCTGGGGCGGCGCCTGCGGCATCGAAATGGGACGCCTGCTGAGCGGAAGCATCGGTATGGTGGGGTGCTTCATCGTGTTGCTGGGCGGCTGGATTCTGACGGGCGTCTTCATCAACCGCAATTTCATCAATACGGTCAACCGCGCCGGCAACGTGCTGGTCGACAAGAGCGGCAAGCTGGTGGGAACGGTGGCGCAGAAGGTGCCGTCGTTGCAGTCGCTCGTCGTCTCCCGTCCCCGGGAAGAGGAGGACGACGAGCAGGCGGCGCCTGCGGAGAGCGGCGTGCGCGAAGTGCGGCCGACCCCTCCGCCAGCGCCCGTCGCGGAGGAGGAGCCGCAGCGGGAGCGGGCCGTCAGCCCTGCTGCCGGTGGGGCGCAGGCCGCGGTCGCGGCCGACGGCGAGGAGGACGATCCTTTCGTCGTGCACCCTGTGGGCGTGGCTCCCGTTTCGGGCGGCGTGCAGACCGTCAACGACTACTATGCCCGCAACCGCGTCACGGACGACGATCCCTTCGAGGAGCATACGCTCGGCGCGGAAGAGCCGGAGGGTGCGGACGCAGCGCCGCTGCCGTCGCGGCTGGCGGGCGAGGAGGACGAATTCGTCGAGATCGACCTTTCGGACGGCATGGACGATACGGGCGGTGCGGTGCCGGCCGATACTCCGGCAGGGGCGGAGGATGCCGATGCGGAGGAGAATCCTTTCCTGGACGACGACGAACCTTTCACGGTGAAGGATGCGGGTGCGCCCGCGGCGGCCGGCGATGCGCCCGAAGGGGTGGTGGTGACCGTCGAGGAGCACCACGATGCGCTGTTGGACGAACACCGGATCACGACCGAAGCCTACGACCCGTTGAAGGATCTGGTCAATTACCGCCGTCCGTCGGTCGCGCTGCTCGAAGATTACCTCTCCGACTCGGAGGTGACCGACGAGGAGATTTACGAGAACAAGTCGCGCATCGAGGAGACGCTCAAAAATTTCGGCATCCCCATTCAGCGCATCAAGGCCACGACGGGCCCCACGGTGACGCTCTACGAGATCGTACAGGCCCAGGGGGTCAAGATTTCGCGTATCCAGAATTTGCAGAACGACATCGCGCAAAGCCTCAAAGCGCTGGGTATCCGCATCATCGCACCGATCCCCGGCAAGGGGACTATCGGCATCGAGGTGCCCAACCGCAACAAGCAGATCGTGTCGATGTATTCGGCCGTGCGCTCGATGAAATTCCAGGAGGCGAAGGCCGAACTGCCGGTGGTGATCGGCCGCACGATCCAGAACGAGAACTACGTCTTCGATCTTGCGAAAATGCCCCACCTGCTGGTGGCCGGTGCCACGGGACAGGGCAAGTCGGTGGGACTGAACGCCATTATCACCTCGCTGCTCTACAAGAAGCATCCGGCGCAGTTGAAGTTCGTGATGATCGACCCCAAAATGGTCGAGTTTTCGCTCTATGCCAAGATCGAACGGCATTTCCTGGCCAAAATGGAGTCGGAGGAGGAGGCCATCATCACCGATCCGCGCAAGGCGGTCTATACGCTCAACTCGCTCTGCATCGAAATGGAGAATCGGTTGTCGCTGTGCAAGGACGCCGGTGCGCGCAACATCAAGGAGTACAACGAGAAGTTCACCGCGCGGCGGCTCAATCCCCTCAAAGGACACCGCTACCTGCCCTACATCGTTGTGGTGGTCGACGAGTTCGCCGACCTCATCATGACGGCCAAGGAGGTCGAGGGCCCCGTGATGCGGCTGGCGCAGAAGGCGCGTGCGGTGGGCATCCACCTCATCATCGCCACGCAGCGTCCCGACGTGAAGGTCATCACGGGCGGCATCAAGGCCAATTTCCCGGCCCGCATCGCCTTCCGCGTGATGCAGATGATCGACTCGCGCACGATCATCGACCAGCCGGGCGCCAACCAGCTGATCGGCCGTGGCGACATGCTCTTCTCGAAGGATGGCGAGCTGACCCGTATCCAGTGTGCGCTGGTCGAGACCAAGGAGGTGGAGCGCGTCGTCGATTACATCTCCCGCCAGCAGGGCTATACCGAAGCCTACCCGCTGCCCGACTATACGCCCGATGCGGACGGCGGCGGCAGCAGTCAGGGCAGCGAGGAGTCCGCTCCGGTGAAATACGACTCGCTCTTCGCCGAGATCGCCCGCGACGCAGTTTCGGGCGGCAATATCTCGACCTCGATGATCCAGCGCAACTACGAAGTCGGCTTCAACCGCGCCGGTCGCATCATGACGCAGCTCGAACGCGCCGGCATCGTCGGCCGCCAGCAGGGGGCCAAGCCGCGCGACATTCTGTTCCACGACCTGCCGTCGCTCGAAGCCAAACTGCAGGACCTCGGTTTATTCTGATGCTTACGCCCATGAAACGACTTTTATTCGCAATAGTGCTGCTGTCAGCGGCCCGGACGGCCGCCGCCCGCGGGATGCTTTCCGAAACCGCCGCCCTAACCGAAACCGCCGCCGCGTCCGCTGTTTCCTCAGCGTCAGCCGAAACCATTGCATCTGCTGTTGTCTCGTCGTCTGCCGAAGCTGTTGCGTCTGCTGTTTCCTCGGTGTCAGCCGAAACCGCCGCATCCGCTGTTTTCTCAGCGTCAGCCGAAACTTTCATGTCCGCTGTTTCCTCAGTGTCTGCCGAAGCCGCGTCGGGTCTTCGTGCGGTTTTCCCGGAAACCACCGTATCCGCTGTTCCTGCGGCCGCAGGTGATTTCTTCCGGTCCGGCGTTCCGGCTGCTGCTGCATCTCCCGCATCCGCGGCGGTTGCCGCCCTTGAGCCTTCTGCCGACGGACGGGCCGCTGAGATTCTCGAAAAACTGGCTGCGGGATTCCGTGCGCTGGGCGCTTACGGAGTGGCGTTCGAGGTCAGCTCGGACGAATACACCACCCGCGGCCGTTATGCCGTCGAGGGTGAAAACTACTATATCGCGGTGGGGGAGGCGGAGGTCTACTGCGACGGCAAAATCCGCTACGAGATCGACAACCGCCGCCGCGAAGTGACCATCGACGACGTGGATACTTCAAGCCGTAATCTGCTCAGCAACCCCGCCCATGCCTTCGACTTCATCGGCACCCAGTATGCCCCCTCGCTGGTGAGCGACGCGGAGGGCCGGGCCGTCGTGCGGCTGACCCCGACTTCGGCGGACGCCTCGCCCGCCGGGGAGATTCTCGTTACGGTCGATACCGCCGCGATGCGCCCCGAATCGCTCCGCTACGATTACGACGGCGAGCAGGTCGGCATCGCCGTTCTCGGCGTTGCCCCGCTCGACACGCCGCTCAAAGCCTTCTCCAAAGGGGACTACAAAGGTTACGAATTTATCGACTTCCGCTGATACGCCTGCGCGGATATACTCCGGCGGATACTTTCCGTGGATACACTTAGTGGATACGAACGGCGTGCGTATGTGACGGCTCATGCCCCGGATTGCGCGCCGGACTGCCGCGTCCCTGCTGCCGCAGGAATTTCCTGCCGCTTATTTCCGGTTGAGATACCAGTACAGCCCGCCCACGAAGAGCCCGCCGCCCACGATGTTGCCGAGCGTGGCCGGAACCAGATTGCCGGCGAACAGCTCCGCCGCCGATACCGGTGCGCCGAGCAGCATGCCCAGCGGGATGAAGAACATGTTGGCGATGCAGTGTTCGTAGCCGATCACCACGAAGCACATGATCGGGAAAAACAGCCCCAGCATACGTCCCGGCACGTCGTTGGCGCTCATTCCGAGCCATACGGCCAGACATACCAGCCAATTGGCGCCCACGCCGCGCAGGAAAACCGTGCTCCACGGCAGCGATACCTTCGCCTGCGCAATATTGCAGGCCGCTTCCCGCCACATTTCCGACGACAGCACGCCGGGCAGAACCACCAGAAAATAGGTGAAGAAGAGCGCCCCTGCTAAATTCCCCATCCACACGAGCGTCCAGTTGCGCGCTACTTTGCCCCAGCCGTACCGGCGGGCGAGCGCCCCCGGCATCAGTACGGCGTTGTTGCCCGTGAACAGCTCGGCTCCGGTGAATACCACCAGTATAAGTCCCAGCGGGAATACCGCGCCCGACAGCAGGCGCTGGAATCCGGGCGCTTCGGCCGCTCCGGGGAACCCGAATCCCGCCATCAGCGAGAACAGGCCGCCTATGGCGATGTATGCGCCGGCCAGAAATGCGAGTATGAGGGTCTTGCCGGCCGTATTTTGCAGTTTGTCCGCCGCGGAGCTTCCGGCCAGCGCGAGGACCTCTTTGGGGGTATTGATTCGGGTCATAAAATTCGGGTCGAAGCCGCAAAGGTAAAAAA
>ENA-ORVG01003500-ORVG01003500.1-human-gut-metagenome-genome-assembly--contig:-NODE-3500-length-12256-cov-3.154414_pt1 | contig 12256 bp, 8 predicted proteins | sample MGYA00242091_ERZ509233 | MGnify/ENA primary metagenome ERZ509233 (study PRJEB26280, sample SAMEA2338840) | human gut metagenome | biome: human gut; feature: human-associated habitat; material: faeces... | reverse complement strand
TTGTGCATACCGGAGACTTTAAGGTAGATTATACACCGGTATTTGGTGATGCGATCGATCTGCAGCGTTTTGCCGAGATCGGTAAGAAAGGTGTACTTGCACTGATGTGTGACAGTACGAATGCAGAACGTCCGGGATTTACCATGTCAGAGCGTACGGTAGGACATGTATTCGATAATCTTTTTAATGAACACAAAAATGCACGAATCATCATTGCGACATTTGCATCTAATGTAGACCGTGTACAGCAGATTATTAATACCGCATATAAATTTGGACGTAAAGTAGCTGTAGAAGGACGAAGCATGGTCAATATCATTTCCGTTGCTTCTGAACTCGGATATCTTCGTATTCCGGAAAATACTCTGATAGAAATTGACCAGGTAAAAAATTATCCGGATGAAAAAGTTGTTCTGATCACAACAGGAAGCCAGGGTGAATCCATGGCGGCTCTTTCCAGAATGGCTGCGAATATCCACAAGAAGATTACAATTAAACCGAATGATACTATCATTTTCAGTTCAAATCCGATTCCTGGAAATGAGAAAGCCGTTTCCAAGGTTATCAATGAGCTGTCCATGAAGGGTGCAAAGGTTATTTTCCAGGATGTTCACGTATCCGGACATGCCTGCCAGGAAGAAATCAAACTGATCTATTCTCTGGTAAGACCAAAGTATGCGATTCCGGTTCATGGTGAATACAGACATCTGACTGCACAGAAACATGTCGTAGAAGATCTTGGTATTCCGAAAGAGAATATCTTTATCCTTGCTTCCGGTAATGTTCTGGAGCTGGATGCAAACAGTGCAGCAGTTACCGGCTCTGTTCATACAGGTGCGATCTTTGTAGATGGTCTGGGGGTTGGTGATGTCGGTAATATCGTACTTCGTGACCGTCAGCATCTGTCAGAGGATGGTATCATGATTGTTGTTATGACACTTGAACGCCACAGCAATGTGGTTCTTGCCGGACCGGATATTGTATCCAGAGGATTTGTCTATGTAAGAGAGTCCGAGGATCTGATGGAAGATGCAAAAGAAGTCGTAGAAAATGCGTTAGATTCCTGTCTGGAACGTAACATTACAGATTGGGGCAAGATCAAGAATACAGTAAAAGATGCACTCAGTGATTTCCTGTGGAAGCGAACAAAGAGAAGTCCGATGATCCTGCCGATCATTATGGAGGCATAAATAACATGGATGCTGTAAACAGAAACATTCATCTTCTTCTGAATTCTATCCAGAAGAGCGATGTATACAGAACTTACAAGAAACAGGAGGCAATCCTGGAAAAAAATCCGGAACTGGTCTCGAGAGTGCAGCATTTCCGGTCAGATAACTTCCGGCTTCAGAATGAAGAAAGAGGAAATTTGCTTCAGGATGCGGAACAGCTGGCACGAGAATCAGCAGAACTTCGAAGAAATCCGGAGGTAAATGCTTATCTTGATGCGGAACTGGCACTTTGCAGGATGATGCAGCAGATTTGTAAGACATTGACAGATGGAATTGAGATCAAGGTGCCGGAAATCTGAGCAGTGCAGTTTGATGAGATATAATCAGTACACAGAAAGGAGCAGATATGGGAGATACCAAAGACCGGGTAGGCGCGGCTGGAGTGATCGTTGCAGGAGGATTTTTTAAAATAGCCTTGTATGTTTGTGTGGCTGTCCTCGTGATCTGGATCGGTAAGGTTACCTACCAGTTTGGGTATAACATTTTTAACCAGCAGGCGATGAACCCGGGAGAAGGACAGGAAGTAACTGTTGTGATCAAAGAAGATGCAACAAGTTATGATATCGCAAAGACATTAAAGAGTAAAGGACTGATCGAGGATACGCTGGTGTTCTGGGTACAGGAAAAACTTTCAAATTACAGTGGGAAAATGAAACCAGGCACATATCTACTCAGTACTGCCTATACACCAAACAGAATCATGGGAATTCTTGCAGGTGATGCAGAGCAGGAAGGAGCAACTTCGTGATCGTAGAAGAGAGAATGCGTACGTTTATTAATTCCCTTGATGCAGGGAACACTCCATTTCTTGATGAACTGGAGTGTTCTGCGTTGTCTGAGGGAGTTCCGATCATTCGTAAGGAGATGCAGAGCTTTATAAAGACACTGCTGGCACTTAAGAAGCCGCAGCGTATTCTGGAAGTGGGGACAGCCGTTGGCTTCTCCACACTTCTTATGTGTGAGTACAGTCAGCCTGAAATGCATATCACAACGATTGAAAATTATGAAAAGAGAATTCCAAAGGCAAGGGAGAATTTCCGAAGAGCCGGCCGTGAGTCGCAGATTACCTTTTTGGAAGGAGACGCAGGGCAAATTCTGAAAGAACTTTCGGGATCATATGATCTGATTTTTATGGATGCGGCCAAGGGACAGTATATTCACTGGCTGCCAGATGTGGTGCGACTGCTTGCCCCGGGCGGAGTCCTGATGTCAGATAACGTACTTCAGGAGGGCGAGCTGATTGAATCCCATTATCTTGTGGAACGAAGAAACCGTACAATTTACAAGCGTATGAGAGAGTATTTGTATGAACTGAAACACCATCCACAGCTTATGACAAGTATTATTCCGCTGGGAGACGGCGTGTCTTTGAGCGTTAAGGAGGAAGCATGAGAAATATAGAGTTACTGGTACCTGCAAGCAGTCTTGAAGTACTGAAAATAGCCGTTGTATTTGGTGCAGATGCGGTATATATAGGTGGAGAAGCATTTGGCCTCCGCGCAAAAGCCAAGAATTTTACACATGAAGATATGGCAGAGGGAATTGCGTTTGCACATGAACATGGAGTAAAGGTTTATGTGACAGTAAATATTCTGGCGCATAATGATGACCTTCCGGGAGTCAGAGAATATCTGCAGGAGCTGAAAGAACTGAAACCGGATGCACTGATCATTGCAGATCCGGGAATTTTTACCTATGCCCGTGAAATTTGTCCGGAAATAGAATGCCATATCAGTACACAGGCAAACAATACAAACTATGAGACATACCGTTTCTGGTATAAGCTCGGCGCGAAACGTGTCGTAACGGCAAGGGAACTTTCTTTGAAAGAAATCCGTGAGATCCGTGAACATATTCCGGATGATATGGAAATCGAGACTTTTGTTCATGGAGCAATGTGTATTTCTTATTCCGGAAGATGCCTGCTCAGCAATTATCTGGTTGGAAGAGATGCGAATCAGGGGGCATGCACACATCCGTGTCGTTGGAAATATTCTATTGTGGAAGAAAAACGTCCTGGTGAATATATGCCGGTATTTGAAAATGAGAGAGGAACTTATATCTTCAACTCCAAGGATCTCTGTATGGTAGAGCATATGGATGATATCCTGAACAGTGGTATCGACAGCCTGAAGATTGAAGGACGCATGAAGACTGCTCTTTATGTGGCAACTGTTGCAAGAACTTATCGCAAGGCAATTGATGATTATATGGAGGCTCCGGAAAAATATAAGGCAAATATGTCCTGGTATCAGGAACAGATTTCCAATTGTACGTACCGTCAGTTTACGACAGGATTCTTTTATGGCAAACCAGATGAACATACGCAGATTTATGACAACAATACGTATGTAAAAGAATATACTTATCTGGGATATGCAGAAGAAGTTGATGAAAATGGTTTCGCACATATTACGCAGAGAAATAAGTTTACTGTTGGTGAGATGATTGAGATCATGAAACCGGATGGCAGAAATATCACAGCAACCGTTCGTGCAATCTATGATGAAGATGGAAATTCTGTAGAAAGTGCACCGCATCCGCAGCAGAAACTTGCCGTAGACCTTGGAACAGAGATTGAAAAGTATGATCTCCTTCGAAGGGCCGAGGCATAAAATACAGACGAATCTGTAAAACAGAACTTAGAATAAAAAGAGAGCAGATATCCTCATGAGAAGTGATATCTGCTCTTTTTTATTTAATGAAAAATTTAGCGACTGCGCACAGGGGCATTCATAACAAGCTGAGCGTTGGCGTTCCACTGACTACCATTTACAGGGGCTGCCATAACCTGAATTTTAGTTACTTTACTGCGATATTTCCATTTCGCAAGAGACGTTTTTAAACGGACAGTTTGATCAGCAGGTACAATTCTGGCACATTCGAAGATATGTTTTCCACTGTAAAAGCGCAATTTGATCTGTACATATCCATTCTGTGCACCACTTGCGCGGAGCGTTGTGCAGAAATTTGGATATGATTTAAAGGAAAGACTGCGTTTCATTTTTTGTGAGAATCCCCATAAACTGTTTTTGTTTCGTCGGATATCATGAAGAGCAGTAAAGGTATTTCCTGTTTTATGTGAAGTTGTAACAGCACCATAAGGAGACCAGCTCTGATATATGGAAGCACCGCGGCGATATGCATTTACCTGTTCAAGTGCTCCGATGGTACAGTTTGATTTGTTATAGAGTTTGGAACTGTATGAAGGGATCAGCGATTTCCAGTTGCTGACACCGATCGTGGATGGAATAAATGCGGTTTCGGAAGCAGAACGACTGCTGTCCATATATTTAAAGACACTCCAGGATCTTTTCTTTGTGTTGGCAGATTCAAAATCAGCAGATCTGGCGTCGGTTGTCCATAATCCAAGATTCAGTCCCTGTTTGATCTCTTCTTTGTGGTCGATCTGACGATGAATGATCAGTGAGTCGATCATATTATCTGATTCAGCAAGAAGGTAACTGTAGGCAACCGCAGCTGCCTGCAGATTTTCAACATTGTGTTTTCTCTGAACAGAAGTATAACCGGTCTCGGACAGAATGATCCTTGTTTTTGAACCATATTTCTGACGTATATAGCTGGTCAGCAGGCGGATATTTCCCATATTGATCACAGGCGTTGTAAGTGATTTGGTGAGCTGCCCGTTTGTATTCGCCCAGAAACGAGGCTCTGTCAGTGGAGAACTGTATGGGTGATATGCAAGGTTCCATTGCAGATTTCCACCGGCACGTATCTTTGAAGCAAAAGAATCCAGCATTTTTCGTGAAGCAAAGGTTCCATTCACATAATTTGTATTCCACAGATGATCAAGTGAAATATAAACTCTTGCATTAGAATAAACACTGACCAGTGTATTATAGGCAAGACGAAACTGATCTGCATAAATCTGAGAATACTGTCTCAGTGTCTGGGAACCGGCGTAATTATAAGTGTTGTAATTATTGACTTCATTTCCGATGATCCAGTTGGAAATCTGTCCGTATTTTTTTGTGGAAGTACTGTAACGTCTGGCCAGAAAATTCAGTGTTGCCTGCAGCTGCTTTCTCGCAGAACGGTCTTTGGTATTCCAGGCATAAAAAGCATGTCCCTGCTGGCGTCCCTGTGGATAGATCAGGCTGGTCAGGTCACTGCGCCAACTCAGAAGCAGAACAGCAGAATTTACAGATGAAGTGGAATTCAGTGCAAGCAGCTGTCTGTCGTAATAAGAGACAGAATCTTTTACAAACCAGTAAGTTTGTCCCTGGTATTTCCAGGAGTAAGAGTACCTGGAATTTTGAAGTGCCGGTGGTGCGATCAGCTGACTGAAATCAATATTGATCACAGAATTTCGTACATTCAGTTCTTCCACATCTTCCATCATGTCAGCATTGACCTGAAGTCCCTTTTTGGAGATGGACTTTGGAAAACGATATCGATATTTGGCCAGTGCACCGGGGTTGGAAATAAATCTGCGTGTGCTGATATAGGTATATTTCCCTCTGGAATTCCGAGAAGCGACAGCAAAACCGGAATTCAGAAGGTTGACACCACCGGAATTTAATTTACAGGTAAATGTCATTTTTTTTGATTTTTTACAGGATGCTACTGGCCTGGCCGACATGCCCGGAGTCAGTGCAAAAAGGTAACAGCGAGATCCGGATATTTTACGTGGATTTGCCGTGACAGCGGTTACGCGGACTTTGCTTTTCCCTGAAATCTTACAGCTGCTGATCGTTACAGGCCGTGAGGCTGCAGAGACCGAAGCGGGTGAAAAACCTGTTCCGATCAAAACAGTACAGAGCAGAAGAATCAGCAGTTGTTTCAATAGTTTGTGCATATATACAAAGCCTGATCGTTCAGTTGTATCTGTCATATGAAAAGAAAACCTCCTTCCGACTGAAGACATCTCAGTCTGTTTCTAATTTTAGAGTATTTCTGACAGAAAATCAACTGAAGAGAGTTTTTAATTTTTTTAATGCGTTTTTTTCGATTCTGGAGACATAGGAACGACTGATATGAAGCTGATCAGCGATTTCACGCTGTGTCATTTCGTTGTTTTCAAACAGTCCATAACGACAGCAGATGACCTGGTATTCTTTTGGTGTCAGGATATCCTTCATAGAAGAAAAAAGAAATCGTATATCCTGACGGGTAGAATATTCTTCTACGATATCCACCGGCGGACTTTCGATAATATCCAGCAGACTGATCTCATTTCCCTCTTTGTCTGTTCCGATCGGTTCATAAAGAGAAACTTCACGTGAACATTTTTTTCTTGCACGTAGCATCATAAGAAGTTCGTTATCAATACAGCGGGCGGCATAAGTGGACAGCCTGGCAGAACGTTCTGAATTGAAGGTGGAAATAGCCTTGATCAGTCCGATCGTACCGATAGAGATCAGATCTTCCAGTTCTTCTCCGTTTCCCTGATATTTTTTTGCAACATGGGCAACCAGACGAAGATTACGTTCGATCAGAATACGCTTTGCTTCCGGATCCCCTTCCTGGCAGCGTCTGAGGCAGAGCCGTTCCTCTGCTGCGGTCAAAGGTTTCTGAAAAGTTTTCAAATATCCACCTCAAAAGGGGCTTCTATATAGAATATGTCAGAGGCTGGAGCAACGTGCTTTTCCCATAAAATTATATGATTTGCGTATCCTCAGGATGTAGTGTATAATAAATTTTATATGAGAAAAATACACTTTCAAGGATAATCAGGTGAACTATTTTGAAAAAAAAGATAGAACAGATACTCAATGGAAAATTCAAATATGATCAGCCGGAACTCCTTTTTTCAAAAGAAAAACTGGAGATAAAGATCAAAGCAGGAACGACTACACAGGGGGAGCTGTATCTTGGAACGGAGAACAATGATAAGATACAGGGATATATTACTTCCTCAGATCGAAGATTTGTTCCGGGAAACAGTCGGTTTTCGGGTACAACCGTACGGCTGCCTTATGGAATTGACGCAGTGGGAATGCAGGCTGGTGATATATGCAGAGGCTGGCTCTGTGTGACTTCCAGCATAGGAGAGTACAAGCTTCCGTTTGCAATTGAGGCAATAAAAGAAGAAATCATAAGTTCTGTAGGAAAAGTTGATGATATGCAGACATTTTGCGAGATTGCCAGAAAAGATTTTCGAGAAGCTTATCATCTTTTTACCGAAAAAGATTTTTGTATGATGTTCAGGAAAGCAGACAAAAAGCAGAAAGCGTTGTATGCAGGTCTGTCCGGACAGCCAGTAACTTATCAGCATCTGGAGGAATTTCTGATCAGTCTGAAGGAAAAAGATCCTGTTTCCGTATCCTTAAAAACTACCGCAGCAGAATTTTATAATGTAGAAGAAGATATGCAGGAATCTTTTGAAATACACAGAAGCGGATGGGGACATCTTCGCCTTGAGATCGAGACAAAAGGGGAGTTCCTGGAGCCAGAGCGTCATGTGATAACGGATGAGGATTTTATTGGAAGCAGTGTTCAGATCAACTATCTTGTTCATGCAGATCAGTTAAAAAGAGAAAATCACATAGGCGAGATCATTGTAAGAAGTCCGTATCAGGAACTGACGTATCATGTCCTTGCATCGAGGGGAGCGCGCATTCATATTGATGTACACAGAGAAGAAAAAAGGCACAAACTTGCACTTGTGAAGGATTATCTTGAATATCAGGAAAACAGGATCAATTTTCAGACATGGAAAGAAAATGCAGGGTTTGAATTAAATCAGCTGAGGGAAGCAGGCTGCGAATATCCGGAGTACCAGTTTCTGGAGGCATATATGGCACATCTGGACGGAAAAGATGATGTGGCAAAAAAAATCCTCAAGAATTTTCACGGTAAAGAATTTACAAGAGAAGAACTGGAAACAGCCGGAACTTATCTCTATCTCTGTACAGTGACCGGTTTGTATAAGGATCGGGGACAGGCAGTATGGAAATTGCAGAATTTTTTCAGGCAGAAAGAGGACAGTTTCCAGCTTTTGTGGCTGTTGCTTCAACTTGACAGTACATATCGTACCACACCATCGAAAGTACTGTTCATGATGGAAGAACTATATGAAAAAGGCTGTGCAAGTCCGCTTCTTTATATAGAAGCCTGGAAGATGATCAGTGAGGATGTTTCTCTGCTTCATCGTCTTACCCCGTTCTGGATGCAGGTATTCTGCTATGCTGGTAAACATGATCTGCTTACCGAAGAGCTTGTGATGCGTATGGCATATCTCTCCGGATATGAAAAAAAATTCTATGGAAGTCTGTATCAGGCGCTTGCAGCCGGATATGAGAAATTTTCATCAGATGATGTGCTGGAGGCTGTCTGCAAATATATCATGAAGGGGGAACCACGCAGACCGGTATATTTCAAATGGTTCTCGCTTGCGGTAAGCAGAGGATTACGTATCACCAGATTATTTGAATATTATGTGGAAACCATGGATATTACATATAGAAGACAGCTGCCGAAGCCGCTTCTGATGTATTTTGCGTACAATGACAATTCACTTGGTGATGCACGCAAGGCTTATGTATATGCGAGTGTGATCGCATTTAAAGAAAAAGATCCGAAAACATATGAAAATTATAAGGATAATCTGGAACGGTTTGCCTATCGCAAACTCAGAGAAGGACAGATGGATGAAAATTATGCGATCCTGTATCAGGAATTCCTGTTTGATCCGGTAAGTGCTGAAGATGGAGAAGCAATCGCTCCGAAGATGTTTACCTATCGTCTGTACTGTGATGACAGCAAAATCCGACAGGTGATCGTGCGGCACAGTCAGTTTGCAGAGGAAGAAATCTACCCTTGCAATAAAGGAATTGCATATCCGAGAATCTATACAGATGATGCGGTGATCCTGTTCCAGGATGATAAGCAGAGACGTTATGTTTCTACAATCCCATACAATCTTACAAAGCTCACAGATGAAAGCAAAGCAGTACCGGAACTTCTGGAACTGGGAGTCAGAGAACGGGGACTTCTGCTGTATTATTGCGAATCGACAACGCTGAATGCGGATAATCTGGAGTATTTTCAGAGTCTGGCAGAACTTGAGGACTGTACAGAAGAGTATAGAAATTCTGTAAGAAAACAGATTCTGGATTACTATGCTGCGAATGTTCAGGATCAGAAGCTTGATAAATATCTTGAAAAAATGGATTTCCGTCAGTATGCACAGGTTGACCGTACGACACTGCTTGAAGTATTGATCACCAGAAGAATGTTTCGTCAGGCGATGGTGATTGTAGAAGAATTTGGTTATGAAGGACTGGATCTGAGCTGCCTTCTCAAGATGACAAGCCGGATGATCTTGAAAAGTGACATGGCAGAAGATGACGAACTTCTGGCACTGGCATCCGAGGTTTACCGGAAGGGTAAATATGATGAAGTGATCCTGCATTATCTTATGCTGTATCGGTTTGGACCACTGGATGAACTTATTTCGATATGGAAGAGTGCCAGAGGATTCGAAATGGATACGTATGATCTGGAAGAAAGAATCTTAAGTCTTCTGATCTTTACGGAAGATTACCGTAAAGAGGGGGAAGCTGTACTGGAATCTTATGTGAAGCAGTCCGGAAAAGAACGAATCACAGGAGCATACCTTACACTGGTTTCTTATGGCGTTTTTGTCAGAGAATATACAATGAGTACGTTCATCAGAAGCAGGTTGGAATATGCATTTACCAGTAAGTGGCCGGTTAATCTTATCTGCAGACTGGCGCTTCTGCAGGAAATTTCCAGAGAAAAAGATCCAAAACCGGAATATGTGGGAATAGCACAGAGCATACTGGAAGAGTGTGCAAAAGAAAATCTGAAATTTGCGTTTTTCCGCAAACTCTCACCGGAACTTTTGAGTCCATATCAGTTGGATGACAAAACATTTGTGGAATGTCGTGCAGTACCTGGGGCAAAGGTTACGTTGTTTTACAGACTGGATACCGGACTTGGAGCAGAGACAGCATATAAATGCGAACCTTTGAAAGAAATGTATCAGGGCATATTTGTAAGGACATTTACTTTGTTTTACGGGGAGACACTGCAGTATTATTTCCAGATCGATGAGGGAGATAAAGACAATACAAAGAAGACTTCGGAACGCAGCGTTTCAATGAAAAAAGTCGAGGGTGCCTCTGGAAGTAAGTATCAGATGCTGAATCAGATGTTGTCTGCAAGAAGACTGGACAAAACGCAGGAAGTGACAGACAGTCTGAAAGATTATCTCAGACAGGAACAGTATGTGAAAAACATGTTTAGCATAGAGAAGGAAAGCGGAAGATGAATGAAACAAGAGACTTGATAATAGGAATTGATTTTGGAAAAGAATATTCTCAGATCTGTTATTATGACCGCAAGGCAGAGGAACCGCGTTCACTTCCCGTAAAAGTGGGAAGCAGCCAGTTTGAAATGCCGACCTGTCTTTGCCTGCGCCCAGACCGCAAGACATATTGTGCGGGATTGGAAGCAGAATATTTTGCAAGAGAAAAAGGTGGATTTCTCGCTGGAAACCTTTATGAGATATCAGCACAGAATGGACCGGTAGCGGTTGGAGGTGAAAAAAAAGAAGCATGGGAGCTTCTTGCACATTATCTGCATGAGATGCTGAAACTTACAGGGATTGCGGAAGTAGAAAAAAACATCCGGAGTCTGTCGATTGCCATGGACAGTCTGAATGCTGTACAGGTAGAAAATCTTCAGCGGGCATGCAGAGAACTGGGAATCCCGGAAGAACGTACGATTCTTCTGGATTATGAAGAGAGTTTTTATTATTGTATTTGCTTTGCTTTCAACGTCAATCGTGCGGGCGGATGAAGGTATGTGGCTTTTGTCATTGCTCGGGAAAAATATCGAGCAAATGCAGGCACAAGGCTGCAAATTGACGGCGGAAGATATTTATTCCGTGAACCAAGCGTCATTGAAAGATGCGATCGTTGGATTAGGAAACGCCGGACGTCCTTTCTGGCATTTCTGTTCCGGAGAGATCATTTCGGACAAAGGATTGGTGTTGACGAACCACCACTGCGGATTCGGAGTGATTCAACAGCACTCAACCGTGGAACATGACTACTTGTCAAACGGTTTCTGGGCTTACAAGTATAGCGAAGAGTTACCGAATCCCGGTATTACTGCATCTATCCTGCAACGAATGGAAGATGTGACTGATCAAGTGAATGCAGTTTTGAACGATAAAATGTCAGAAGAGGAACGTGCTGCAGCTATCAATGCTATTTCTAAACAAATTTCTGCCAAGGCTGTGCAAGGAACAAACCTTCACGCGCAGGTACAGGATATGTTCGAGGGAAATCAGTTCTTCTTGTTGGTTTACAAGATTTACCGCGATGTTCGTTTAGTAGGCGCACCGGCTCAAAGTATGGGTAAATTCGGTGGTGACACGGATAACTGGTCTTGGCCCCGTCACACGGCAGACTTTTGTATGATGCGTATTTACACGGGTCCTGACGGAGAACCGGCTCCTTATAACACGAATAATATTCCGTTGAAACCGAAACATCATTTGCCTGTTTCTGCAAAAGGTGTACAAGATGGTGATTTCGCCATGATCATGGGATTCCCCGGAACAACCGATCGTTTCTTAACTAGTTTTGGTTTGAAAGAGACGATGGATGTAACCAATGATATTCGTTACAAAGTACGTACAGAGAAGTTGCGTATCATGAAAGAAGGAATGGACGCCGCTGCTGCCACCCGTATTCAATATGCATCTAAATATGCATCATGTGCAAACTATTGGAAATATTCTCACGAGCAAAATATCGCTTTAGAGAATCTGAACACGATGGGCGAAAAAGAGAAAATCGAGCGTGAATTTACTGCTTGGGTGAATGCTGATCCGGCTCGCAAAGCTAAATATGGTAATGCTTTGACTTTGATCAAAGAGGGTTACGAGGCTATGCACCCGTATAACGTGGCTATGTCTTATATGCAGGAGGCAGCATTACAAGGTCCTGAAGTTCCCTTGTTTGCCTTCCAGGTGGCTAATACCTTGGAAAAAGCTTTGGATGCAGATACCCCGGCTGAAATGAAGG
>ENA-ORVG01003485-ORVG01003485.1-human-gut-metagenome-genome-assembly--contig:-NODE-3485-length-12334-cov-2.350110_pt1 | contig 12334 bp, 9 predicted proteins | sample MGYA00242091_ERZ509233 | MGnify/ENA primary metagenome ERZ509233 (study PRJEB26280, sample SAMEA2338840) | human gut metagenome | biome: human gut; feature: human-associated habitat; material: faeces... | reverse complement strand
CACTTGGACGCCAAGACCGTTCTGTCCCGCTCCATCGCCGAGCTGGGCATCTACCCGGCCGTGGATCCGCTGGAGTCCACCTCCCGCGCGCTGGATCCCGAGATCGTGGGCCAGGAGCACTACGACGTGGCCATGGGCGTGCAGCAGATCCTGCAGCAGTACAAGGACCTGCAGGATATCATCGCCATTCTGGGTATGGACGAGCTGTCCGAGGATCAGAAGCTGACCGTGAACCGCGCCCGTAAGGTGCAGAAGTTCCTGGGCCAGCCGTTCCATGTGGCCGAGGTCTTCACGGGCCTGCCCGGCGTGTACGTGAAGGTCGAGGATACCGTGCGCTCCTTCAAGGAGATTCTCGATGGCAAGTGCGACCACATTCCGGAGCAGTGCTTCGTGAACAAGGGCGCCATCGAGCAGGTGTACGAGGCCTACGACGCCATGCAGAAGGAAGGTAACTAATGGCCTCCATGGGCTGCATCGTGGCTCTTCCCGACAAGGCCCTGTTCCAGGGCGAGATCACCTACGCCAACATCCCGGGCACCGACGGCTACTTCGGCGTGCTGCCCGGGCACGAGCTGACGGTGTCGCTGAACCGCGAGGGCGGCCTGGTGACGCTGACCATCGACGATAACGAGAAGCGCGAGTTCCTCGTGATGGGCGGTGCCACCTCCGTGCTCGACGACAAGGTGACGGTGCTGGCCCGTTTCGGTACGGCCGTCGAGGATATCGACGCCGAGGCCGTGCGCGCCGAGGCCGACGAGTGCAAGAGTGCCATCGCCGAGCTGGAGCAGAAGAACGATCCCCAGGATCAGGCCACGCTTATGACCTGGCAGAAGAAGCTCGAGTGGTGCGAGGCCCAGCTTGCGCACGTAGGCCAGGCCGCGTAAGGCCCAGCCGAGCCAAGAAAGGGAGCCGCGACACGCGCAGCCCCAAATTTTGAGCCTGTTTCGAGAGGCGCCCACCCCGGGCGCCTCTCGTCGTTTAACTACGAAACCGACTTCGCTTCATGTCCGACGTACGAAACCGACTTCGCTTCATGCTCAGCGGCTTTTCCCTACGCTCGAGCGAGTCGGAATTTTTCGGAGCCTTCCCAACGGCCACCCCTCCCAGTCAACGAACCCCCCCCGTTTTTGCATGAAATCTCGAGTTGTTAGCGTCTAGGGCCGCTGCGCGAGAAGACCGGGAAGATGCGCGCCAAATGCGCTCTCGTAAAATACGAGGTCAGGATCTTGCTCCCAAGAGATAGCTCCGAGCTCACCGTTCAGGTGCACTCCCGAGACGCTAACAACTCGAGATTTCATGCGATTTCGGGGTAGTTCGTCGACCGAACAAGTGATAAACAGTAGTCTTGACTTTCTCAAAGGTTGTACTCAAAATGTTGTACATCGGAAAGGAGGTCACTGTGACCGATGCGATGGTGACGGGGCGGATGCCGGAGCGGAAAAAGCAGCAGGGGCTTCGTGTGCTCAAGCGAGATGGAATGAACGCCTCCCAGGCGGTGAACCTCTTGTTCGACCGGCTGATCGAGGAGGGGAGCGCCGACTTCCTTTTGCAAGATGGCGATACGTCTGCGGGCGAGCGGTGGGCATCGGCGGCGCACTTTGTCGACAGCCTCTCGCGCAAGCGCTCAACACGGTTCGACGATATGACGAAGGCCGAGATCAAGCTTGACCGTCTCGCCGCCAAGGGGCTGGTGTGACATGGCCCAAGCCAAGCTACTTCTCGACACCAACGTGGTTGTGGACTACCTGAATGAACGCGAGCCGTTCTACGAGAAGGCTCGGCTGCTGATGATTGGCGGTCGGGTGGGGGAGTTCGAGCTGTGGATCTCTTCGTCTCAGGTGACCGCTCTTGTGTACATTCTTTCCAACGGAGGACGAGCGAGCGAGATGGACGCCGTCATGGGGCAATTGCGGGGCCTGCGCACCTTCGTCAACGTGTTTGCAGCGAGCGAGAGGGAGGTCGACCTGATGCTCGCCACCTCGTGGCACGACCCAGAGGACTACCTCCTTTACGAAATCGCCCTGGCGCTTAGAGCCGACGCGCTTATTACCCGCAACCAGCTCGATTTCCCCCAGGGCCTCGTTCCCGTCATGAACTGCGACGAATTCTTCCAATGGATGCGTGATATGCACGGCCTCGACTACGGAGAGATTGAATTCTAGGTTTGATGGTGCTTCCGATGGCTCGCGCTCCCAGGGCATTCCATGCAAAACTCACTGTTTGTTCGCACACCGTGGGGCGACAGGCTGGTATCATGGCAGCCGAGAAAACGACGAAACTTGAGAGCGGTCGAAAGGGAAGCGAAGCAGCGGGGAGGTCCTCACGTCAGCCGCGCGCTTTCGACCCAGCATGATACGACACAGTGCGCGTAATCACACCATAAACGAACTCGTGCGCCGCCGACCTTATCGAAGGGGCTGACGATGGCATTTGTCCATTTGCACAACCATACGGAATACTCGCTGCTCGACGGGCTCACCCACATCAAGGACATGGTGCGCCGCGCCGCCGAGCTGGATATGCCGGCGGTGGCCGTCACCGACCACGGCGTCATGTCCGGCATGGTGGAGCTCTCCGACGCCTGCGACGCCGTCGAGAAGGAGACGGGCAAGCGCGTGAAGCCCATCTTCGGCTGCGAGGTGTACTTCACTCCCGACGAGTCCCTGCGCAAGGACGTGAAGCCGAAGCTGTATCACCTGCTGCTTCTGGCGAAGAACAACGAGGGCTACCATAACCTGCTGAAGCTCGTCAGCGAGTCCCATGTGGACAACTTCTACTACAAGCCGCGCACCACCTTCTCCATGCTGCAGAAGTACGGCCACGGCATCATCGGCTCGTCGGCCTGCATTGCCGGCGTCATCCCGAAGCTGCTCGACGAGCGCCGCTTCGACGACGCCGTGGAATGGGCCCGTAAGTTCGCCAGCTGCTTCGATGAGGGGGACTTCTACATCGAGCTGCAGAACCAGGGCATCCGCACCGACGCCGGCTTCACCCAGACCGAGCTGAACCACGAGCTCACCCGCGTGGCGAAGGCCGCGGGACTCAAGACCATCGCCACCAATGACTTCCACTACCTGCTGAAGGAAGACGCCGAGGCCCAGGACATCATGCTGTGCATCGGCACCGGTTCCACGGTCAACCAGACGAACCGCATGAAGTTCGAGAACGACCAGTTCTACATGAAGACCGAAGAGGAAATGCGCGAGGCCATGAAGGACTTCCCCGAGGCCTGCGACAACACGGTGGAAGTGGCGGCGAAGTGCGACGTCACGTTAGAGCGCGAGCCCATCCTGCCGAAGTTCCCCCTGCCTGCGGGCGAGACCGAGGAATCGTGGTTCCGCAAGCGCGTGCAAGAGGGCTTGGAAAAGCGCTACGGGACCCCGGTGCCCGAGCGCGAGCAGAAGCAGGCCGATTACGAGATGGGCATCATCATCCAGCAGGGCTTCCCGGCCTACTTCCTCATCGTGCAGGAGTACATCGAATGGGCGCGTAGCCAGGGCATCGGCGTGGGACCCGGCCGCGGTTCGGCCGCCGGCGCCATCGTGGCCTACGCCATGGGCATCACCGACCTTGACCCCATGCCCAACGGCCTCATGTTCGAGCGATTCCTCTCGCCCGAGCGCGTGGAGATGCCCGATATCGACGTCGACTTCGAGCAGGGCCGCCGCGAAGAGGTCATCAACCACATCAAGGACGTGTACGGCGAGGACCATGTGTCCCAGGTCATCACGTTCGGCACCCTGCAGGCCAAGAACGCCGTGCGCGACGCCGCGCGCGTGCTGGACTACCCGTACAACACGGGCGACCGCATCTGCAAGCTCATCGGCGACGAGCTGGGCATCACCATCGACAAGGCGCTGGACACGAACCCCGACCTGAAGAAGGCCTACGACACCGAAGAGGACGTCAAGCGCATCATCGACGCCGCGAAGTCCATCGAGGGCCACGTGCGCGGCGAGGGCGTGCACGCCTGCGCCACCATCATCTGCCGCGACCCCATGAGCGATCACGTGCCCATGAAGCGCGACACCAAGGGCGGCGGCATCATCACCCAGTACGACGGCCACTACACGCCGGACCTGGGCCTGCTCAAGATGGACTTCCTGGGTCTGCGCACCTTGGACGTGCTCTCCATCGCCTGCCGCAACATCGAGGAGCGCACCGGCACGAAGATCGTGCCCGAGGAGATTCCCACTGACGACGAGAAAGCCTTCTGTCTCATGCAGTCCGGCAACATGGACGGCCTGTTCCAGGTGGAGGGCGCCCTGTACGTGAGCCTGTTCAAGCGTTTGCCTCCCAAGCAGTTCTCCGACGTCGTGGCCTCCATCGCCCTGAACCGCCCGGGCCCGCTGGAGTCCGGCATGGTGGAGGACTACATCAAGGCGGCGAAGAACCCGGCGGCCGTGCACTACTACGACGACCGCCTGCGCCCCATTCTGGAAGAGACCCACGGCACCATGGTCTACCAAGAGCAGATCATGCAGATCTCCATGGCCATGTCCGGCTTCTCCGCCGGCAAGTCCGACAAGCTGCGCAAGGCCATGGGCAAGAAGAAGCTCGACATCATGCGCCAGCTGCAGGCCGACTGGGACGAGGGCGCCGTGGCCAACGGCTACCCGCTCGAGATCGCCCAGCAGATCTGGGCCGACGCCGAGAAGTTCGCGAAGTACGCCTTCAACAAATCGCATTCGGCCGCCTATGCCATCCTCGTGATGCGCACGGCCTACCTGAAGGCGCACTACCCGAACGACTTCATGGCCGCCGTGCTCACCAGCTACATGGGCAACACCGACCGCCTCATCCGCTATATCGCCAGCTGCAACAAGAACGGCACGCCGGTACTGCCGCCAGACATCAACGCCTCCCGTGCCGAGTTCACCCCGGTCGAAGGCGGCATCCGCTTCGGTTTGGTGGGCGTGCGCGGCGTGGGCAAGAACGTCGCCGACGAGATCATCGCCGAGCGCGAGGCTAACGGCCCGTTCACGTCGCTGCACGATTTCGTGAACCGGCTCGACGCGAAGTGCTACAACCGCAAGACGCTCGAGGCCCTCATCAAGGGCGGCGCCTTCGACTCCACCGGCTACACCCGCAAGCAGCTCATGTACTTCGTGGAGGAGACGCCGCTGCTCGAGGGCGCAGCCAAGCGTCAGAAGGACCGCGATGCCGGCCAGGTGTCCATGTTCGACATGTTCGCCGACGACGCTGACTCCGGCTTCCAGGAGGACGTGCCCGCTCCCGACGGCGTGGAATGGGACAAGCGCACCAAGCTCGCCTACGAGAAGGAGATCATGAAGATCTATGTGAGCGAGCACCCGCTGGCCCCCTATGAGGGCACGCTGCGCCGTATGTCCCGCTACGACATGGGCACGCTCTCCGAGCAGACCAAGGAGATCAAGAACGGCGTGTTCGTGGGCATGATCTCGAATGTGGCGACGAAGCTCACGAAGCGCGGCACGAAGATGGCCACGTTCACGCTGGAGGACACCACCGGCTCCATCGAATGCATCTGCTTCAAGTATGACGACTTCGCCGAGGTCATCCAGGAGGACGTCATCGCGAAGATCAAGGGCAAGTTCGAGAGCGGCGACCGTGGCAACCAGATCATGGCCTTCGAACTGGAGGCGCTGGAGCTTAACGAGGAGGACGCGCGGCCGAGCCATTTGGAGCTGCGGGTGCCCTCGCGCTCCTTCGACCAGAACCGTTCGGCGCATCTGAGCCGCATCCTGAGCTCGTACCCGGGCCGCGACGGCGTAGTGCTGTTCGTGCAGCAGGCCGACGGCCGCCGTTTCCGCGCCGAGCTGCCGGTGTCGGTAGATGCCCAGTCCACGGTGCTGAAAGCGGAGATCCGCGACCTCTTCGGCCCGGAAGCTATGATCGCCTAGTCGTTCCGTGCGCCCTGACGGGACGCACGGACTGCTCGACGCTGCGAGGCTCTGGTGCATTTCATATTCACCCTTGTTTTGGGCTCGGCGTTGGCGAAGCCAACTTGGCCCAAAGGCGGGCGAATCTGAAACGCGTCAGAGCCTCTCGCTGACTTTACGAACGAAAAGTGAGTAGTAAATGAGTGAAGTGATTTGGAAGGAATTGCATAGACCGAGTTTGGAAGAGCGGGCGGGCGCATGCGAGCGGGAGCTCACGTTCTCGGCGACGGTGGCCTATGCCGGGGCGCCGTTTGCGGGGTTTGCGAAGCAGCCGGGGCAGCTCACGGTGCAGGGGGAGCTGGAACAGGCGCTTTCGCTGCTATTTCGCCGATCGGTGGACGTGGTCTGCGCCGGGCGCACCGATGCCGGCGTGCACGCCCGCGGGCAGGTGGTCTCCTTCGACATCGACGAGTGCGAGCTGCGCGGGCGCACGCCCTATAACCTGCGGCGCTCGCTGAACGCGCTCACCTGCGAGGGCATTGCTGTACGCGCGGTGGAGGAGCGGCCGCGGGGCTTCTCGGCCCGCTTCGATGCCCAGTGGCGCGAGTACAAGTACTTCCTCGCCACAGGGGATACGCCGCCGGTATTCACCGATCGCACCGCCTGGTACGTGGGCCCGAACTTGGACATCGCCGCCATGGAACGGGGCGCCTTGCACCTCATTGGCGAGCACGACTTCAAGAGCTTCTGCATGGCCGCCTCGGCCGTCGGCAAGCCGACTTGCCGCAACGTGGAGGAGATTTCCATCGCCTCCGAGGAGATTCTGGGCGAGCCGCACCGTGTCGTCACCGTGCGGGGCAACGCCTTCCTCCATTCCATGGTGCGCACCATCGTGGGCACGCTCGTCATGGTGGGCCGCGGCCAGCGCGACGCCGACTGGGTCGCCGAGGTGCTTGCCGCCCGCGACCGCCAGGCCGCCGGCGAAAACGCCCCCGCCTGCGGCCTCATCTTCTGGTCGGTAGGGTACTAACCTGCTATGATAAGCGCATCGGTAATTTTTGCGCGTGCGCACAAGAAAAGGGGAGTGCCATGGAGACTGTAGGGAAGTTGGCTCCGCTCGGGTTCGGGTTCATGCGGCTGCCGCTTAAGGACGCAGATGATCCCACGTCCATCGACATTGACAAGGTCTGCGAGCTGGTGGACATCTTCATGGACGCCGGGTTCACCTATTTCGACTCGGCCCGCGGCTACCACGGCTGCAAGTCGGAGTGGGCCCTTCGCAAGGCCCTTGTGGAGCGCTACCCGCGCGACTCGTTCACCATCGCCACGAAGCTGCCGGCGTGGCTTGCGAAGGACGCCGACGAGGCCCGCGCCATGTTCGACACCTCCCTTGAGGAGTGCGGCATCGACTACTTCGACTATTACCTGCTGCACAACCTGGGCGAGACCCTCACGCCGCCCTTCGACGAGTACGGCCTGTGGGAGTTCTGCGCCGAGAAGAAGGCCGAGGGGAAGATCAAGAAGTTCGGCTTCTCTATCCACGACAACGCCGAGGAGCTTGAGCGCGTGCTGGACGCCCACCCCGAGGTGGACTTCGTGCAGCTGCAGATCAACTACGTGGACTGGGAGAGCGATATCATCCAGTCGCGCAAATGCTATGAGGTATGCCAGGAGCGCGGGCTGCCCGTGGTCATCATGGAGCCGGTGAAGGGCGGCACGCTGGTGAAGCTGCCCGATTCGGTGGCCGATATCCTGCGCGCGGCCGAGCCCGGCGCCCCGCTCGCCTCCTGGGCGCTTCGCTTCGCCGGCTCGCTGCCGAACGTGATCGCCGTGCTCTCGGGCATGAACACGCCGGAAATGGTGGCCGAGAACGCCGCCATCATGCGCGGCGGCGTGCCGCTCACGCCGGCCGAGTACGAGGTGATCGACGCGGCTCGGGCGGCCTTGGAGTCGCTGCCCGGCGTGCCCTGCACCGACTGCCGCTACTGCGTGAAGGGCTGCCCGGAGGGCGTGCACATCAACAACATCATGCAGTCGCTCAACATCTATGACCAGATGGGCGACGCCTACCGCGCCCAGGAGAACTACGACTGGAACACCGGCGACGGGAAGGCGAGCGCGTGCATCCAGTGCGGCGCCTGCGAGAGCGTCTGCCCCCAGCATATCGAAATCGTGAGCCAGCTTGAGCGCGCGGGGAAGCTGTTCGAGTAGCACCCCGCACCCTCGCCCCCAGCGCCCCGCGCTCTCCGTTTCTCGGAAACACGGGGTGTTCAGGTCAATTTCACGCTATAATCACACAGTTTCAACGGGCGGCTGCACCGTGCGCGATGCAGCCGCCCGTTCCTTAAAGGTAGGCGAGGGCGCGCGGGCGCCTTGGAAATGGGAAAGGAAGACTATGGCAGGAGAGATTAAGAAGCAGCGCGCTTCCTGGTCGGGGAAGTGGGCGTTTATTTTGGCCGCGGCCGCCTCGGCGGTGGGCCTGGGGAACATGTGGCGCTTCCCCTATCTGGCGGCGAAGTACGGCGGGGGCACCTTCCTGCTCACCTACGTGGTGCTCGTGTTCACCTTCGGCGTGTCGCTCCTGCTGCTGGAGACGGCGCTCGGCCGCAAGACGGGCCAGTCCGCCATCGGTGCCTTCAAGGCCTTCGGCAAGAAGTACGCCTTCATCGGCATTCTGGCCTCGGCGGTGCCCTTCATCATCACGCCCTACTACTGCATCATCGGCGGCTGGGTGACGAAGTACACGGCGGCCTACCTGGTGAACGGACCGGAGGCCTTAGCCGACGGCGGCGACTTCACCGGCTTCATCACCTCCAACGCCGAGAGCTACATCTGGATGCTCGTGTTCATGGCCATCGTGTTCGTCATCGTGGGCCTGGGCGTGAAGGGCGGCATCGAGAAGGCGAACCTGTTCATGATGCCCGCGCTCATCATTATGGCCGTCGCCATCGCCATTTACACGCTCACCATGCCGGGTGCCGTGGAGGGCGCGCTGTACTACCTCACGCCGGACTTCAGCAAGTTCTCGCCGGAGCTCGTGATCGGCGCGTTGGGGCAGATGTTCTACAGCCTGTCGCTGGCCATGGGCATCATGATCACCTACGGCTCCTACATGCGCAAGCAGGATAGCCTCACCTCATCGGTCGTGCGTATCGGCGGCTTCGATTTGGGCGTCTCCTTCATCGCCGGCCTGCTCATCGTGTCTGCGGCCTTCGTGGCCATGGGCTCCGGCGACGCGGTGGCCGCCAAGGCGGGTCCCTCGCTCATGTTCGTGACGCTGCCGACAGTGTTCGTCGACATGGGCGGCATGGCCACCATCATCGGCTTTTTGTTCTTCCTGCTGGTGCTGTTCGCCGCGCTGACGAGCGCCATCTCGCTGGTGGAGACGCTCGTCTCCATTGTGCACGACGGCCTTCAGTGCACGCGCGCCAAGGCCCTCGGCATCGTCATCGCGTTCGTGGTCATCGCCGGAGCTATCATCAATGCGGGCTACAACGGGCTGTCGTTCATCGAGCCCCTCGGGGCCGGTTCCTCGATCCTCGATTTCGCCGACTTCATCTCCAACTCGGTGCTCATGCCCATCGTGGCGCTGCTTACCTGCGTGTTCGTCGGCTGGATCGTGAAGCCCAAGACCATCATCGACGAGGTGCGTGTCTCCGCCCCGTTCAAGGCCGCGCCGGCTTGGACGATCATGATCAAGTACATCGCCCCGGTGTTGGTGATTATCATTCTGGTCGCCTACGTGGCGGCTCAGTTCGGCTTCTTTTCCATGTAAACCGCGCTGGTCAACGAGATTTCCATGGCGAAGGGCGTCCTTGTGGGCGCTCTTCGTTGTTTTGCGGTAGGATAGTCAACTACTGAAACATTAGTTAGATCGAAGGATTTTCATGGCTCTCTCAATCGGTATCGTGGGGCTGCCGAATGTCGGCAAGTCCACGCTGTTCACGGCGATGACCAACAAGGGCGGTCTGGCCGCCAATTACCCGTTCGCCACCATCGAGCCCAACGTGGGCATCGTGCCGGTGCCCGACGACCGCCTGCAGGCGCTGGCCGAGATCGACCATCCGGCGAAGATCGTGCCCGCCACGGTCGAGTTCGTCGACATCGCGGGTTTGGTGGCCGGAGCGAGCCAGGGGGAGGGCCTCGGCAACCAGTTCCTCGCGAACATCCGCGAGACCGACGCCATCGCGGAAGTGGTGCGCTTCTTCGGTGACCCGGACGTGACCCATGTGGCCGGCAAGGTGGATCCGCAGTCGGACGTGGACACTATCAAGACCGAGCTCATCCTGGCCGATATCGCCACGGTTGAGAAGGCCATCCCGCGTCTGGAAAAGGAGGCCAAGCGCGATAAGGCCGGCGTGGCGAAGTTGGAGGCGGCCAAGAAGGTACTCGCGGGGCTGAACGAGGGCCACCGCGCCCGCACCCTGGGGCTGACCGAGGACGAGGTCGCGGCCATCTACGAGCTGCACCTGCTCACTATGAAGCCGATGCTCTACATCGCGAACGTGGACGAGGACGCCGTGGACGCCGAGCTGCCCGAGATCGACGGCTGCACTCCGGTGCCGATTTCCGCGAAGGTGGAGGCCGACATCGCCGAGCTGGCCGAGATGGATCCGGACGAGGCCAAGGAGTACATGGAAGCGCTGGGGCTCACCGACAGCGGTCTGGCGCGGCTCATCCGCGAGGCCTACCACCTGCTCGGCCTGCAGAGCTACTTCACGAGCGGCGAGACCGAGACCCGCGCCTGGACCATCCCCGTGGGCGCGAAGGCCCCCCAGGCCGCCGGCGTCATCCACACCGACTTCGAGCGCGGCTTCATCAAGGCCGAGACGGCCTCCTTCGAGGACTACGTGGCCTTGGGCGGCGAGAAGGGCTGCCGCGACGCGGGCAAGCTCCGCCAAGAGGGCAAGGACTACGTCGTCCAAGACGGCGACGTCATGCACTTCAAGTTCAACGTGTAATACGTCGCATTCTGGAAAAGATGCAGGCTGATACCGAACAACGGAAAGGGCGCGACTCCGTTTGGAGTGCGCCCTTTGTCATTCTGATGGCGGTAAACTTCTTCCAGTCGATGGCGGCGTTCATGGCCAATGCCACGTTGCCGGTGTTCGCCGACTCGCTGGGGGCGACGGCTTCCATGGTGGGCGTCGTCGTGAGCTCGTTCACGCTGTCGGCGCTGCTCGTGCGGCCCTTCGCCGGCCCCGCCTTCGATAGCTTCTCGCGCAAGCGGCTCTTGCTTATCGCCCAGGGCATCATCTGCCTGTCGTTTTTCGCCTACGGGTTCGTCGATTCGCTGGGCGTGCTCATCGCCATCCGGCTCTTCCACGGCGTGGGCATCGGGTGCAGCGGTCCTCTGGCGATGTCGCTCGTGTCCGAGTACCTGCCGGCGACGAAGTTTGCCAGCGGCATCAGCATTTACGCGCTGGCGCAGTCCTTCGCCCAGGTCATCGGGCCGGCGACGGGGCTCTATCTGGTGGATGCCGTGGGATTTACGGCAGCGTACTTCCTGGCTGCGGCGCTTCTGGTGGTGGCCATGGGCGGCATCTTCGCCATCCGCGAGCCCTATCGCGAGCGCCTGCCCTACCAGCTGAAACTCTCCCGCATGTTCGCCCGCGAGGCCGTGGGCAAGGCGGCCGCCCTCATGCTCATCGCCGTTTCGTTCTCGTGCATGGGCTCCTACGTGGTGCTCTACGGCTATGGGCGCGGCGTGGCGGACATGGGGCTGTTCTTCGTGGTGTACGCGCTGTGCCTGGTGGTGACGCGGCCGGCTTTGGGCGGCCTTGCCGACAGGGTGGGAACGCCCCGGGTGCTCGTCTTCGGGACGATCTGCTTCGCTGCCTCCTATGTAGCGCTCTTCTACGCGCAGGGCTTGCCCGGCTTTCTGCTCGCCGCCGTCATCGGCTCGGCGGGGTTCGGCTGCTGCGCGCCGCTTCTTCAGTCCATGGGGCTCGCCTCGGTGGGCATCGACCGGCGCGGGGCGGCCAGCAACACCATGTTCACGGGCCTCGATTTGGGAATGCTTGTGGGGCCGGTGACCGGGGGCGCGGTAGCCGAGGCTCTGGCGCCTGCGGCCGGCGGCATCACGGGCGGCTACGGGCTCATGTGGCTCGTCATGATCGTGCCCGCCCTGGGCACGCTGGCCATCGCTCTGGGATGGAGCCTGCGGGGGAGAGTCCAGCGCCGCTAAAAGATGCGCGAGACACGGAATTGCATTATCATGGCGAGCGGATCATTTGAATGGAAGGAGAGCGGTATGGCGGAGTTCAACGAGCACGATGGGCGTGGCGGTCGCGAACGAGGGCGCGGCGGTCGCGATATGCGTCGTCCGAATCGGGACGAGCAGCGGGAGGAGCGGCGGCGCGAGGCGGCGCGGCATACGGGCCTCATGAAGGCCGCCTTCGGGCGCGAGACGGACGAGGCCATCGAGAACGCGCGCATTTACGAGGAAGGGGAGGGGCGCTCGCTTCTGTGGG
>ENA-ORVG01003478-ORVG01003478.1-human-gut-metagenome-genome-assembly--contig:-NODE-3478-length-12357-cov-3.577386_pt1 | contig 12357 bp, 10 predicted proteins | sample MGYA00242091_ERZ509233 | MGnify/ENA primary metagenome ERZ509233 (study PRJEB26280, sample SAMEA2338840) | human gut metagenome | biome: human gut; feature: human-associated habitat; material: faeces... | reverse complement strand
GGTGCCTCCATGGCCCGCCGGGGCGATGAAGTGCTCCGCCGCCACTATTTCGGCAGTCTGGATACGGGCCGCATGGTGGCAAACAGCGCCTTTGAAGCGCCCTTCGACCCGCCGATGCTGGGCTTCCGCAGCGACCCCTACGACAACCAGAGCGGCGAGATGGAGGCCGACGGCGTGGGCCTGTACGGTGACGATACCGTGACCACCAAAGAAGTTTTGAAGTTTGAGGAAGTAGAATAAATGGAATTTCTCGCAATGCTGTATACCGTCCTGCTGGTGGCCATCTGCCTGATGATGGCGGTGCTGCTCTTCCGCAGCGGACGCCCCACCGGCGGGCTGGACGAAGCCGACTGCGAAGAGCTGAAAGACTGGCTCGAAGAGCAGCTGGCCGCTCAGGCCAGAGAGTTCAACGCCCGTCAGGACGCCATCGCCCAGCAGAACTACGCCGCCATCCGCAGCGTCAGCGAGACGCTGCAGACGGCTGTGCAGGGCATGAGCACCACCCTCGGTCAGGGACAGGACAGCCAGCAGCGCATTCTGGAGCGGCGTCTGCAGAGCCTCGAGCAGGCCAACAACCAGCAGATGGAGCAGCTGCGCCGCGCCATGGTCGAGAGCATGACGGCATTGCAGGCTGAGAACACCCGCAAGCTGGACGAGATACGCCACACGGTGGACGAGCAGCTTCAGGACGCTTTGCAGAAGCGGGTGACGGAAAGCTTCAAGGCCGTCAACCAGCAGCTCGAGCAGGTGTACAAGGGCCTTGGCGAGATGCAGTCCCTCGCCGCCGACGTGGGCGGCCTGAAGCAGGTGCTCTCGGGCGTCAAGACCCGGGGCATCCTCGGCGAGATCCAGCTGGGCGCGATCCTGGAAGAAATCCTCGCCCCGGAGCAGTATGACACCAACGTGGCCACCATCCCGGGCAGCACCCAGCGGGTGGAATACGCCATCCGGATGCCGGGTGCTGACGGCGGCAGCGTCTGGCTCCCCATCGACTCCAAGTTCCCCGGCGACACCTACGCCCACTTACAGGACGCCTACGCTTCCGGCGACGCGCAGGCCGTGGAGGATGCCCGCCACGCCCTCGAGCTGGTGCTCCGCAGCGAGGCCAGAGACATCCGGGAAAAGTACGTCGAGCCGCCCTATACCACGGCGTTCGGTATCCTGTTCCTGCCCTTTGAGGGCCTGTATGCCGAGGTGGTGAACGCGGGGCTGCTGGAGGTGTTGCAGCGGGACTATCAGGTCAACGTGGCAGGCCCCAGCACCATGGCGGCCCTGCTGAACAGCCTGCAGATGGGCTTCAAGACCCTCGCCATCCAGAAGCGCTCCGGCGAGGTCTGGCAGCTTCTGGGCGCGGTGAAGACGGAGTTCGACAAGTTCGGGCAGGGCCTCGCCAAGATGCAGCAGCGTCTGCGCCAGACCGACGAAGAGCTGGACCAGCTCATCGGCGTCCGCAGCCGGGCCATCAGCCGGAAGCTGCGCAGCGTCCAGAGCCTCGACGAGGCCAGCGCCAGCGCCCTTTTGGAGATAGACGACATGAACGAGCTGCCGAAAGCACTCTCTGAGACCAGCGAGACATCTGGCAAAGTGGGAGAATATTGACGTAGTGACGGTCAAAAATGCACTTTGCCAGGGTGGCAAACTGGCCTGAGCTGGCAAACTGACCACTTTGCCAGATATGAGCACTTTGCCAAGTTGGCAAAGTGGGGAAATATAACGTATCTATATTATTATTTTGTCACTTTGCCACATAATCTACCGCAGTAGAACGTCATTCGGCCATCCGGCCTGATAAATAGTTGACGAAGACGGCAGACTGTGCTATACTGAGACGATTCTTAAAATAATTGCCGGCCATGGCAGACCATACACACCAATAACAGAGAGGAAATATGCTTATGAGCGTAAAGAACATCAGCAGCGCCATTCTGGGCGTGGGCGTGGACGATACCACCATCGATCTGTTTGAGAGCCAGTACCCGGTCCCCACCGGCGTCAGCTACAACTCCTACGTCATCCGGGACGAGAAGATCGCCATCCTCGACACCGTGGACGCGCGTGCCACCGACGAGTGGATGGCCAACGTCACCGAGGCACTGGCAGGGGAGAAGCCCGCCTACCTCGTTGTCCACCACATGGAGCCGGACCACGGCGCGAATGTGGCCCGCCTCGCCGCCCTCTACCCCGAGATGCAGGTGGTGGGCAACGCCAAGACCTTTCAGTATATGGAGCAGTTCTTCGGCCCGGAGGCCGTCGCCAAGGAGCGCCGCGTCGTCGTGAAGGACGGCGAGAGCCTTTCGCTGGGCGCTCACACCCTGACTTTCGTGTTCGCACCCATGGTCCACTGGCCCGAGGTCATGGTGAGCTATGAGTCCACCGAAAAAGTCCTCTTCTCCGCCGACGGCTTTGGCCGCTTCGGCGCGGTGGCAAAGTTCGACGAGAAGGCCGACTGGGCCAGCGAGGCCCGCCGCTATTACCTGAACATCGTGGGCAAGTACGGCCCGCAGGTGCAGGCTCTGCTGAAAAAGGCCGCTGCGCTGGACATCAAGACCATCTGCCCGCTCCACGGCCCCGTCCTCACCGGCGACCTTGGCAAGTACCTGAACTACTACGATCTGTGGTCCAGCTACAAGGCCGAAGAGCCGGAGAAGGTGCTGGTCGCCAGTGCCTCCATCCACGGCCACACCCGCGCCGCCGCCCACATTCTGGCTGAAAAGCTCCGCGCCAAGGGTGCCAAAGTGGTGGAGATGGATCTGACCCGCACCGACGTCTCCTACGCCGTCACCGAAGCCTTCCGCTGCGGCAAGACCGTTCTGGCCTGCGCCACCTATGACGGCTTCCTCTTCCCGCCGATGGAGAACCTGCTGGCCCACCTCAAGACTAAGGCCTTCCAGAGCCGCACCATCGCCCTGATGGAGAACGGCACCTGGGCGCCCATGGCCGCAAAGCTCATGCGCGCCGAGCTGGACGGCATGAAGAACATCACCGTCTGCGACACCGTCGTCACCCTCCGCTCTGCTTCCAACGCCGCCGCTGAGGCACAGATGGACGCGATGGTGGATGAGCTGCTGAGTAAGTAAAAACGAGTAGAAACAGGAAATCCCCCACTTTCGTGGAGGATTTTCTTGTTTTCTGTCAGCGTTTATGATACACTGATACTGCCGCCGCGAGGCGGTAAGGCACTGTACATACGGCAGGCGGTTTGGTCTCTCACTTCCGAAAGGAGGTGAGAAGATGCCGATTACTTTGACGTTTCACTTGTTTGGACTCACGTTCACACTGCGAATCAAAAAGTAAAACCGCCACCTCTGCCAAGGTGACGGTTTCGGAAAAAGAAATCTAAACCCTTGAAGAGGCCAAACCGCTTGTCACAGTGCCTTTTCTATCGCTATTATAGCGCATTGCCGGACATCTGTCAAGAAACCCGGCAGTGCGTTTTTTGATCAAGAAGCGTGCGCCCTTCTGCCCAGCGCCGCCGCGCCGGTGAGGGCCACGAGGACGCCCAGCACGGCAAGGCCCGCACCGGCCTGCCCGAAGGCGTCGCCCACCGCGCCCACGAGGGGGCTGGCGGGTATCATGAGCAGGCTGTAGACCATGCCGTCCACGCTGATGAGGGTGGCACGCTGGTCGCTGGGGATGACATCGTTGAGCTTCTGGTCCTCGTGCAGGAGGTAGGCGTCGATGACGCCCTGCACCAGCATACAGCCGAAGATGCAGCCCAGCACCGGGGCGGCACCCACCAGCGCGCAGCCCCCGCCGCAGAGCAGGGCGCAGACGGCGTAAAACCGCCGTAGGCTCTTCGGATGGAGCCGCTGGGCCGCTTCAACGCCCAGCATGGAGGCAAGCCCGCTCAGCAGTATCGGCACGAACAGCAGCGCTGTGGGCCAGCCCAGCTCGACGAGCCGCTGCTGGACGAACATCTTGGTCAGGTAGCTGGGGATGCAGAGGACAGCGGCGGAGACGATGAGCTTTGCCGCCAGCGGGGTGGCGCGAAGAGCGGTGATGCTGTCCCGCACCAGCCGCGCCAGCTGGCCGGGCAGGTCGCGGAAGGTCTGCTTCTCCCGGCGGGCCTGCGCTTCGGTGACGATGGGCTCGGTCATCAGGGCGGTGGCGGCAGCGGCAGTGCCTTCAAAGGCGGCGCTCAGCAGGTAGAAACCGGAAAAGCGGAGAAACCGTTCCAGCGTGCTGGCGAGGGACCCCACAGCCGTGGCCAGCATGGAGAGCCGGGAGCAGTTGGCGGAGACCCGGAGGTAGTCGTCTGTCCGCCCGCACTGCTTGAGGCTGTCGTAAGTCAGGGCCGAGGCGGTGCCGGAGAACATGGCGTTGGCCAGTGCGCTCAGCGCCATCGCCAGGCAGATTAAAAAGAGGTCCGGCGCAAAGGCCATCGGGAGGTTGGAGAGCACCATGCAGACCCCGCCGGCCACGAGCGTCTTCCTGCGGCCCAGCAGGTCAGCCGCCATGCCGCTCGGCACCTCGAAGGTGAGGCTGACCATGTGGAACACGCTCTCGGCAACGCCAATCTCCCACAGCGAGAAGCCCCGCGCGGCCAGCAGCGCCACCCACACCGCGTCGGTGATGCGCAGGCCGGAGAAGAAGTTGTTGGTATAGATGCAGGCAAGCTGCTTTTTCAGGTTGAGTTTATGATTCATGGGGGAACACCCTTTCTATTTATTATGGATAGAAATGTGTACCCTTTGTAGGCTGTTTGCTGCCTTCCCTCGGCCAAAAGGCTCTCCCTTTGGGAGAGCTGGCGCGTGAGCGCCTGAGAGGGCAAGCCCGACATGGCAGAGTCTTTGTGCAGCGATAAGTTGTCTCTTTGTCAGAGTAAGAGTATCGCTGTATAGGAGCTTCTCCGTCAGCGGCCTTGCCCTCTCCGTCACCTTCGGTGACACCTCTCCCAAGGGGAGAGGCTTTGACAAAGGGAAAGCGCCGATGCAAAACAAAAGCGCCCCATAGCAAAGCTGCGGGGCGCATAGATCATGCTCCACGCTCTGCTGAAAGGACCTGCCCTGCCACAGCGAGGCCCGGCTGCTGGCGATATAAAATGCCTCAAGCAGACGGAGAGGGCTACAAAAGGGTACACTTCGAGCCGGAAAAGCTTAGGGGTTTCCTTTTTTGAAGAAAACACAGCCGTTCCAACCCATTGCAGGTGTACCCTCCTTTCCGTAAAGCGTTGAGCTCAGTATAACATTGGAACAGGGAAAAGGCAAGGGTCATTTCTTGTTGTAGAATCCCTGCTCACTGTAAGCAGACCATTTCAGGTACATCTCCTGATAGTTCTGCTTGATGAATTTTTGAATCTTGCTGATTTCGCGGTCGGTCAGGATGCCGCGCTCCTGCAAGACAGTATCGCCATTGTCCCGGACAAAAAACTTTGCGGAACCGGCCTCGGTAAGTCTACGGTCGCTGGCGTGGACATGCATGCACTCGATGACGCAGTATGACGTAAAGTACAAGTAATATCCCGCGATCTTGAACTCGTAATATTTCGGCATCTCAGTCCTCCAGCAAAGCGCGGTTTTTCTCGAGATAGCCCCGGACGATTTGGATCTCAATGTCGTCCATGCTGGTTTCGAGGACTTCGGCGGCAGGAGAAAAGATAACAGCCCGGTCGGGGCGGTTCAGATTCAGCACCCGGAAGCCCTCCGGGCAGCGGCTGAATGCATAGCCGTTCACGATCATATCGGCGGCGTCTGCCACTTGTTGAACATTAATCATCTGCAAGCTTCACTCCTTTGATAGGGGCAAGAAATTCATCCGGGTCAAAATACAGATTTTTCAGGATAGGGACAAGGTCGATATATTCTTCCTCGGGGTTCGGGTCGTGGCGATATTTTGCAAGGACGACCAGATAGCCGTGGTCCCACTCCTGAATACCGGTGTAGCGTTCCAGAGAATAAGGGGCGCGGAAGCGGATGGTCTTGTCACCAAACCGGAACACAGTATAATTGGCTTCGTTGCTGAGAAGTGCCTGCTGGGTATTCATGAAATCGCCCCCTTTCTGTCTTTATTATAATCGTGGGAAGAGGCGGCGTCAACAGATGCAGTAAGCAGAAAAATGGCGGATGCCCTTGCAAACCGCCCCAAAATGTGATAAGATGATTCTTGGTTATCAAAATGACCACGACCTGAATACTCCAAACGCAGCGACGGAGAGAGTAGGCAGGCGCACCGCAGCAAAGAGAGAAGCTTCACCGGCTGAGAGGGCTTCCGCGCGGGCGCAGGCTGAAGTTCGCTCCCGAGCGGCCGGCCTGAACGACAGTAGGGCCGGACGGTGCGCCCCGTTACGGCGTTTTGAGCGCCGCACGGCTTGCGAAAGAGCCGGGCGGAAACCGGGTGGTACCGCGGAGCTGTGAATTTTATGAGCTTCGTCCCTTTTGCCGGGCCTTTCAGGAGGCCGGGGCAGGGGACGGAGCTTTTTTGCTGTCCGCTGAACAACACGAATGAGAAGGAGAGAACATCCATGCAAGCAATGATCGACGAGCTGGCAAAGCAGGCCGAAGAGAGCCTGGGCCAGGTCTCTTCCAAAGAAACGCTGGCAACTTTCTGGCAGGAATATCTGAGCAAGAACGGCAAGATCCCCGCCCTGATGAAGGATCTGCGCTCTGTCGCCCCCGAGGAGCGGCCGGCCATGGGCAAGATCATCAACGAACTGAAGGCCAAGGTGCAGGCCGAGTATGACGCCGCTGCCGACAAGGTGAAGCAGGCTGAGCTTACTGCCCGCAACGCCGCCGAGACGGTGGACATCACCCTGCCCGCCAAGACCCGCGCCGTGGGCGGCCTGCACCCCCTGACCCTCGTCACCAACCAGATCATCGACGTCTTCTCGGGCATGGGCTTTGCTGTGGCAGAGTCCCCCGAGATCGAGGACGACGACCACAACTTCACCCGCCTGAACGTCCCGAAGGACCATCCCGCCCGCGATATGCAGGACACCTTCTACCTGTCCGATGAGTTCCTGCTCCGCACCCAGACTTCCGGCGGCCAGATCCGCACCATGGACAGCCAGAAGCCTCCCATCAAGGTGCTCATCCCGGGCCGCGTCTTCCGCTCTGACTCCGACGCTACCCACAGCCCCATGTTCCACCAGATGGAAGGTCTGGTCGTGGATAAGGGCATCACGCTGGGCGACCTGCAGGGCGCTCTGAACACCTTCGTGCAGAAGCTGTTCGGTGCCGACACCCGCACCCGCCTGCGTCCCTCCTACTTCCCCTTCACGGAGCCCAGCGTCGAGGTGGACGTGAGCTGCTTCGAGTGCCACGGCAAGGGCTGCCCCCTGTGCAAGCACACCGGCTGGATCGAGGTGCTGGGCGGCGGCGTCGTCAACCGCAAAGTCCTCGAGAACTGCAGCATCGACCCGGACGAGTACTCCGGCTTCGCCTTCGGCATCGGCATCGAGCGCATCGCCATGCTGAAGTACGGCATCAACAACATCGGCCTGATGTTTGAGAACAACCTGCAGTTCCTCAAGCAGTTCCACGAATAAGAGGGGAGAGAGCAAACAATGAAAGTACCTTTCAGTTGGTTAAAAGAACTCGTCGATATTGACGTTACCGCACAGGAGCTTGAAGAAAAGCTTTTCTCCTGCGGCTTTGAAGTCGAGGAACTCATCCCGCTGGACGCCGGCATCAGCAAGGTCGTCGTGGGCAGGATCGTGGAGATGGAGCCTCAGGAAGGCACCCATCTGACCAAGTGCGTCGTGGACTGCGGCGAGTATGGCCACGACATCCGCATCAGCACCGGTGCGGCGAACATGAAGCTGGGCGACTGCGTGCCTGCCGCTCTGGACGGCTCCACCCTGCCCGGCGGCATCAGGATCAAGGCCCGCAAGATGCAGGGCGTCGAGTCCAACGGCATGCTCTGCTCCGGCGAGGAGCTGGGCCTGAACGATGACCTGTTCCCGGGCTCTGAGGTCTACGGCCTGCTCATCCTGCCCGAGGACTCCGTCCCCGGCACCGACATCGCCCCCGTGGTGGGTCTGGATGACTACATCTTCGACATCTCCATCACCGCAAACCGTCCCGACTGCCAGTCGGTGCTGGGCATCGCCCGCGAGGTGGCCGCCATCCTCGGCAAGCCCCTGCACATGCCCGCCATGGACTACAACACTGTCTGCGACGCCGACGAGCCGATCAGCGTGAAGGTGGAGGCTCCGGACCTCTGCCCCCGCTACATGGCACACTACGTCCGCAATATCCGGATGAGCGAGTCTCCCCGCTGGATGAAGCGCCATCTGGCTCTGTGCGGCCTGCGCTCCATCAGCAATGTGGTCGATATTACCAACCACACCCTGCTGGAGATGGGCCAGCCCATGCACGCCTTCGACTTGAACAAGGTCGCCGGCCGCAGCATCACCGTCCGCCGCGCCGTGGAAGGCGAGAAGATCACCACCCTCGATGAGAAGGAGTTCACCCTGAACCCCAACAATCTGGTCATCTGCGACGCAGAGAAGCCGGTCGCTCTGGCCGGTATCATGGGCGGTGCAAACTCCGGCATGGACGACAACACCACCAGCCTGCTCTTCGAGTGCGCTACCTTCGCCCGCGACTCCGTCCGTAAGACCAGCCGCGCTCTGGGCCAGAACAGCGACTCTTCCGCCCGCTACGAGAAGGGCGTTGACCGCCACTCTCCCGAGCTGGGCCTTGCCCGCGCCCTGCACCTCATCCAGGAGCTGGACTGCGGCGACATCACCACGCTGGAATACGATCTGACCGATGGCCGTCCTCTCGAGCGCAAGCACATCGTCACCACCCCGGCCAAGATCTGCGGCGTGCTGGGCATCACCGTGCCGGACCAGACCATGATCGACATCCTCAAGCGCCTCGAGTTCACCGTGGACGTGCAGGCCGACGGCAGCTGGGATGTCTCCGCACCCCTCTACCGCGAGGATGTGGAGAGCTTCCCCGACCTGGCCGAGGAAGTCATCCGTGAGTACGGCTATGACCACATCGTACCCACCTTCCTGAACACTGCCGCTGTCACCAACGGCGGTCTGAACTATGAGCAGAAGCAGCAGCTCAAGACCAAGCGTCTGCTGGCCGCACAGGGCTTCTATGAGGCTTCCACGCTGGCGTTCTATTCCAATGCCGAGTTCGATATGCTCCACATCCCGGCAGAGGATGAGGCCCGCAAGGCCATCCGCATCCTGAACCCCATCAGCGAGAACCTGTCCGTCATGCGCACCCTGCTGGCACCCTCCATGCTGAACGTCATCGTGGACAACCTCAAGAAGGGCAACGCTGAGGGCCGCCTGTTCGAGATGGCTCCCGTCTACCTCGCCAAGGAGCTGCCCATCAACGAGCATCCCCACGAGCGCCAGACCCTCTGCATCGGTGCCTTCGGCCCCGAAGAGGACTTCTTCACCGTCAAGGGCGCTTTGGAAGGACTGGCGGAGGGCTTTGACCTGACCTTCACCTATCAGCGTGAGACCACCAGCTGGCTCCACCCCGGCATCAGCGCCGCCGTCTACTGCAACGGCAAGCGTCTGGGCGTCTTCGGCAAGCTGGCCAACGAGATCAACGCGGAGCTGGAGATCGCCAAGGAGCAGAAGGACAGCCAGAACATCTATCTGGGCGAGCTGGACTATGAGGCTCTGATGTCCTGCGTCGAGGGTGAGCTGCGCTATAAGCCGCTGAGCCCCTACGCCGCTGTCAAGCGTGACCTGGCTCTGGTCTGCGACGAGTCTGTGGCCTGCGGCGACATCGAAGAGACCATCAAGAAGGCAAGCCCCCTCATCACGGAGGTCAAGCTGTTCGATATTTATCGCGGCGCAAACCTCGGCGAGGGCAAAAAGAGCATGGCCTTCTCCCTGACCCTCTCTGACCCCGCTGCTGAAGTCTCCAACGAGCAGGTGGAGCGCACCGTCAAGAAGGTGCTGGGCAACCTGAAGTTCAAGCTGGGCATCGAGATCCGCTAAAACTGTTTCACCCGTCCGGAAATGAAGACTGAGAAGCTGCTGCACGGTGTTTTGTGCAGCAGCTTCTTTTTCTTTATGCCGATTTATGCTATACTTATCTTATATAGAAACACAGCAGGAGGATTCAGCGTGGAGGATTACCGCACCATCCGGGGGACAGCCATCGGAGAATACGAAGAGAAGAAGAGCCGCTTCATTGCGCAGCTCTCCTTTGCAGACAGCGAGGAGAAGGCCGTGGCCTTTCTCGAGCAGGTGCGCGCGGCCAACCGTACCGCCCGCCACAATGTCTATGCCTACCGCCTGCGGGAGGGGAGCCGGGAGCGCTACTCCGACGACGGCGAACCGGCCAAGACAGCGGGTACGCCTGCCCTGGAGGTCTTGCAGCACAGCGGACTGACCGACCTCATCGTGGTCATCACACGATACTTCGGCGGCGTGCTGCTGGGGACCGGCGGCCTCGTCCGGGCTTATACGACAGCCACGTCCCGCGCACTGGACGCCGCCGAGGTGGTGACGGTGCGCAGCGTGGTGGCGCTGGATGTGACGGTGGACTACGGCCTCTATGAGCGGGCAGACCTGCTCATCAAGGCGGCGGGCGGCAAGCTGGCTGAACCGGAGTTCACCGATAAAGTCACCCTCCGCTGGCAGATGCCGGAGCATACCGAAGGGCCGCTGCTGACGCAGTTACAGGAGCTGACCCGCGGCATGGCGAAGGTGGCAGTGAGCGAGCCGTTCTATGCGGCGTTCTGAAAGGCTCTCCCTTTGGGAGAGCTGGCGCGAAGCGCCTGAGAGGGCAAGGACGCTGACGGAGAAGCGAAAGCACAGCGATAGTATCGCTCTGGCAAAAGAGTCTGCGCATCGCTGTGCGGCGGCTTTGCCGTAACTGGCTTGCCCTCTCCGTCACGCCTGCGGCGTGCCAGCTCCCCCAAAGGGGGAGCCATTGGCAGGCCGGGCAGCTCTGCGCTGGACGCCCGAGGTCCGATATGGCGCAAAAGGGCGGGCCTTGCTACAGAGGCCAGCAGCTTCTGGACAAGCGCACCTTGTCAAGCTGCCGTGAGCCTAGACAGCGGAGCACTGCTGCTTCCGAGACATCGCGCTTTGCTCGTCCAGACGAAAGCTGACCGACATGCCAATGGCTCCCCCTTTGGGGGAGCTGGCGAGCGAAAGCGAGACTGAGAGGGCAAGGATGCTGCCAAACAGCTCTGCACTGCGATAGTATCGCTCCGACAAAGAGCCTGCTTATCGCTGCGCAGCGGCTCTTTCGTGCCGGGCTTGCCCTCTCCGTCATTGCTTCGCAATGCCACCTCTCCCAAAGGGAGAGGCTTTGGCTCACGGGCAAGCCTTTCCTCACATCCCCTTCGGCCTCTGCCACTCCTTCACATCCTTGACCTCATCGTACATGGCGCAGTAGCTGTCGTAGCGGGTCTGGGAGAGCTTGCCCTCCGCGAGGGCGGCGCGGACGGCGCAGCCCTTCTCGGAGCGGTGGGAGCAGCCGGTGAACTGGCACGCGCCGAGGTAAGGCCCGAACTCCGGGAAGGCGTGTTCCAGACCCTCTTTCGGGATGAAGCCCGCCCGGCTGGCCTCGAGGCTGGCGAAGCCCGGGGTGTCGGCGATGCGGCCCCCGAAGGCTTCAAAGATGGTCACCTCCCGGGTGGTGTGACGGCCACGGCCCAGCTTCTGGCTGATGGCGGCGGTCTGACGCTCCACGTCGGGCAGGAGCGCGTTCAGCAGGGTGGATTTGCCCACGCCGGAGTTGCCGCAGAAGGCGCAGAGACGGCCATTGATCCAGTGTTTGATGTCGTCCAGACCCTCGCCGGTGGCGTAGTCGATGCGGATGAAGGGCAGGGTCGATTTTTCGTAGGCGCTGCGCAGAAACTCCGCCTCGGCAAGGTCGCCCTTGGTGCAGACGATGACGGGCTGGACGCCCTTGTCCACCGCGATGGCCGAGAGCTTATCCAGCACGAGGGTGCTGGGGGTGGGCTGGGTGGTGCTTGCCACGAGGAACAGCACATCGAGGTTCGCCATGGAGTGATCGAAGCGGTCGCCGCCGAGGCCGCCGATAAGCACAAATGTCTTGTAGCCGAGCTTCTGCCCCACCATGACGGCGCCCATCATATCGGTAACGTCCTTTTCAACGGGGAGTTTAATGGTGCGGATCGTCTCCGGCGGGCGCTTTGCGGCGGAGTCAAAATCGCCGATGACAAGGTCGGGGCGAACGCCGTACCGCACAGCGGTGTCGTAGCCCGCATCCGCACAGATGACGTAGTGCTCTTTCGGATCGAATTCTTCAAAAACGGCGCCGGACGCCAACGGAGCCGCACCGATGATCATACATTTTTTGTCTTTGATAACTGCCATTCCTTTATGTCCTTCACTTCGTTATACATTGTAATGTAACTGTCTATGCGGGAGCGGGAAATTTTTCCCTCTTCCACAGCCTTCAA
>ENA-ORVG01003476-ORVG01003476.1-human-gut-metagenome-genome-assembly--contig:-NODE-3476-length-12365-cov-2.589196_pt1 | contig 12365 bp, 8 predicted proteins | sample MGYA00242091_ERZ509233 | MGnify/ENA primary metagenome ERZ509233 (study PRJEB26280, sample SAMEA2338840) | human gut metagenome | biome: human gut; feature: human-associated habitat; material: faeces... | reverse complement strand
AGTTCTCTAACGGACGCCGTTATATCACTGGTAACCGTTGTGAACGTGGTATTGGCGGTCAGAAAAACAAGAAGAATATTCCAAACCTTTTTGAATACAAGAACAAACGACTCTTCGCTCACTATAAACCATTGGATGAAGAGCACGCCGTACGCGGTACGGTCGGTATTCCACGTGTACTGAATATGTACGAAAATTATCCGTTTTGGTTTACCTTCTTTACCGAACTTGGCTATCGTGTGGTACTCTCTCCGGAGTCCAGCCGCAAAATCTATGAACTGGGTATTGAGTCCATTCCAAGCGAATCCGAATGTTATCCGGCAAAACTTGCGCATGGGCATGTATCTTGGCTGATCAAGCAGGGACTCGATTACATTTTCTATCCTTGCGTGCCATATGAACGCTGTGAGGTAGAGGGTGCCGGCAACCATTACAACTGCCCGATCGTCACCTCTTATGGCGAAAACATCAAAAATAATGTCGAAGAACTGCAGGATGGCAAGATCAAATATCAAAACCCGTTCCTGTCGTTTGAAAGTGAAAAAATATTAACAAAACGTCTGGTAGAATACTTCACGGAAGAAAACGGCATTTCCAAAGAGGAAATCCGCCGTGCGGCTGCTGCAGGATGGAAAGAAATGCAGCATGTACGTGATGATATGTCCGCCAAAGGACGAGAAGTACTCGCTTATATGGAAGAAAACGGCTGCCACGGTATCGTGCTCGCCGGTAGACCATATCACACCGATCCGGAGATCAATCACGGTATTCCGGAACTGATCACCTCTTTCGGTGTTGCCGTATTGACTGAAGACAGTGTATCCGAACTCGGCAACGTAGATCGTCCTACGATCGTTATGGATCAGTGGATGTATCATTCCCGTCTATACAAAGCGGCCTCTTATGTAGCAACCCGTTCCGACTTAGATCTGATCCAGCTCAACTCCTTCGGCTGCGGACTGGATGCGGTAACGACCGATCAGGTCAGCGATATACTGACGCTGCAGAATAAGATCTATACGGTATTAAAGATTGACGAAGTTAATAACTTAGGTGCTGCACGTATTCGTATCCGCTCTCTGCTCGCCGCTGTTCGTGAACGCGAGCGCAAGCAGATCAAACCGGTCAAAAAAGATACTGCACACCACCGCGTAGTCTTTACAGAACAAATGCGTAAAGATTATACGATCCTTGTTCCACAGATGTCTCCGATCCATTTCGATATTCTCGAACCGGCACTGGCATCCTGCGGATACAATTTGGAAGTATTACCTAGCACCGGCGAGTGCCTGGATTACGGATTAAAGTATGTAAACAACGATGCATGTTATCCATCCCTGCTCGTTGTCGGACAGTTTATGCAGGCATTGCTTTCCGGCAAATATGATCTTAACAAAGTAGCGTTGATCATTACGCAGACCGGTGGTGGATGTCGTGCAACCAACTATATTGGATTTATCCGTCGTGCTTTGGAAAAAGCAGGCATGGAGCAGATTCCTGTCATTTCCATGAGCGCCGGCATTGAAAAGAATCCGGGATTAGACATCAACTACAAGATGGCTGACCGTGCATTACAGGCATTGATCTACGGCGATGTATTTATGCGTGTCCTCTACAAAACACGTCCTTATGAGGCAGTTCCGGGATCTGCCAATGCATTGCATGAAAAATGGTTGAAGATCGCACAAAAATCCGTTCAAAACGGAAAACACAGCGAATTTAAGAAAAATATCCGCGGCATTGTGAAAGAATTTGATGAACTTCCATTGCTGGATGTAAAGAAACCGCGTGTTGGTATTGTCGGCGAGATTTTAGTTAAATTCCTTCCACTTGCCAATAACTTCTTAGTCGAATTATTGGAGTCTGAAGGTGCCGAGGCAGTATGTCCGGATCTGATCGATTTCTTTATGTACAGTCTTTACAATGCAAACTTTAAGGCAGATTATTTAGGCAAAAAGAAATCCAGTGCTTTGATCAACAACGCTGCGATCCGTTTTATTGAACATTATCGCAAGACGATGCACGATGCCCTGACAGAGAGTAAACGCTTTGACCCACCGGTTCCAATCGCCAAACTTGCAGAATATGCTTCACCGATCGTTTCCTGTGGTAACCAGACCGGTGAGGGTTGGTTCTTAACCGGTGAGATGATCGAATTGATCCATTCCGGTGTTCCAAATATTGTTTGTACACAGCCTTTTGGCTGTCTGCCAAACCACGTTGTCGGCAAGGGTGTTATCAAAGAATTACGTCACTGCTATCCGGATTCCAATATTGTTGCTGTTGATTACGATCCGGGTGCCAGCGAAGTGAACCAGTTAAACCGAATCAAATTGATGCTCTCAACAGCCGCAAAAAACTTGAAACAACCTGAGAAAGAGTAGTTTCCTATAAAGTATCAAAAGAGGCATGTACGAATACCATTCATACATGCCTCTTATTTCACTTAATAGGAAATTGCTGTTATATAGTGTGATGTTACCAAGAATTGCTTTAGCAATTCTTGCAAAGCCAGCGCTTTGCTTTTTTTCACTCGTCTATTCCTTAAAATAGTCTGCATTAAATGTCTTTTCATCGGACATTTGCTGCTCTGGCGTTTCCGGATGCCAAGGTGTCTGCCCCGGTGCTACGCCCATATTTTCATAGCCTTCTGTACTCTTACCAAACTGTGCTTCTTCCTGCGGTCTGGCAAAAGCTTCCTGATCGCTGTTATATGATGAACCATTGTAACTCTGTTCATTTCCATTATATTGCGAACCGGCGTAATCCTGCTCTTCTCTGCCATACTGTGGACCTGCATAACTCTGCTCATTTCCGTTGTACTGTGAACCTGCATAATCCTGCTGATTTCCGTTATAATGTGGACCTGCATAATCCTGCTGATTTCCGTTATACTGTGGACCTGCATAATTCTGTCCGCTCGGCATATCGTTATTATAATTCTCTCCGACCGGCCGGAATCCTTCCCATTCCACGATCTTGCCTTGTTTGTTCAAATTGTACACCAAATAGGCAATACCAAGACCAAGTACAAGCGTCACGCCAAGACCACCTTCTAAGCCAAAGCCTGCACCGTTGATCAAACCATGTCCCTTCACGTTGCTGCTGTTTAAGATTGCCGGCTGTAGAGAATTACCGCTGACCTGAATGCCATAAATATTCCCCTGTGCAAAATTCCACAAACTGTGGAACGCACCAACAACCCAGATATTTTCACATTTTACCAACAACAGTGCTGCGAAAATACCAAACAGGAATAAGTTAAATACCGCAAGTGGCGTCAAGCCGGAATTGGCACCATGTAACATAGCAAAGAACAGTGCACTGAGCACTGCCGAATACACGACGGAATGTCTTCTCGACAACGATACAAACAGATAGCCGCGGCAAAGCACCTCTTCTGCCATGCCCTGTACCAAATATCCAACAAGGTAACCAAGAATCCCCAGAGGTGCCATATTGGTCACCAATCCTTCTACATGAATACTTCCTGTTAGAACACAGATCAAATATGCTACGCTAAAAAATAGTGCTCCAGCCACAGCACCCTTCAAATACTGTGGAACCATTCCCTTCTTACGAAATCCTAATGTACGGATCTTTCTCTTCTCCAAAAAACGGCAATAGACAAAAACAACCGCAATCATCAGGATTTCTAATAAAAGTGTTGCAATGGTCATCCAATCCGGCAAATGGAGTGCATAGTCCTGCATTTTCTGCATATATTGCAGCGAATCCATCGATCCGTCCGCGACAGACTGTGCCGTTTTCATAAACTCCGGATCACTCACGAAATAACCGATCATTAAAGGAATCGTGCCAATGGACATTGCGATCGAACTGACCACAAAGACTACAATCGCGATCAATATCTCAAGCACGGCGATAAACCCTCTCCGTCCTCGCATCGCTTCCAGCATAAACTCTGGTTTCTTGATATCTTTCATAAACTCCTCCTAATTCTTGTTACAATACCCCTCTCAGATGATATCTTACTCTTCCAACAAGTTTTCCATGCTCTTCAGACTGATCAATATGGTCGACGTATTGTGTAATAATGCCGACATTGTTGGCTGAAGTACACCACCAACGCCGAACAAAATAAGTGCTGTATTAAATCCTACAATAACTTTATAATTTCTGTCAATACGCTTCATCAAAGCATTGCTGATTTTCTTGAGTGTAATGATCTCACGCAAGTCATCTGCTGCGATCGTAACATCTGCAATCTCTCTGGCGATTTCCGCGCCCTCACTGATCGCAATGCCTACATCAGCCGCCGACAATGCCGGAGAATCATTAATCCCATCACCAACCATAATAACCTTATGTCCTGCTTTCTTTTCCTGCTCCACAAAATTAGCCTTATCCTCCGGAAGCACTTCCGAATAATACGCATCAACACCAGCCTTTTGAGCAATATTAGCAGCAATGCGGTCACTGTCACCAGTCATCATCACAACCTTATGAATACCAAGATGTTTTAATTCACGGATCACCTCAGCTGTCTCAACTCGCAGTGGATCTTCGATACAGATCACGGCAACCAATTTACCATCCATCGCCATGTACAAATGAGAATATTGCTCCGGAAGCTGCTCAAACTGTTCCTTCTTATCCTCCGGAACGACAGCGCCCTCATCTTCAAAGACAAAATGATGACTTCCGATAATGATCTTCTTGTCATTGATCGTAGAGGAAATACCATGTGCCACGATATATTCTACTTTCGTGTGCAGTTCTTCATGAACAAGACCGCGTTTCATTGCCTCAACAACAACTGCCGTTGCCATAGAATGTGGGAAATGCTCTTCTAAACAGGCTGCAATACGAAGCAGCTCATCAGGGCTTCTATCGTCAAACGGAATCACCTCAACTACCGTAGGCTGTGCCTTAGTGAGCGTTCCTGTCTTATCAAACACGATCGTATCGGCTTCCGCAACTGCCTCTAAGAATTTACCGCCTTTCACAGTAATATCATGTGCACTGGATTCACGGATCGCCGACAGTACCGACAACGGCATTGCCAATTTCAATGCACAGGAAAAATCAACCATCAATACTGACAACGCTTTCACAGTATTACGTGTCAATGCCAACGTAAGGCCGGTACCCAAAAACGTATATGGTACCAGTCGGTCAGCTAAGTGCTCCGCTTTGCCTTCCAAGGACGACTTAAGCTTCTCGGAATCCTCGATCATCGTCATGATCTTTTCGTATTTGCTGGATCCGGTACTTTCTTTGACCAAAAGAGTAATCTCTCCTTCTTCAACAACGGTACCCGCATAAACAGGACTTTCTGCCGCCTTACGCACCGGCAGCGACTCTCCGGTAAGCGATGCCTGATTGACTAACGCTTCTCCCTCCATCACAATGCCATCAAACGGAATAACAGCTCCCATATGTACACGAATCCGGTCGCCCTCCTTAATCTGTGCAACCGACACCTGCACTTCCGTATCATCGGTAACAAGCCATACTTTATCAATATTGAGGGACAGACTTCGTGCCAGATCTCCGACTGATTTTTTATGCGTCCATTCCTCTAAGATCTCACCCATACTAAGTAAAAACATGACAGCGCCCGCCGTCTTATAATCACCTCGTATTAAAGACACACTGATCGCCGTTGCATCCAACACCGGTACTTCTATTTTTCTTTTAGCCAAAGTCTTAACACCCTGCACAATATATTTGACCGATCTCACAGTAGCGATCCCGGCCCGTAACGGTGCCGGCAAAAATATCTTGTTTACAAAATGTACTACCGTCTGATCAACCAATTTATCCCAATAAAAACGATTCATTTCCCGGCCTGAATTTTTGAGATACACCTCCGGCACTTCCACCTTATCATAAGAAAACTGTCCTAATGCCGTAATAATATGTTTACGGCTTCCTATATAACAGATCGTAACGTCCATCGTACGTTCCTGTACCTTGACCGCCGTTACATCTTTCATCTGCTCAAATTGATATTGCAACGTGTCTGCCTGCGCAAAACTCATTGCTTTTCCGATCAGATGTACTCGAATACGACCTCTTATCTCATGTTTAATGACAAACTTCATAATTATTCATGCCTTTCTAACCATTGAAACCGGTATTCTAATTAAAACGCTGTCCGGGCATCTCTGCACAGAGCACACCCGGACAATAAACGACAAAACACCTGTAGACAGCGACCCCGTCCACAGGTGCAGCGTTAATTATTCTTCTGTTGTTTCCGCTTCTACATTCTCTTCCTCACCAAGAACCTCTTCTGCTTCCGCACGGTCCTCATTGATCTGCTGTGCCTCTGCATAAATATCCTCGGCATTCTCCTGCACTTTCGTTGCTGTCTTTAACACACACTCCTTAGCACGAAGAACGGCTGCTGTACAATTTGTATAAAGCTTCTTTGCATCTTTGCTGGATAATACTTTGATACCTGCAGTACCAAATGCTACACCGGCTGCAAACACTCCTAATTTTTTACCATCCACTTTTTTTAAACAATCTAACATATGCTTCCTCCATTTCCGAAGCATCACAAAACCGTGCGCTTCTGCTATAATCTATTGTAGAGAATTCTCAAAAAAGTATTATACATTACGATTTTTTGAATTTCCAGCCAAAAGCGGTCTTATTGATATATTTTATCAATAAGACCGCTTTTAGACTTAAATCAAAAGAATCCAAATAATAAATTCATGACAAAATGCTCCCAGAATGCTTTTGCCACGAAATGATACACCTAAACTTATGCGTTCACAAGCTGTTTACCAATCTCGATGCAGTTTTGTAATGCAGCCTCATCCGGCGCTTCCTGACAGATCACGCCTTCACCGCCAACCAGTGTTGCTCCTGCAGCGGTCATGCGGTCTTCCCAGTCGCGCATCCACTGACCATCTCCCCATCCATAAGAACCAAATAACGCGATCTTTTTGCCATTGGCAAACCTCTCAACATCCTGAACAAAAGGTTCCATTTCCATTTCCTCAAGCACCTCGGCGCCCATCGCCGGGCATCCCAATGCAAATGCACCCTCTGCTTTTAAATCTGCAATATTAGCATCGCTGACAAATACAACATCCGCCTCACCACCGGCTGCCGTAACACCCTCGCCGATTGCCTCTGCCATAGCCTGTGTGTTGCCACCTTGTGTCCAGTACACAATTGATACTTTGCTCATAATAATCCTCCATTCTTTGATGTTCCTGTTATCCCGCAATCTCGTTTTGCTGAATATCAGGCACCATATTTATACCGCGAAGTTTCTTCGCCTATATTATTTGTAACGATACAGAATCACAGTGCATTCCCGGATCATGCCCCTATCTCACGAAGCAAAAAGATAATCCTGCGAAATTGCTCTGCTTTCCGCATCAAGAGCTACCCCTACAATATCCTCCATCCCAACGCCACAATACAGCAGATCCAAAAGCCGCTCTCTTGCTTTATCATATTGTGCAAACAACCGAAGCTTCTTTTGCGGTTCTGCATACACTTTCCAATACCCCTCACACAAAGAGTTCTTTCCTTCGTATATAATAAAGCCTTCCACATCCTCCGGCGGATATCCGAGCAGTACTCCCATCTCGTGCGGGAACTGCTGTTTTTTTTGCATATATCGGATATATCTGCTGCGAAACTTGGTCAATACCCGCTCCAAGTGCAGATCTCTATAGCCCAAACGATGCATCAATATCCGCAAATTAAAGATGGTGGAGCTGTCATAATTAATGATTATGAGAAATTTATCGATAAAGTGTTTTATACAATAAAGTCCCGTTAACATCTTACGAAGATGTAGTAAAAAAGAAAGGCTGCCAACAAAGCAGCCTTTCTTTTTATATAGTAATTTTATCATTGAAGCGATTTGATTATGTCTTCTGTGATTTGTTTGTCGGTAAGTCGGTTGGCGAGGAGCAGCTCCGAAGCATTGTATCTGTCGACAAATTCTTTTTTCAATCCGTAATTGAGTACGCGTATATCGCTGTTGCCGTAGTAGCGGGCTATCTTTTCGCCGAAACCGCCGTCGAGGATTCCGTCTTCGAGAGTAATCACGGCGCGGTGCGTCGTTTTCAATTTGTCGAGTAGGTCGTTGTCGAGACCGGTGATATAGCGAGGATTGATGAGGGTAGGTGTAATGCCGGCCACCATTTGTAGTCGACGAGCTACATTTTCACCCAATGCGAAGAAAGAGCCTAAGGCGATGATGGCTACCGTATCGCCTTGTTGCGTTACTTTATATCGGTCGAGCGTACTGTAATCGGTCTCGACGGGAACACTGCTGCTTATAACACTATTACCCGGAACGCGTATGGCAACGGGGTGTGCTGTTTGTTGCATGGCCCATTGCAGCATGGCGAAATATTCCTCTTTACAAGTCGGGGCTAAGTAGACCATGTTCGGAACATTACTGATGAGAGGAATATCGAATATGCCGAGATGTGTTACGTCGTTCATACCCCATACCGAGGCGGCGAATACGCAGATGACCGCCGGGTTGTTGTTGATACAGAGGTCTTGGGAAAGTTGGTCGTAAGTGCGTTGAATAAATGTGCTGTACACGCCGTATACGGGACGTCCGCCCCCGGCCGCGATACCCGATGCGAGAGCTACGGCGTGTTCTTCGGCGATACCTACATCGACGAATTGTCGTCCGGCTTTCTTCCTGCGTTCGGGTGAAAATCCAAATACGGCAGGAGTTCCCGATGTGATGGCGACGACTTTCGGGTCTTTGTTCATTTGATCGATCAGAAATTCTCCGGTCAGTTCGCCATAGTCTTCTTCATTATCGACAACTTTCGGTGCGCCTGTCATAAGGTCGAACGGCATACTCCAATGAAAGCGTTCCTTGTCTCTTTCTGCCGGTGCAAAACCTTTCCCTTTTTGAGTATGTATATGGACGACGATCGGGTGTGTCGAGTCTTTAACCTGCTTGAATGCCGTAATGAGAGTCGGCAGGTCGTTCCCTTTTTCGACATAGATGTAGTCGAGTCCCAGTGCGCGGAAATAGTTGCAGGCAGCTTGTCCGCCGCTTTCGCGCAGTAATTGCAGGTTTTGGTAGAGGCCGCCGTGATTCTCGGCGATAGACATCTCGTTGTCGTTCACTACGATAATCACGTTTGTTCCTGCTTCGGCTGCGTTGCTCAATCCCTCGAAAGCCTCACCACCGCTCAAAGAACCGTCGCCTATAACGGCAATGACGTTGTTTTGCCTGCCTTCCAAGTCCCTGGCTTTTGCCAGTCCGCAGGCCAGACTTACCGATGTCGAGGTATGACCCACGGTGAAAAAGTCGTGTTCGCTTTCTTTGTGATTGGTATATCCCGAGACGACGTCGTAATCGTCGGGATTGAGAAAAGCCTCGGCTCGGCCGGTGAGAATTTTGTGTACATAACTTTGATGCGATACGTCATACACGATTTTATCATGGGGCGAGTCGAATACATAGTGCAGGGCAATGGTTGCTTCTACCATACCGAGGTTGGGGCCTACGTGCCCGCCGTGTACGCTTAGTTTCGCCAGCAGGGCTTGGCGTATTTCGTCGGCAAGGACACACAGTTGGTCGGTCGTAAGGCGTTTTACGTCTTGGGGAGATTTGATGGTGTTGATGTACATATTCGAGTGTGGTTTGGTGAAACATTTTTATGTTGCAAAAATAAGAATAGAAAGGATTTGCAGAAATATATTTATTACAGATAAAACAACCCGGATTACAGATATTCTCTTGCGAGAGACATAATATCCTTATATAAAATGTCTTGGACGATGCTGATTAATAAGAACGGATTGTTTGAGAAAATGATAGGTGTAATAAATATTATACGGTATTGTTATTTTGATGTTTACATGCTCGATTTTACCTGATGAGGCTACCGAAAAGCGTGTTATCTGGAAATTCGGAGATGAGGATATTGTTCGGGTAATAGTTAATGACAATGGTTCTGCGACAATATTAGCGGTGGCTAATGGAACGATCCATGTCACAGTAACCACTACGGACGTAACTTGTCGTCATCTTGTAATATAACCGTATATACCCTTGTTTCAAGTATAAAGTCGAGTCAAAATGCGGTTACTTTGAAACAAGGAGAATCACAGATTCTTTCTTGTATGATTTCGCCAGTAAATGCAAGCAATAAACAAATTGAATGGAAATCTAGTGATGAAAAAATAGCTCGGGTAAGTACGAACGGAGATGGTACGGCTATTGTTGAGGCAATAGCCAACGGTACGACTGTCGTTACCGCGATTACGACCGATGGAACATATTTGTCTGCCAGTTGCATTGTTACGAGACAACATCGGGTGTTCAAGAGTCGGAAATGAATATGATATGCATCTATGGCCGTACCGGTGGTATCGTAGAATGCTGTGTCTAGTACGCTTGTTACAATCTATTCTTCGAGCGGAGTTGTCGTGTATGAGGGTGTTGCGACCGAAGTATACATCGAAATATTCCTCCCTGCTGGACGTCTGTACATTATTAAATACTCCGAGCAGATAGAGAAAGTCGTTTTGTAGATGTAGGGCAAATTATGTAAAAGCGAGGCCCGGAATCTTCCGGGCCTCGCTTTTATGCATCGGAAAGAAGTCGTTTAGATGATCTTTTCGAGTTGCTCTACGTTACGTGCCACCTCTTCGTCGGTTACTTCGTAGTTCCGCAAGTCGTTGGCGATATATTGGTCGTATGCAGCCATATCGATGAGACCGTGTCCTGAAAGGTTGAAAAGGATTACTTTCGATTTACCTTCGCGTTTGGCCTGCTCGGCTTCGCGTATGGCGGTGGCAATAGCGTGCGACGATTCGGGCGCGGGTATGATGCCTTCGGTTTGGGCGAAAATCGTTGCAGCATTGAATGTTTCGAGTTGAGGAATATCCACAGCTTCCATCAGGCCGTCTTTACGGAGCTGGCTTACGATAGAACCCGCGCCGTGGTAACGGAGTCCGCCGGCATGTATGTTCGACGGAGCGAAATTATGCCCGAGCGTGAACATGGGAAGCAGCGGGGTGTAACCGGCCTCGTCTCCGAAGTCGTATTGGAAAACACCCCGGGTGAGTTTCGGGCAGGAGGCTGGTTCGGCTGCAATGACGCGGATATTTTTGTTTTCTTTCAGCTTGTGGCGGAGGAAGGGGAAAGAGATGCCCGAGAAGTTGGAACCGCCGCCGAAGCAGGCGATGACGACATCGGGATATTCACCCGCCATTTCCATCTGTTTTTCTGCTTCGAGACCGATGACGGTCTGGTGCAGCATGACATGGTTGAGTACGCTGCCGAGGGTATATTTGCAGTTTGGGGTCTGCATGGCCAGTTCTACGGCTTCGGAGATGGCCGTACCCAGACTGCCCTGATAGTTGGGGTGTTCGGTAAGAATTTTACGTCCGGCTTTGGTACTCATACTGGGCGAAGCGATGACTTGTGCGCCGAACGTCTGCATGATCGACCTCCGGTAAGGTTTCTGGTGGTAGCTGACTTTGACCATATAGACGGCCAGTTCGAGTCCGAAAGCCTTGGCGGCAAACGAGAGGGCCGCTCCCCATTGACCGGCTCCGGTCTCGGTTGTAATATTGGTTACGCCCTCTTTTTTACAGAAGTAGGCTTGTGCGATGGCCGAGTTGAGTTTATGGGATCCTACCGGACTGACGCTCTCATTTTTGAAGTAAATATGGGCTGGAGTATCGAGATATTTTTCCAATCCATAAGCACGAACCAACGGGGTAGGACGCCATATTTTGTACATGTCGCGTACCTGTTCGGGTATTTCGATCCACGCATCGGTCTGATTCATTTCCTGATGCGACAGTTCTTTGGCGAAGAGAGGATAGAAATCTTCCTCTTTCATCGGTTCATGTGTCTGCGGATTCAACGGTGGCAGGGGTTTGGTTTTCATATCGGCGACGATATTGTACCATGCCGTAGGAATATCTTTTTCCTGTAATAAAAACTTTTTTGTACTCATATAGTTGATATTTATTTTTATGATATTTCAAAGCAAAAAAAAGGTTTGTCGCGGCCGGACAAACCTTTTTGATATGATAAGAGGTTGTGTCTTACGACCGATTAGGATTGTAAGCTATGCCAACCTTGCCAATTTTTTGTATGTACAAAACTCATTTATCGGGCTCTATTTCGAGACAAAAATAGAGAAATAAATTGAATGTTCCAACAAATCGTCGTATTTAAATTTTATTTTATGGCTTTTTTTGTTTGACGAGGCTATTTAGGTAACATTCTATATTGGTATATTCATTACTTAGGGTGTAAAGCGATGCATCGGTCGCATCGTGTGGATCGAGACCGTGTTTCTTTTCCCATTTGTCGGGTATTCCGTCGCCATCGCTGTCTTTCCGAGGTTTTCTCGATTTTAATTCGGGCC
>ENA-ORVG01003462-ORVG01003462.1-human-gut-metagenome-genome-assembly--contig:-NODE-3462-length-12413-cov-3.692992_pt1 | contig 12413 bp, 9 predicted proteins | sample MGYA00242091_ERZ509233 | MGnify/ENA primary metagenome ERZ509233 (study PRJEB26280, sample SAMEA2338840) | human gut metagenome | biome: human gut; feature: human-associated habitat; material: faeces... | reverse complement strand
GAGATGAAATACAGCGAAGGAGAGGAGTACATGAGCGTAAAGATCAAAGTGTCCTATACGGACGATAAGGAGCTTTCAGAGGTATTAAGGCGGCTGCATCCGATTAAAAGTGTACGGCCGCAGCCAGCAAAGGGACGGTTCAAAAGGGCATACATAACACTGAAGCAGTAGGGTTATAACGGGGCTGTTTTATTCTTAAATAGGATAAGATAAGCCCCTTTTTATTACGCAAAAATGATACATAGAAATGCGGGAAACGCTTAGAATTACAGATAAAACGCTTGCATACCCCCCACCTATCTGATATAATTGTTTTAGAGCAAATAGAATATAGAGAAGTACCCCAGCACCTATATACTGCCAGTGCTGGAAGCCTTTGAGAGAATGGGCGTGGGAATGACTTTATTCCAGAAATGGATTAAAGCCGTTCTTGCGCCTTCTTTTTGTTTGCTTACTCCTTTTAACAGTTTGTCACCCGGGAAGGCAGCGGGGAATATCTGCCTAAAACAATAGTCCACTGGACGTTAAACAGGAAGGAAAAGAAAATGAGCACAATGAAAAGACTGGAAGAGTATGTTGTCAGTATCCCGGATTTTCCGGAGCCGGGGATTATTTTCCGTGATATCACAACGATTTTACAGGATCCGGACGGACTGCATCTGGCAATCCAGTCCATGCAGGACAAGCTGAAAGATACCGAGTTTGATGTCGTTGTCGGCACAGAGTCCAGAGGGTTTATTTTTGGTGTACCGATTGCATATAACCTGCACAAGGCATTTGTACCGGTTCGAAAGAAAGGCAAGCTGCCATGTGAGACGGTCAGCATGGAATATGACCTGGAATACGGAAGTGCTGTGATTGAAATGCATAAGGATTCTATCAAACCGGGACAGAAAGTTGTGCTGGTAGATGACCTGGTTGCTACAGGCGGAACGATCGAAGCTGCGATCAAACTGGTTGAGGAACTCGGCGGAGAAGTTGTAAAGGTTGTTTTCCTTATGGAGCTGGCCGGATTAAAAGGCCGTGAGAGATTAAAAGGATATGAGGTAGAGTCTGTACTCTGCTATGATGGGAAATAAAAACAGTAGACAATAGATGGTTGCAGGGGCAGATTCAGAATCTGCTTTCTGCGGATTCCCGGAAAGAGGGTACTGGCTATGAGCGACGAAAAAAACAAAGTAGATACAACGACAGAAATAAAAAATTCAGAGATGAAAAAAGCGGAGATCAAAAAAGCCGATGCGAATGTAAAAACCATGGAGGATTTTACAAGTCCGGAGATCTTGTATGATGAACTGATCGCGAGCGTGAAGAAATATCATCCATCCACGGATATCAGCATGATTGAAAAAGCTTACAAGATTGCTTATGAGGCACATGAGGGTCAGAAGAGAAAATCCGGAGAACCATATATCATTCATCCGCTTTGCGTTGCGATCATTCTGGCAGATCTGGAGCTGGACAAAGAGACGATCGTTGCAGGACTGCTTCACGATGTGGTTGAGGACACGGTCATGACGACGGAGGAGATCACCAAAGAGTTCGGGGCAGAGGTCGCACTTCTGGTGGATGGCGTTACAAAACTGGGACAGCTGAGCTATTCTGCAGATAAGGTGGAAGTACAGGCGGAGAACCTGCGTAAGATGTTCCTTGCCATGGCAAAGGATATCCGTGTGATCCTGATCAAGCTTGCAGACCGGCTTCACAATATGCGTACGCTGAAATATATGAAGCCGGAAAAACAGAAAGAAAAAGCGAGAGAGACGATGGATATTTATGCTCCGCTTGCTCAGAGACTTGGTATTTCTAAGATCAAGGTAGAACTGGATGACCTTTCGCTGAAATATCTGGAGCCGGAAGTTTATTATGACCTGGTAGAAAAGATTGCTCTGCGTAAAACAGAACGCCAGAAATTTGTGGACGGTATTGTCGCAGAAGTGCGTGCCCATATCGAAAAAGCGGGTATCAAAGCACAGATCGACGGCCGTGTCAAACATTTCTTCAGCATTTACAAAAAGATGGTAAACCAGGACAAAACGCTCGATCAGATCTATGATCTTTTTGCAGTGCGTATCATCGTAGATACGGTCAAGGACTGTTATGCGGCACTCGGTGTGATACATGAGATGTACAAACCGATTCCGGGACGTTTTAAAGATTATATTGCGATGCCGAAGCCGAACATGTATCAGTCTCTGCATACGACGCTGATCGGACCTGGCGGAAGACCGTTTGAGATACAGATCCGTACGTTTGAGATGCATCGTACCGCAGAATATGGTATTGCGGCACACTGGAAATACAAAGAAGCATCAAACAACGGAGGAACCGTCAATGTTTCCAAACAGGAAGAAGAGAAACTGAGCTGGCTGCGACAGATTCTGGAATGGCAGAAGGATATGTCGGACGGCAAAGAGTTTATGAGTCTCTTAAAGAGCGATCTGGATCTGTTTGCAGAAAGTGTCTACTGTTTCACACCGGCTGGTGACGTCAAGAATCTGCCAAATGGTTCCACACCGATCGATTTTGCATACAGCATCCACAGTGCGGTCGGAAACAAGATGATCGGTGCCAGGGCGAACGGCAAGCTGGTCAACATCGATTATGTGATCCAGAACGGGGACCGTATCGAGATCATCACTTCGCAGAATTCCAAAGGTCCGAGCCGTGACTGGCTGAAGATCGTAAAGAGTGCCCAGGCAAAGAACAAGATCAACCAGTGGTTCCGCAATGAATTAAAAGAAGACAATATCACCCGCGGTAAGGAACTGATGGCAGCTTACTGCAAGAGCCGTAGTATTACATTAAGCGACCTGATGAAACCGTCTTACATGGAGAGTGTGATGCGTAAGTATGGTTTTCGTGACTGGGATTCTGCACTGGCGGCGATCGGACATGGCGGTCTGAAAGAAGGACAGGTTGTCAACAAGCTTCTGGATGAGTACAACAAGCAGCACCAGAAGGAGATCACGGATGAGCATATCATGGAAGCTGCTGAGGGCAAAGAAAAGATGCGGATCGCCAAATCCGGGAACGGCATTGTCGTAAAAGGCATCCATGATGTGGCAGTGCGTTTCTCCAAATGCTGTTCACCGGTTCCGGGAGATGAGATCGTCGGATTTGTGACAAGGGGGCGCGGCATTTCCGTTCACAGGACAGACTGCGTAAATGTGATGAACCTTTCAGAGACAGACAGGGCAAGACTGATCGAGGCAGAATGGCAGAAATCTGAGCAGGATAAAAACGAACGTTACACCGTAGAGATCAAGATTTTCGGATACAACCGTACCGGACTTCTTGTGGATATTTCCAAGATTTTTACAGAACGGAAGATTGACCTGAGTTCTCTGAACTGCCGTGTGAACAAACAGGGCGTTGCCACGATCCTGCTTACCTTTGATGTACAGGGCAAAGAAGAGCTTGCAAGCCTGACTGCCAAGATACGTCAGATCGAGAGTGTGATCGATATCCAGCGTACTTCAGGCTGATCAGAGGAGGCGTTTATGGGAAATATAAAAATAGAAAAGATGGTGCTTGGCATGGTGCAGACCAACACCTGGTTTGTGATAAATGAGAAAACAAAGGAACTGATCTTGATCGATCCGGCGGATGATGCCGGGCGGATCATCCGGAAGATTGAAGCGGATGGCCTGAAATTGCAGGGGATTCTACTCACGCATGGTCATTTTGATCATATCGGTGCGGTGGATGATTTAAGAGCATATTTTAAAGGTGTACAGTGTTATGCCGGCGAGAAGGAAGAGGAAGTACTGGAAAATGGCAGTTACAATCTTTCTGCTTCCTGGGCTGCTGCTCTGTCGATCCGTGCAGACCGTCTGCTGAGAGATAAGGAAACTTTGACTCTTGCAGGGTTTAAGATTAAGGTGATCGAGACACCGGGGCATACAAAGGGCGGTGTCTGTTATTATCTGTCGGAAGAAGGAGTACTGTTTTCCGGGGATACACTGTTTCGCACCAGCGTCGGGAGAACGGATTTTCCGACCGGCAGCATGTCACAGATCGTGCGTTCCGTGCAGTATCTGACGGAGAATCTGCCGGGTGATACAGTCGTTTATCCGGGACACCAGGAAATAACGACGATTGCCTATGAACAAAGATTTAACCCGTATTTATCTTAGCGGGAATTTTGACTCCGACTAAGATAAACGCTCCGCGAGGCACACATTGTTCGGTAGATCATGGCTTTGTGCCGACCGGAACGTTTGCAAATAAAAATGAAATGAGTAGAACAGATGATAGCAATACAGTTCCAAAAGAGAGATTTTGAGTATGATGTATACAATCTGGTGAAATCGTTTTATCCGGAAGAAGAGATCGTTTTGTCTGACGATGACAATCCGGCAGCGGAATACGATGAAAAAATCTCTCTTTTTTACGGGAAAAATAAGATAAGCATCCGCATCGAGCGTGTAAGCGGTGACCGGAAACGTCAGGAAGAAGGCGTGTGGCTCACAGAAGAGATGCACGGGCGGAAAGAAAGAAAAAATCAGACAAAAATTTTGCTGTACCATATGCTGCAGAAAAGAACCGGACAGGAACTTCCGTGGGGAACACTGACCGGTGTGCGGCCGACGAAAATACCGATGGCACTGATCGATGCCGGACATTCTAACGTGGAGACGGCAAAGATCATGAGGGAGCAGTATCTGGTCAGCAGGGAAAAAACGGCACTGGCTGTTTCAATTGCCAACAGAGAACGTCATATCCTGGAGGATATTGACTATAAAAACGGATACAGCCTTTACATCGGGATTCCATTCTGCCCAACGATCTGTGCATACTGTTCGTTCAGTTCCAGTCCGTTAAAAGTGTGGAAAAATAAGGTCGATGATTATCTGGATGCACTTTGCCATGAAATCCGGGAAACGGCGAGTATGTGGGCCGGTCAGGTCCTGGATACGATCTATATCGGAGGAGGCACGCCGACCACGCTGGAGCCGCATCAGCTGGAGCGTTTATTGTCTGAAGTGGAAAAATGTTTTGATATCAGCCACATAAAAGAGTATACTGTGGAAGCGGGCAGACCGGACAGTATCACATGGGAGAAGCTGGCTGTGATCCGAAAGCATCCGGTGACCAGGATTTCCATCAATCCGCAGACGATGAACCAGAAAACGCTGGATATCATTGGAAGACGGCATACGGTGGAAGACATCCGAAAGGCATTTGCCGATGCCAGAGAGCTTGGGTTTGACAATATCAACATGGATCTGATCGTAGGACTTCCGGGAGAAGGCATCGAAGAGGTGGAGCACACCATGCAGGAGGTGTTATCTCTTGATCCAGACAGCATCACCGTACATTCTCTGGCCATCAAACGTGCGGCACGTCTCAACCTGTTTAAAGATGAATATAAAGAGATGACTTTCACAAACAATCAGAGGATCATGGAGATGACGGAGCAGTATGCGTCAAAAGCCGGTATGTTCCCATATTATCTCTACCGCCAGAAGAATATGAAGGGCAATTTCGAGAATGTCGGATATGCAAAACCGGAAAAAGAAGGCATTTACAATATCCTGATCATGGAAGAGAAGCAGTCGATCTTGGCACTTGGAGCCGGTGCTTCGACCAAGTTTGTGATGAATGACCGTATTGAGCGTGCGGAAAATGTAAAGGATATTAAAAACTATATCGAGCGGATCGATGAAATGATAGAACGTAAGAAACAGGGTTATTGTGACTATGAAAAAAACCGGGTATAATATCATACAGTTCAGCCTGAGCAAAGAACTGCAGCATGGGATGATGGTCAGTATTCTGGCCGGAGAGCTTGCAAGAAAGGCGGGACTGTCAGAAGAACAGTGCCACGAGCTGTCGATCGCAGGACTTCTGCATGACATCGGGAAACTTGAGATGGCAAAATATGTGTATCAGAAAGGACAGAAGCCGCTTACGATCGAGGAGATCAAGTATGTAAGGCTTCATCCGACACTGGGATATGCGATCACATCGCAAAATCATTATTCAGATTTTATCATAGAAAGCATTTTATATCATCACGAAAATTATGACGGCAGCGGTTTCCCATCGAACCTGAAGGAAGATGAGATCCCCATTGGGGCGAGGATCCTTCGGATCTGTGATGTGTTTGCGGCACTGATCTCCGATCGACCGTACCGCAGAGCTTTTTCATGGGAAAAGGCGGTTGCCATTATGATTGAAGAAATAAAAAATTTTGACCTGAAACTGTTTTTGTGTTTTCTGGAGATCATTCATGATGAGATCATCTGTGAAAGGCTCCGGACATGTGAACAGATGAAATGGGATTTAGAGGAGGATACTTTATGGCAATGAAGAAGAAGCCGGTAACCGGCATGAAAGATATTACACCACGCGAGATGGAGATCCGCGATTACGTGATCCGTATGATCAAAGATACTTACGGAACGTTTGGATTTTCTTCCATCGAGACACCTTGCGTGGAGCACATCGAGAACCTCTCCAGCAAGCAGGGCGGAGAAAACGAAAAACTGATCTTTAAGATTTTAAAAAGAGGCGAAAAACTGAAGATCGACACGGCTGAAACTGAGATGGATCTGGTCGACGGCGGACTGCGATACGACCTGACTGTTCCGCTGTCCAGATATTATGCAAACAATGCAAACAATCTGCCAAGTCCGTTCAAAGCACTGCAGATGGGAAATGTATGGCGTGCAGACAGACCGCAGAGAGGCCGTTACCGCCAGTTCATGCAGTGTGATATCGATATTCTCGGCGAGCCGACGATCCTGGCAGAGATCGAGCTGATCCTGGCAACTTCCACGCTGGTCGGCAAACTGGACTTTGAAAACTTTACGATCCGCATCAACGACCGCAGAATCTTAAAAGCCATGGCAGCATGCAGCGGTTTCCCGGAAGAAAGCTACGATACCGTCTTTATCATTCTGGATAAGATGGACAAGATCGGCAAAGAAGGCGTGGCAGAAGAGCTGGAAAAAGAAGGATTTGCAAAAGAGAGCATCGACAAGTACCTGTCCCTGTTTGATGAGGTGACCGAAGATATAAACGGTGTACGCCGCTTAAAAGAACTTCTGGAAGGCTTCCTGGATCAGAAGATCGCAGAAGAACTGGAGACGATCATCCAGAGTGTTGACACTGTCAAGACAGCAAAATTCCAGATCGTGTTCGATCCGACCCTCGTTCGCGGTATGTCCTACTATACCGGACCGATCTTCGAGATCAGCATTGATGGATTCGGAGGTTCCGTCGGAGGCGGCGGCCGCTACGATGAAATGATCGGCAAATTCACCGGTCAGAAGACCTGTGCATGCGGATTCTCCATCGGATTTGAACGTATTGTCATGCTGCTTCTGGAGCGTGATTATCAGGTTCCGAGCAATGCAGGTAAGAAAGCATATCTGATTGAGAAAAATATGCCGGGTGACAAGCTGGCTGCAATTTTCAAAGAAGCCGCAGAAGAACGCAAGAACGGCAACATCGTAAGCGTCAATATGATGAAGAAAAATAAAAAATTCCAGAAGGAACAGATGACGGCAGAAGGCTACACAGAATTCAAAGAATTTTTCTGTGACGGCATCAAATAAAGGAGGACAAAAGCAAATGGCTGAATCAATGAAAGGCCTGCACAGAAGCCACAGATGTGCAGAAGTCGTAAACGCAGCGATCGGCAGCGAAGTAACTGTCATGGGCTGGGTACAGAAAAGAAGAAATCTTGGTGGTATGATCTTTATTGATTTAAGAGACAGAAGCGGTCTGTTACAGATTGTTTTTGATGAGAATGATATCGGAACCGAAGGATATGAAAAAGCCGGCAAGCTGAGAAGTGAGTTTGTCATTGCCGTAACCGGTAAACTGGAAAAACGCGGCGGAGCAGTCAACGAAAATCTTGCAACCGGCGAGCTGGAAGTAAGAGCAGAGAGTCTGCGTATTCTTTCCGAGTCCGAGACACCGCCGTTTCCGATCGAAGAGCATATCCAGACAAGAGATGAACTTCGTCTGAAATATCGTTATCTGGATCTGCGTCGTCCGAACCTGCAAAGAAACCTGCTGCTTCGAAGCAAAGTGGCAACAGCGATCCGTCGCTTTATGGATGCAGAAGGATTTCTGGAGATCGAAACACCGATCCTGATCAAGAGTACTCCGGAAGGTGCAAGAGACTACCTCGTACCAAGCCGTGTACATCCGGGCAGCTTCTATGCATTGCCGCAGTCACCGCAGCTGCTCAAACAGCTGCTTATGTGTTCCGGATACGACCGCTATTTCCAGATCGCAAAATGTTTCCGTGACGAGGACTTAAGAGCAGACCGTCAGCCGGAGTTCACACAGATCGATATGGAGCTTTCTTTCGTTGATATGGACGATGTTATTGATGTCAATGAGCGTCTCCTGAAATACATTTTTAAAGAGATCGGCGTGGATGTACAGCTGCCGATCCAGCGTATGACCTGGCAGGAAGCCATGGACCGTTTCGGCTCTGACAAACCGGATATCCGTTTCGGCATGGAACTGCAGGACGTATCGGAAGTCGTAAAAGGCTGCGGATTCGGTGTATTTACCGGAGCACTGGAAAACGGCGGAACCGTTCGCGGTATCAATGCCAAAGGACAGGGGCATATGCCGAGAAAGAAGATTGATGCACTGGTAGAAGTAGCAAAGACTTATGGTGCCAAAGGACTGGCATATCTGGCAGTCAATGAAGACGGAACTTACAAATCTTCTTTTGCAAAATTCTTTGAAGAAGAACAGTTAAAAGAACTGGTAAAAGCAATGGACGGAGAACCGGGAGACTTACTGCTGTTTGCTGCGGACAAGAAAAAAGTCGTTTGGGATGTGCTCGGTGCACTGCGTCTGCATCTGGCAAAGAGTCTGGATCTGTTGAAAAAAGACGATTTCCGTTTCCTGTGGGTTACGGAGTTCCCGCTGCTTGAGTGGTCCGAAGAACAGAATCGTTTCGTTGCCATGCATCATCCGTTTACCATGCCGATGGAAGAAGACCTCGATAAGATCGACAGCGATCCGGGAGCAGTACGTGCTCAGGCATACGATATCGTACTGAACGGAAATGAGATCGGTGGCGGAAGTATCCGAATCCACCAGAATGATATTCAGTCCAAGATGTTCGAAGTACTTGGATTTACGCCGGAACAGGCACAGAAACAGTTCGGATTCCTTCTGGATGCATTCAAATATGGAGTACCGCCACACGCAGGACTGGCATACGGACTGGATCGTCTGATCATGCTGATGGCAGGAGAAGACAGCATCCGTGAAGTTATGGCCTTCCCGAAAGTAAAAGATGCTTCCTGCCTGATGATGCAGGCACCGGATGAAGTAGATCCGAAGCAGCTGGAAGAGCTTGGTCTTGAGATCGAGAAAAAAGAAGAAAAAGAAGAAAAATAAAAAGACAGGATAATAGAAAATCCCGGATAACTGAAGAAATTCAGAAATCCGGGATTTTTTATCTTGTTCGGATTGCAATCTCCGACCAGGATGACCGCTCGTTCGCTGAGTCGGCTTTTACTGTTCTGTATCCGACACACTGTCAGAAACATCAACGGATCCATTTTGAAAAGCCTGAATGGCAGCTCCGGCATTTCCAAGAAGTGCATTGGTGAAATCTTCGTTCAGCTGGATTTCCCAGGAAGAGCCGTTGTTTGTAAAATGGATCGTCACTTCGGTATCCGTCGTGTCGGTGTTTTCCGTCAGTGCCTGTGCAAGCAGAGCGGCTGTTTCATCGGCAAGCTCACTGGAAGAGGCACGGAGTGACTTTGAGGTAGCCGCATAGTGTATCAGAAGATCCTGATAATGTTTTAATACACGCTCCATATCCAGACTGGTGATGGAAAGTGTTGCCGTGGCAGATTTTTCTGCCTGGTCTTCCTGAACCGACAGGATTTTATAAGAGATACATTTACTTAATTGTTCGGCAAGAGCATGGTCCACTTTCTCATAGTCCTTGCTGTACGTGGCAAAAATATCATGCATGTTCAGATAAGATTTCCATTGGTCCGGGGACTTTTCTTTCAGCCCTTCCATGACAACGTTAATGATCTCTTCCGGTGTGACCAGATATGGATCTTTCAGATAGGTGATAAAACCGCTGACCAGATCATCCTCCAGCTGATCCGTATTCTGGATCATCCAGCCATCTTCCGTTTTCAGAAGCTTAATATCCGCTTCGGTGGTCATCAGATCATAGGTGTTTTCGGATAAAACATCGCCAAGCAGTGCAAAATAAGAGTTCAGCGTCATATTTTCCGATGAGCCGCTGCCCGTACCTTTCTTGACGAGAGCCAGACAGATATCCTTTGCGAGGGCACGCGTATCCAGATTGGTGATCTCTACGTGCACCGTCGCTTTCTTATCCTCCACGGAAGAACTCTTTATCTTATAATCGAAATTCTGAAAGAAGCGTTTTACCGCTTCAGTTGTCTCGATTCCGACATCGCTGCTGGAAGAATGGGAACTCATCATATCCTCATAGGAAACAAAAGCCTTGATCGTGCTCTCATCCAGCTCTTTGATCAGGTTCAGTTCCTTTTTGACAGCACGTTTCGGAGAGTCCTTGGAACATCCGCCGAGCGAAAAAGGCATGACCAGAAGCAAAAGGATCAGGAGCAGAGAGGCAGAAAAATATTTCCGGTTCATAGCGTCCTCCTTATAGCAAATTTAAATTTATTTTATCCGATATCAAAGATATTGTCAAACATCTTGACATTTTTGCAAAAGTTATATATATTTAAACAAACTTGCAAATGAATAAAACTTCAGAAAGAGAGGATCAGATATGTATTCGTTAGATGAAGTAAAATCCGTAGACCCGGAAATCGCATCCTGTATCATCAAAGAAGAAGAACGTCAGAACAGTCACATTGAGCTGATCGCTTCCGAAAACTGGGTAAGCAAAGCTGTCATGGCAGCCATGGGCAGCCCATTGACGAATAAATATGCAGAAGGATATCCTGGCAAACGTTATTATGGCGGGTGTCAGTGTGTGGATGAGGTAGAGCAGCTTGCCATTGACCGTGCCAAAGAACTGTTTGGATGCACCTATGCCAATGTACAGCCACATTCCGGAGCACAGGCAAATATGGCAGTCTTTTTTGCCATGTTAAAGCCGGGAGATACCGTGATGGGCATGAACCTTGCACACGGCGGACATCTGACACATGGATCACCGGTAAACCAATCCGGTATTTTATATAATTTTGTTCCTTACAATATCAACGATGACGGAGTACTGGATTACGATGAGATTCGAAAACTTGCACATGAATGTAAGCCGAAGATGATTGTTGCAGGAGCTTCCGCTTATCCAAGAGAGATTCGATTCGATATCTTTGCAGATATTGCAAAAGAAGTTGGCGCTTATCTCTTCGTAGATATGGCACATATCGCAGGACTGGTTGCAGCAGGACTTCACCAGAATCCGGTTCCATACGCAGATGTAGTTACAACGACAACGCACAAGACACTGAGAGGACCAAGAGGCGGAGTGATCATGTGTAAGGAAGAACATGCAAAAGCAATTAACAAAGCAATCTTCCCGGGAACTCAGGGTGGTCCGCTGATGCATATTATTGCAGCAAAAGCTGTCTGCTTCGGAGAGGCATTGAAACCAGAGTTCAAAGAGTATCAGAAGCAGGTAGTGAATAACGCGAAAGCACTTGCAGATGCATTGATTGCAGAAGGCTTCAATCTGGTAAGTGGTGGAACGGATAACCACTTGATGTTAGTAGATCTTCAGAACATGAACATTACCGGAAAAGAACTTCAGAACCGACTGGACGAGGTTTACATCACAGTCAATAAGAACTCAGTACCAAATGATCCGGCAAGCCCATTTGTAACAAGTGGAATCAGAATCGGTACACCGGCAGTTACAACAAGAGGACTGAAGGAAGAGGATATGAAGATAATCGCAAAACTGATCAAGATGACAGTGACAGATTTTGAGACAAAGGCAGATGAAATCAGAGATGAAGTTACAAAAATCTGCGAGAAATATCCATTATATGAATAAATTAATGTACCTATAATTAACGTCCCTATTAAAAACAAGAAGGAGGATATGATATGGAGTTAAAAACCCCACTTTATGATGCGCATGTGAAAGCAGGCGGTAAGATCGTTCCATTTGCAGGATATCTCTTACCGGTACAGTATGGAACAGGTGTTATCACAGAGCATATGGCAGTTAGAGAAAAAGCAGGACTTTTCGATGTGTCTCATATGGGAGAGGTATTGTGCCAGGGAAAAGATGCACTTGCAAACCTGCAGAAGCTGCTGACAAATGATTTTACCAACATGGTAGATGGGCAGGCAAGATACAGCCCGATGTGTAACGAGAATGGTGGAACGGTAGATGACCTGATCGTATACAAACGTGGAGATAATGATTACTTTATCGTAGTTAATGCGGCGAACAA
>ENA-ORVG01003459-ORVG01003459.1-human-gut-metagenome-genome-assembly--contig:-NODE-3459-length-12429-cov-2.081299_pt1 | contig 12429 bp, 10 predicted proteins | sample MGYA00242091_ERZ509233 | MGnify/ENA primary metagenome ERZ509233 (study PRJEB26280, sample SAMEA2338840) | human gut metagenome | biome: human gut; feature: human-associated habitat; material: faeces... | reverse complement strand
CAAGCACGGGGGCACGGGGCTGGGGCTGGCCATCACGAAGCGCTTCGTGGAGCTCATGGGCGGGCGCATCCGCGTGGCCAGCGTCGTGGGCCACGGCTCGTCGTTCGCGGTGGACGTGCCTCTCGGCCGCGCGACGGGGGAGCCCACCGTCGTCGACGAGCCGGAGGCCGAGGAGGCCGCCGCGCCCGTCGCCCTCCATCCGGACGCGCACGACTTCGCGGGCGCGCACATCCTCGTGGCCGAGGACAACGAGCTGAACGCCGACATCATCTCGTCCATCCTCACCGAGGAGGGCTTCTCCATCACCGTGGCCGAAAACGGCGAGGAGGCCGTGCGCCTGTTCTCCGAATCGCCGGCGGGACATTTCGCGGCCATCCTCATGGACGCCCAGATGCCGGTCATGGACGGCTACGAGGCCTCTCGCGCGATCCGCGATCTGAAGCGAGCCGATGCCAAGACGGTGCGCATCTTCGCCTGCACGGCCTCCACGTTCGCCGAAGATCGCAATCGCGCTTTGGCATCGGGCATGGACGACTTCCTCAGCAAGCCTTTGAACGTGACGGTCATGTTGCAAAAGCTCGAGGCCGTTCGGAAGGGCGGTGCCTCATGAGTAGCGAGAGCCGCAGAATACATCGCGGGATGATCGAGCCGGCATTTCCGCCGACGCAAAGCGTCGTGCCGCCGATCCCTCGTCGCGGCATGACCCGCCGCGCCTTCTGCGCGGGAGCGGCCTTCCTTGCGGCCGCAGGGACGCTGTCCCTCGCCGGTTGCAACAGCCTGCCCTTCACGGGTGCCGCGCCCGTTCGTCTGGTGATCAAGGTGCCCCGCACGGGCCACGACGTCGTCTTCGACGACTCAATCAGCCAGGTGGAAACGGTCATTCAGGGCATGGCCGAGGGGTTCCAACGCGACTACGAGAGGCCCGTCGACGTCGAGGTCGTCGTCTTCGAGCAGAACCAGTACGACGAGGCCGTCAAGGGGTCGTTCGACACGGATAAGGCGCCGGATGTGCTTTACGGCGATTACTTCAATATCTCCACCTACATTCGCACCGGGCGCGTCGTGCCGCTGGACGACGTTGTCGCCCCGGCTATCCGCGACGACCTCTTCGACGACTTGTGGAACATGGGCGTGGTGGAGGGCCGCGCATATATGATGCCCTATCTGGCGCGCCAGAACGTGCTTGCCTACAACAAGGAGATGTTCCGCAACGCGGGGCTTGGGGAGTTCGTCGCCGAAGGGAAGATCACCGCCTGGTCGCTGGACGAGTGGACGCGCATTTTGGACGCGCTCGCCGCTTCGCTTCCCAAAGGAAGCTTCCCGATGATGATGTACGCGGGCAGCTCCCAAGGCGACACCCATATCGTGACGCTTCTGCGCTCCGCCGGATCTAGCATCTATGACGAGACGGGCCATTTCAACCTTTCGGCGCCCGAGGGCGTGGCGGCGCTTCGGTGAATTCAGGACGGCGTGGGGCGTGGCTGGTTTCCGCCGCACGCGGAGAATTTGGAAATCGAGGATTGCTCCAGCCTGTTTCGCCAAGGTCAGCTGGCTATCTACATGGTGAACAACGCCTCCATCACCCGCTATGGCGACACGGTGGGGCTCGTGAACTTCCCGGGGCCCGATGCGGACGGCAGCGCCACCGCCTTCGCCTCGGGCTTTCAGGTTTTCGACAACGGCGACGCCGAGAAGCTGCAGGTGGCGAAGGATTTCCTTTCCTATGTGTACACCGATGAGCGCTGGCTCGACTATGCGGCGGGCGCGATACCGGCGAGCAAGCGCGTGTCCGATCGCTATGGCGCCGATATCCCCTCCTACGATCTGTTCCGCGCCAATGCCGATAACGTATGGGATTTCACGGGCGGCAGCCCCGACACCCAGACGGTGCGCGATGTCTTCTACACCGGCATCCACGACCTGCTCATGGGCAAGACGACTCCCGAGGAGTGCGCCGCCTTCTTGGACGAGCGCTGCAACGCCGCCATCGACGAAGGCTGGGCCAAAAGCCAACTGCACGAGTAGGAGTGCGCTTCAGTCAAACTGGCAACCATGGTAACGGCCATTGTAGGGCTGATCAGGGAATTGCTCAGAAAGAGGAAAGAGCCGCCCTCAGCCGAGTAGCTAAAGGCGACCCTCCAACCACGAAATACTAGTCAATTCGTGGAGCGGTCGCCGTAGCCGCGGCAATCGCCTTCTCCTGCATTGTAGCACGACTCAAAGAATACTTCACGATTATCCCCGTAGCGAGTTGCATTCGCCACTCTGCCTTCTGCAAGAGCGCGCGGAGGATTGCCAGGTTATCGAAGGCTACCGCGAAAGCGCGCTGGGTCATGTCGACAGAGGTTGCCATGGTTACTTGGACGCAATTGCTGACATTCGTCCTCGTGATTATTGCGGTGATTGATCTGACCGTAAGGGCCAGAAAGTGAAATAGCCGCTCCCGGTAAGCACGGAAAACGGCTACTTCGCCAAGCTATAAACTTGAACCCGAGGTAGCCGCCGTTCGCCCCGGCAAGCCACCCAGCCTCGTCAGTATATAGCCCACGGCGGAATCCTGTCAACGACCGAGGTATGCGTCAGACGTGCGGAAAATGCGGCGGTGGTGGGTGTTTGGGTGCGGGGGCGGCGGCTTCGTATACAATGGGTGGCGACTGGTACCTGATCGATTGAGGAAACAGACACTTCCATGACTGAATCTGCTGAACTGAACGGCGCCGGCGGGGCGGCCGAAACGGCTCCGGATGCCCCGCCGCGCCGGAGCCCGCTCCCGTCGCGCCCAACGCCCCCTTCTCGGCCATCGCCGTCGTCGGCCTCGGGCTCATCGGGGCGTCGCTGGCCGGGGCGCTGGCGACCAAGATGCCCGACGTGCGCGTCTTCGGGGTCGATACCGATGCCGCCACCTGCGCCGCCGCCACCGAGCGAGGCTGGTGCGAGGCGGCCTCCGGCCCCGACGACCCCGCCTTCCGCGCTTTCATCGAAAACGACTGCGAGCTCGTGGTCATCGCCACGCCGGTTGCCGCCGTGGACGACTACCTCGCTCGCCTGCGCGACTGGGGTTACACCGGCGTCGTCACCGACACCATCTCCACCAAGGGCCACATCCTCGCCGCGGCCACCGAGCTTCTGCCTGCGCCTGCGCGCTACGTGCCGGGACACCCCATGGCCGGCTCCGAGCAGAGCGGCATCGCCGGCGCCCGCGCCGACCTCTTCGAGGGAGCGAACTGGATCCTCTGCCCCGACACGGCGACGGTGCCCGAGGACTTCCAGCACCTCCACGAGCTGGTCACCGGCCTCGATGCCCGCGTGGTGTCGCTGCGCCGCGAGGAGCACGACGCCGCCGTGGCCGTGGTGAGTCACGTGCCGCACATGGTGGCCTCCTCCCTCATGCAGCTGGCGAGCGCGCACGCCGACGACACTGGCTCTATCATGCGGCTGGCCGCCGGCGGCTTCAAGGACACCACGCGCATCGCCGCGGGCAGCCCGAAGCTGTGGTGCGGCATCGCCTTCGACAACGCCTGCGCCCTGAAAAGCGGCCTGGACGAGATGGCCTCCATCCTGGGCTCGTTCGCCGCCGCGCTGGAAACCGGCGACCGCGAGACGTTCACGCGCCTGCTCGCCGAGGCCGCCGACGCCCGCCGCGCACTGCCGGCCGCCTGGGTGCCCTCCACCGAGAAGCTGCTCGAGGTGCGCATCCCCATGGTGAACCGCACCGGCGTCGTTGCGGAGGTCTGCACCATTGCCAGCTCGGTGGGTTGCAATATACAATCTATTGACATCGACCACATCAGCGAGGGCAACGCCGTGCTCTCCCTCATCCTCACCGATGAAGGCGATATCGGCCAGCTCTCGATGCAGCTGATCAACGCTGGTTTCTCCGTATCGTTCAGTCCGCTCATGCCGAAGGAGTACGCTCATGTCGAATAGCGAATTCGCAGAACCCTACACGATCATCGAGCCTTTCGGGGGGCCCTTCAAAGGCGACGTCACGGTGCCGGGCGACAAGTCCATCTCGCACCGCGCCGTGCTGTTCGCGGCCATGGCCGAGGGCACCTCGCATCTTTCCGGCGTGCTCGACTCCGAGGACGTGCGCGCCTCCATCCGCGCCGTGGAGGCCTTGGGCGCCGAGGTCGATTTGAAGGCCCAGCCCGACGGGTCGCTTTCCGGCACTGTCCCCGGCTGGGGCGCCGAGGGGCCCAGCCAGCCCGCCGCCCCCATCGACTGCGGCAACTCGGGCACCACGGCGCGCCTGCTCATGGGTGTCGTGGCCCCCTGGGACATCGAGGTGACCATCACCGGCGACGAGTCGCTCAAGAAACGCCCCATGCGCCGCATCGTGGCGCCCCTGGCGAAGATGGGCGTCGATTTTGTGCCCGAGACGCCGGAGACGCTGCCCATCACCGTGTGCGGCAACCGCGTCCTGCGCGCCATCGACTACGCGAGCCCCATGGCCTCGGCCCAGCTGAAGACCGCCGTGCTTTTGGCCGGCGTCTTCGCCGACGGCACCACCACCGTGAACGAGCCGGCGCCCTCGCGCAACCACACCGAGCTCATGCTGCCGGAGTTCAACGTGCCCACCACCGCCGGCACCCGCGTGGCCACGGTGACCGGCCCCGCCGAGATGCTCGCCTCCGACGTCGTCGTGCCGGGCGACCCCTCCTCGGCCGCCTTCGTGGCCGCGGCCGCCCTGCTGAAGCCCGGCAGCTCCGTCACCATTCAGAACGTGTCGCTGAATCCGGCCCGCATCGGGTTCGTGCGCACGCTGGAGCGCATGGGCGCCGACATTCGCGAGTCCTACGGCGGGCATGAGGGCAAGGAGCCCCGCGGCACCATCACGGTGAACTACACGCCCGTGCTGCGCGGCTGCGAGATTCCCTCCCAGCACATCGCCTCGGTCATCGACGAGATCCCCGTGCTCGCCCTGGTGGCGGCCCACGCCCGGGGCATCACGGTGTTCCACAAGGTGGGGGAGCTGCGCGTGAAGGAATCCGACCGCCTCAAGGCCATCATCGACGGCCTGGCGCTGCTCGGCGTGGACGCCTGGGAAGAGGGCGACGATCTGTTCGTCGAGGGCAACCCGCAGCTGCAGGTGCCCCAAGGCCTCGTCTTCGAGTCCTACGGTGACCACCGTCTGGCCATGACCTGGGCGCTCGTGGGCGCCTGCGGGCGCGTGCCCGTATCGGTGACCCGCTTCACCTGCGTGGCCGTGAGCTACCCCGACTTCCTCGCCGACTTGAAGGGATTGGTGAAATAGTGATCGTCGCCATCGACGGGCCCTCCGGGGCCGGAAAGTCCACCGTGGCCAAGGCCGTGGCCAAAGAGCTCGGCTTCTCCTGCCTGGACACGGGGGCCATGTACCGCGCCATCGCCTGGCGCGCCCTGCAAGACGGCGTCGCGCTCGACGACGAGCCGGTCTTGGGGGCTATCGCCCGTACCTACGACATCGCCTTCGGGCATGTGGAAGGCGACCCGGTGCCGCGTCGCGTGTTCATCGGCGATGACGAGGTGACCGACGCCATCCGCACTGCCGAGATCGACCGCGCCGTGAGCCCCGTGTCGGCCGCGCCCTCCGTGCGCGAGGCGCTCGTGGGGCAGCAGCGCCGCATCGGGCGCGCGGGCGACTACGTGGTGGAGGGCCGCGACATCGGCACGGTGGTGTTCCCCGAGGCAGAGGTGAAGGTGTTCCTCACCGCCTCCGACGAGGAGCGCGCCCATCGCCGGGTGCGCCAGAACGTCGATCGCGGCATCGGTTCCATCGACTACGACGAGGTGCTGGCCGACCTGCGCCGCCGCGATGAGGCCGACTCCTCCCGCGCCACGGCGCCCTTGCGCCCCGCCGACGACGCCGTGCACATCGACTCCACTAGTCACTACATCGAAGAGGTAATCGAGCAGATCTGCAAGCTTGCCAGAGAGGCGCGCTGATGTTCCTAAAATACTCCGAGATGTGGGACATGGATTTGGGCGGCGAGCCCAGCACCAACGAGATCCCGCACTGGTTCGGCAATGCGGCCTACGTGGTGGTGGGCGGCCTGTGCAAGCTGCTGTTCCGCTACCGGGTGGACAACCGCGACAAGCTGCGCGCCTTCCAGGGCGCGGAAGGGGCGCTCGTCATCTGCAACCACACGTCGTTCTTCGACGTCGTCTTCATGTACCTGGCCGCGCGCCCGAAGCAGTGGGTGCGCCTCATGGGCCGCGACAGCCTCTTCGACAACGCCCACGGCCTGCTCGGCCAGGCGCTCTCGCGGGTGGGCGCTTTCCCCGTGAAGCGCGACACCGCCGACATGACCTCCATCAAGCGCGCCGTGCGCATGCTCAAGCGCCAGGAGCTCGTGGGCATCCTGCCCGAGGGCACGCGCCGCGGCAAGACCGACCGGGTGCCCTCCATCCACGCCGGCGTGTCGGTAATCGCCCGCATGGCGAAGGTGCCCATCCTGCCCATGACCGTGCGCGGCGTGGAGCGCATCAAACAGAAGGGCCAGCGTGTCCATTTCCCGAAGGTGACCGTCGACTACGGCGATCCCATTCTCGTCGGCGATTTCGACTTCCTGCCGAAGGACGAGCGCGTGGAGGCCTGCACCTGGTACGCCATGCGCGAGTGCTTCGCGCTGTACTACCGCTGCGCTCCCGAGGACGTGGACATGGCGGCGCTGTTCCCCGAGACGCGCGACTACGCCCCGGTGTTCGCCGAGCATCCTATCCCGCGCCACACGAGCGAGGAGCTGGCCCGTGCCGCCCGCACCGCTCGCGCCGAGAAAGCCGCCAAGGCCGCCGCGAAAGTGAAGGAGAGCTAACCGTGGAAGTGATTCGCGCGAAGCGGGCCGGGGCCTGCTACGGGGTGCAGCGGGCGCTGGACATGGCCGACGAGGTCATCGCCGACGGGAGCCGGGCCTACACGCTCGGGCCACTCATCCACAATCCGCAGGTGGTGGCCGATCTGGCCGCCCGCGGCGCCGAGGCCGTTGGTTCCGTGGAAGATATCTGCTGGGAAGGTGCCGCAGCCGGGGACGCGTCAGCGGAAGGGTCAGCTTCCGCAGCCGGGGACGTGCCGGCGGTGGTCATCCGTTCCCATGGGGTGACGCCCCAGGTGCTGGCCGCCGTGGAAGACCGCGGGTTTTCCGTAGTCGACGCCACCTGCCCCCATGTGTCCCGGGCCCAGCACGCCGCTGCGGAGCTCGCGGCCGAGGGCTGTCGCGTCATCGTGGTGGGTGAGGCGGGTCACCCGGAAGTGGAGGGGCTCACTGCCTGGGCCGAGGAAGCCGGCGGCAAGGTGGACGTGGTGGCCGCGCCCGAGGAGATCCCCGAGGGCCTGTACGATCCGGTGGGCGTGGTGGCCCAGACGACCCAGCGCCGCGAGAACTTGGAGGCGGTGGTGGCCGCCCTGCGCGAGGCGGGGCTTGAGCCCATCGTGAAGAACACCATCTGCTCGGCCACGCGCCAGCGCCAGGAGGCCGCGGCCGATCTGGCTTCGGCCGTGGACGCTATGGTGGTCATCGGCGGCCGCAACTCGTCGAACACCACGCGGCTGGCTGAGGTGTGCGCGCTCACCTGCCCGCGCACCTTCCACATCGAATCGACCGACGAGCTGGACCCGGAGGCCTTTGCCGATTGCCGCCGCGTGGGCGTCACCGCCGGCGCGAGCACCCCCGAGAACCAGATCGCCGCCGTGGAAGCGTTCCTGCGCGCCCTGTAGCCATGGCCACCTACCCCGGAAAAGACATCGAGCGCGAGGCCTCTTGCGCCTCTTGCGCCGCCTGCGACCAGGCGAGTCTCACGGCTGCCGAGGCGGCGGCCGCGGCGTGGAAGGGGCCGGCGGCGCGCATTATCGCCGTGGAGCCGGAAAGCCCCGCCGACGATGCCGGCTTTGCGCCCGGCTGCTACCTCACGACCGTGGATGGCGCGCCCTTGCGCGACATCATCGACTGGCGCTGGCTTACGGCCGACGACGACATCACGGTCGGCTACATCGACCTCGACGGCGAGGCCGGGGTGGTGGAGTTGGAGCGCGAACCGGGGGAGCGGTGGGGCTTCGAGTTCGACGGCGTGCTGTTCGATTCCGTGAAGCTCTGCCGCAACGCCTGCGTGTTCTGCTTCATGCGCCAGCTGCCCGACGGCGTGCGCCCCTCGCTCGTGCTGCGCGACGACGACTTCCGCCTGAGCTTCCTTGCGGGAACCTTCGTCACGCTCACGAACTTGAAGCCGGAAGATGAGGCCCGCATCATCGAGCAGCACATCAGCCCCTTGCGGGTGAGCCTGCACGCGAGCGAGCCGGAGCTGCGCCGCCGCATGATCGGCAAGCACGCGGCCCACGGCCTGGCAGCTCTCGACCGCCTGCTGGCGGCTGGCATCGAGGCCCATGCGCAGATTGTACTCATGCCCGGCGTGAACGACGGAGAGGCCCTGCGCGAGACCTTGGAATGGGCCTGGGAGCGCCCGGGTATCAACGGCGTGGGCATCGTGCCTCTGGGCTTCACCAAGCACCAGACGGCCCTGCACGAGAGCTTCACCACGCCTAAGGCCGCCCGCGGCGTCATCGATGTGATCGCCCCCTTCCAGCAGCGCGCCCGGGCCGAGCGCGGAGGCCCCTGGGTCTTCGCCGCCGACGAGTTCTACGTGAACGCCTTCGGCGCCGACACGCCGGCCCGTATCCCGCCGGCCTCCGACTACGGCGACTACGACATGTTCGAGGACGGCATCGGCATCGTCCGCTCCTATGTGGACGAGTTCGACGAGGCCTGCGAAAGCGGCCTGGCTGCCCGCGCCGCCGAGGTGCTGGCGGCCCGCGACCTCACCGCCCGCTACATCGTCGGCGAGGCCATGCAGCCCTTCCTGGACGCCATGATCGCGAACAGCCCCCTGGCCGGTCGCCTCGTCCCCCTCACGGTGAGAAACGACTACTTTGGCGGCAACGTCAACGTCACCGGCCTCCTCACCGCCTCCGACATCGCCCCCGCCATCAAGGCTACCAGCGAGGAAGAAGAAGGAACCCACCAGCTCTTTCTCCTTCCGAGCGTTATCTTCAACGACAACGGCGTGACGCTCGATGACATGACCGTGCAGGATATCGAAAACGCGGCCGGCGCCCCGGTGTCCGTGGTATCCTGTAACCCGTTCGATTATCTGCCTGAGATCATAAAGCTCGCCCAAGACGAGTCGTAAAGAATAGCGAGGATACCCATGGCCCTTCCCATCGTCGCCATCGTGGGCCGCCCCAACGTGGGCAAGTCCACCTTGGTCAACCGCATCGCCCAAACCGGCGACGCCATCGTGCACGAGATGCGCGGCGTCACCCGCGACCGCAGCTACCACAAGGCCGACTGGAACGGCGTCGAGTTCATGCTCATCGACACCGGCGGCATCGAGATGGGCGGCGACGACGCCTTCCAAGGCTCCATCCGCGCCCAGGCCTTCGAGGGGGCGCGCGAGGCCGACGTCATCATCTTCCTCGTGGACGGCAAGGCCGGCATCAACACCGACGACGAGGAGGTGGCCCGCATCCTGCAGAAGGCGGGCAAGCCGGTGTTCGTCGCCGTGAACAAGATGGACAACCCGGCCCGCATGGATGAGGTGTGGGAGTTCTACGCGCTGGGCCTGGGCGATCCGTGGCCGGTGAGCGCCCAGCACGGCAACGGCACGGGCGACCTGCTGGACGAGGTCGTGAACGAGCTGCGGAAGGTGGAAGTTGTTCCCGAGGAAGAGGTTGAGGCCATCAACGTCGCCATCATCGGTCGGCCGAACGCGGGGAAGAGCTCGCTCACCAATAAGCTCACCAACAACAACCGCTCCATCGTGAGCGACGTGGCCGGCACCACGCGCGATGCTATCGACACGCTGGTCGAGCACGAGGGGCAGATGTACCGCATTGTGGACACGGCGGGCCTGCGCCGCAAGAGCCAGATCGACGAGGACGTGGAATACTACGGCTTCGTGCGGGCCATGCGCGCCATCGACCGGGCGGATGTGGCCTTGCTTGTCATCGACGGCACCTTGGGGCTCACCAACGAGGACCAGCGTGTGGCCGGATACGCCGCCGAGCGGGGATGCGCCATGGTGATCGTGCTGAACAAGTGGGACATCGTGGAGGGCCCCGAGGCCAAGGAGAAGATCCGCGAGCGCATCGAGGACCGCATGACCTTCGTGGGCTATGCGCCGGTGGTGGCCATCTCGGCGCTTACCGGCAAGCGTGTCGACCGTATCTGGGGCGCCATCGACGACGTCTACGCCAACTACAGCCGCACCATCCCCACGGCCCGTTTGAACACGTGGCTCGCCGGCATCCGCGAGACGGGGCACACCGTGTCGAAGGGCAAGGCGGTGCTGCGCATGAAGTACCTCACCCAGACCGGTACCTGCCCGCCCCACTTCACCTTCTTCGTGAATCGCCCCGATGTCGTGGACGACAACTACGAGCGTTATCTTGAGAACCGCATGCGCGAGGCCTTCCCCTTGGAGGGCACGCCCATCCGCCTCAAGTTCAAGAAGAAGGACTAGGCCATGGCAGCGATCATCGGTTGGCTCGCCCTTTCCTTCGCCGTCTCGTTCCTGCTCGGCTCTATCCCTTGGGGCGTCATCGTGTCGAAGCTGGCCTATCACAAGGACATCCGCGACGAAGGATCGGGCAACATCGGCACCACCAACGCCTTCCGCGCCATGGGCAAGGTCGGGGGCGCGCTCGTGTTCGTGCTCGATTTCGGGAAGGGGCTTCTGTCCGGCTGGCTCGCTTTCTGGTTCTGGGCGCCGCTCGCCGGTTGGGCTGAGATCGACTATAGCCTGGCCGGCGCAACGTTGTCTGCAACGGTTGAAGGGCTTCCGGTGGATGCGGGCGCCTTGGCCCTGGCCCTCGCCTTCGCCGGCTGCACGCTCGGCCACATCTTCAGCCCCTGGCTCAAGTTCAAAGGCGGTAAGGGTATCGCGGTGGCCGCCGCCTGCCTCGTGTTCGTCTTCGGCCCCCTGGGCTTCCTCATCGAGATCGCCGTCTTCGCCCTCGGCATTGCCGTCACCCGTTGCGTGTCCGTGGGCTCCATCGCCGCGGCAGTCATCTGCCCGGTGCTCGCCCTGTACTTCTACTGGGGCCAGTGGGTCCCCTGGCTCATCATCGCCGCCACGGCCTGCGTCGTCATCTGGGCCCACCGCGCCAACATCGCCCGCCTGCGCGCGGGCACGGAGAACAAGATCGGGAGCAAGAAGACAGCCTAAGCATCAACTATGGTTGAGTGAAGCGGAAACGTCGGGTGCCTTGACCGAGCGAGTTCCGCAGATGGTATCGAAGGCGCAGCGATATGCGGCGAAAACGATCTTGTCGCCTTCGATACCAGCGAGGACTGTTTGAGCGAATCAAGGTACCCGGCGGTTCCGCTCCGGGGGAGCTTCAACCAAGAGAGAGGATCGATATGCGCGTAGCAGTGATTGGGGCCGGCAGCTGGGGAACGGCGTTGGCGCTCGTGCTGGCGGAAGCAGGCCACGAGGTGGTGCTCTGGGCCCGCACGCCCGAGGTGGCCCGCGCCATCAACGAGGAGCACCGCAACCCTCGGTACCTCTCGGACTACCGCCTTCCTTCCGCCATCCGCGCCACCGCCGACTACGCGTGTGCCTGCGAGGGCGCTGAGGCCGTGGTCATCGTGACGCCCTCGGCCGCCCTGCGCTCGGTGGCCGCCGACCTGCGAGAGCTCATTGCGCCTGCGACCCCCATTGTCATCTGCTCGAAGGGTGTGGAGGAGAAGACAGGCCTTCTGCCTATCGATACCTTCGCCGCCGAGCTGGGGAATGCGGGCCGCATGGCGGTGCTGTCGGGCCCCACCCATGCCGAGGAGGTCATCTGCCGCAAGCCGTCGGCCGCGGTGGTGGCGTCGGCCGACGAGGGGACGGCGCTCTTCTTCCGCGACCTGTTCGCCACGCGGTTCTTCCGCACCTACACCTCCGACGACCCGGTCGGGGTGGAGCTGTGCGCCGCCTTCAAGAACGTCATCGCCATTGCCGTGGGCATCTCCTACGGCATGGGCTTCGGCGACAACACCGCGGCCATGCTCATCACCCGCGGGCTCGCCGAGATGAGCCGCATGGTGGTGGCGGCCGGGGGAGAGGCGCTTACCTGCATGGGGCTCGGGGGCGCCGGCGACATGGTGGTCACCTGCATGTCGCAGCACTCGCGCAACCGGCGGTTCGGCGAGCAGTACGTGGCCCGCGGCCTTACCCTGGACGATTTCACGGTGCAGACCCACATGGTGGTGGAAGGGGCCATCGCCTGCAAGACCCTGGCCACGCTCGAGGCCCGCTACGGGGTCGATTTGCCTCTGACTGATACGGTGCGCAGCGTCGTGTGGGAAGGGGTGAACCCGCGCGAGGCCGCGGCCGCCCTCATCGATCGGCCGCTTAAGAGCGAGTTCTACTAGAGCGATCTTCCAGGTTGTCCGGCCTTTAACGCCGGGACGG
>ENA-ORVG01003454-ORVG01003454.1-human-gut-metagenome-genome-assembly--contig:-NODE-3454-length-12438-cov-2.545425_pt1 | contig 12438 bp, 10 predicted proteins | sample MGYA00242091_ERZ509233 | MGnify/ENA primary metagenome ERZ509233 (study PRJEB26280, sample SAMEA2338840) | human gut metagenome | biome: human gut; feature: human-associated habitat; material: faeces... | reverse complement strand
ACGAAGCCGCCGCGCCGAAGGAGAGGGCATCCGTTGCCATGGCCTCGCTCGGCACGATGGGCGAGCCGCCGGCGTAAGGGGCGATGAACGCCGTGAGCAGCAGCCAGACGCGCTTGCAGAGCACGCCCAGCACCACCAGGATGCAGGCCGCCGCAACAAGGCCCTTCTTCTCGCGGTTCTTGGCAACGACCAGGATGAGGAACGGAACCACCAGGCCGAAGACGATCTCGAACCAGAAGAACGGGGCCATGGCGCCCGTGGTCATGACCGAGAGCGTCATGGCCTCGCCTGCGCCCGGGTACCCCATGGTGAGCACCTCGCAGCCGATAAGGTAAGCATCTACGGCGATGAACACGGCCAGCAGTCCGGACAGGCTCTTGAACAGCGGCTTCCCGGTTACGAACAATCCGCGCGCCTCAAGGAGCATGAGCCCCAGGATAAGCAGCGCCATGCCCGAGTCGAGCGCGCTCACCACGAAGATGGGCGCCATGATGGCCGTGTACCACATATGGCCGATCTGCAGGCTGAAGATCCAGGCGGTAACGGAGTGCACCAGCACCGCCACGGGCAGCGCGACGTACGAGAGCACCTTCACCTTGCGCTCGTCGCCCTTCCGTATCCACACGATATCAAGGATGTTGATGACCAGGTACAGGGCGATAACGGTCATGTCCCACACGAGCGGGGAGATCACGTTCGGCGTCATGATCATCTGGAAGATGCGCTGGATGCTTCCCAGGTCCACCAGGATGAAACAGGCAGCCAGGCAGATGCTCACGGTCGAGACGACGACGGCGGGCAGCGCCACCTTCTTGAAGCGCTCGATGTTGAACACGTGCGCGGAGCTCGCAACGATCAGGCCGCCGGCGGACAGGCCGACGAAGAACATGAAGCCGGTGATGTAGAGGCCCCAGCTATCCAGGTTGCGCATGGCCGTCTGCACCATGCCGCCGGACAGCTGCATGGCCCACAGCACCAGGCCGATCGCCGTCACCACAGCGCTCACGCCAATGGCGATGTTCAGCGCCGGGCTCTTCACGGCCGCCCGCGCACCGACCGCCTCATGGGCACGCTCGCGCTGGCGGGGCGCCGAGAAATCGAGATCGTCGTCGGCGATGACGCCACCCTGCATATACTCAGACATAGTTCAACTCCCTTCCCGTTACACGAGGAAATACACGGACGGCTCGGTCTCGCGATCTTCCAGAAGACGCATGGAAGATCGCTCCCTCAGCTTCTGGGAGACCTCGGAATCGGGATCGTTCGCATCGCCGAAGATGCGGGCCCGCGCCGAGCAAACCTCGACGCACGCCGGCGCCAGCCCCTTCGCAAGGCGGTGCCAGCAGAACGTGCACTTCTCCACCACGTGCTTCTGATGCGGCGCCACGTCTTGATCGCCAACGGGGAAATCGAGGTGATAGCTGGGTTCTTCCCAGTTGAACGAACGCACGCCGTTGTAGGGGCAGGCGCTCATGCACATGCGGCAGCCGATGCACTTGTCGTAGTCCTGGCGCACCACGCCGGTTTCGGGATCTTTGTAGGTGGCGCCCACAGGGCATACCTTCACGCAAGCCGGGTTCTCGCAGTGCTGGCAGGCCACGGTCACGTTATACATCTCCAGGTTAGGATACGTGCCAGCGGGGGCGTCCATATGCGGGCCACCGACGGTCATCACACGGTTCCACCAGATATCCTTCGGAAGGTTGTTTTCCACTTTGCAGGCGACAGCACAGGAGTTGCAGGCAATGCATCGCTTGGTGTCCACCAGCATAACCAATTTGCTCTCAGCCATGGCTATTCCTCATTCCAGACACGAACCTCGACAAGATTGTCGAAATAGCTCTCGTTTACACCGACGGGATCGTACTCGCTGGTCAAAAGCTCCGACCAGCAGCCTGCCTTATGCTGATGCTGCTGCCAGCTCTTGGGGTACACCATGCACCCGGGGCGAATACCGTCGTTGAGGACCGCACGGGCCACGCAATGGCCGCGGTCGTTGTACACCTCGACGTAATCGCCGTCGGCAATACCGCGGACCTCGGCATCGGCGGGGTTCATCTTGATAGTCGGTTCCGGATCGAGCTCGCGCAGGTAGGCGTTGTCCGACCACATGGAGTGCACGCGGAAGCGCGGACGCTCAGACAGCAGGATGAGTTTGTACTTATCCCAGGTGGGGCTGCCCTCGTAGGCCTCGGTGGGATTGAAGTAACGGGGCAGGTGCTCGCGATCCTCATCAAATTCCTGACCCACGTCGAACTGCACGGTGGGATTCTCGACATAGAACTCCATGCGGCCCGATTCGGTGCGGAATTCGGCGTTCTTCCAAGGAATCCAGGGCTTGTCCGCATACCAATACATGTCCTCGTTTTCTTTGATGGCATCGTAGGTGATGCCAAGGGCGCCAAGGCCCGGCGTGTCCACCACCTGGGACATGTACTCGTCCTCGGAAAGATCGATGAGATCCGGATGACCCATGCCAGCAGCCAAAAGCTTCAGAATCTCGAAATCGCTCTTCGACTCGTACAGAGGGTCGATGGCCTTCTCACTGTGGAGGAAGCACTGAGTGGCGGAAATGGGCACCAACTCCTGCTGCTCGAACCAATGGGCCGCCGGCAGCACGATATCGGCGTACTTCACCGTATCGGTGAAGGTGTAGTCGGCCACCACGTACAAATCCATGTTTCCAACGACGTCGTTGATGTACTCGTTAGTGTTTACCTGGTTGGATACGGGATTGCCAGCGTACACATAGAGCGAGCGGATGGGATAATCCTGCCCTTTCCACTTGTCGGTACGCATAATCTCCGGAAGGGCGAGGGCCGAAATCATGGGATATTTCGCCGCAGTCATGCCCTTCACGACCGCGTTGATGCCCCAACAGGCCTTGAAGTCACCCACGCCGGTGCCCGCGCCCGGATAACCGATCTGGCCCGTCAGCGCCGCCATGGTGATGTTGGCATGGGCCGCGTGCACACCGTTGGTGTAGGAGTTGGAGCCCCAGCCCAACCGATGGGTGCAGGGGCCGTCGAGGGCAAGATGCGCCAGCTCCACAATGGTCTCGGCGGGAATGTCGCAGATCTCCTGGGCCTTCTCGGGAGCATACTCCATGATGTCTTCCAGCAGCAGATCATAGGCGGTGTTACAGGGAACGCCGTTGAAGTCGTAGGTGCCGTTCAGCTGCGGATCGACGGCTTCAGCCAAACTCTTCACCGCGCCATCGGCATCGAGCACCGCGGGATGGTCGATGATCTTCTGGACGGTCTTGGCCTTGCCCACCTGGGCGCCCTTGTTCTCGCTAGAAGCAGCGGACACCTGACCCGCCTCAACCTCAATTACCTCCGGCTCCACACCCAAGTCGCTCATGCGCAAAAACTTGCCGGTGTCGCTGCGCACGAGGAACGGAGCGCAGGTGTGATCGCGCAGGAAGGGCTTGTTCACAGCGTCCTCGTTCACCATGACGTACATCATGGAGAGCGCCAAGGCGGCATCGGTGGCGGGCTTGATTGGAATCCACAGGTCGGCGCGGGCGGCCAGCTGGGTCATAATGGGATCGATGACCACCAGCTTGGTGCCAGCATCCTGAGCATCGGCCACGAAATGCCAGTCGTGGAGTTGGGCATCGGTGATGTTGGCGCCCCACACGAACAGCGTCTTCGCATTCTTGAAATCGGAGGGATCATTGAGCACCCAGTCGCCCAGGTTGCCCACCACGCGGTTGATGCCCCGGGTGTTGGCCTGGTCGCGGGCGATCTTGATCATACTCGCGTTGATCTTGTTGAAGAAGACGTTGTACATGGGCGAGGCAACACCGCTGATGGCGCCCAAGTTGCCCGATCCGCGCGTATAGGCGATGGCCTGCTCGCCATACTCTGCCTGAATACGCTTCCACTCATCGGTGATTTCCTTGATGGCCTCTTCCCAGGTAATGCGCTCCCACTCGCCGGAGCCGCGCTCGCCTACACGGCGCATGGGATACTGGATGCGGTTGGGCCCGTACACGTTGTAGACATGGCTCAGGCCTCGCAGGCAGATACGGTCGACGCGGCCGTCGGGGAACGAATTGAACTGCCGCTTCGACGTTTTGACGATCTTGCCGTCGACGACGTGCAGGTTCAGCTTGCAGGTGCCGGAGCAGTTGCCGCGGCACACGCCGCAGAATATCTGCTCACCGTCGCCCTCGGTCTGTCCTGCCTCATAGGTCGCAGCCTGGGCGAGCCCGCCCGCCGCGAAGGCACCCGCGCCTCCGGCGGCCACAGCGGCGGCAGCAACACCCGTTGATTTGAGAAAGTTTCGACGCGTGAGCCCACCGACGGGGCTGTATGCCTCTGTCATCTTTCCTCCTCGATTCGCACAGGAGTCCCGATTCGCGCTCACACTGAGCGCCATCGCGGAAACTCCCCTTCTCATGCGGGCGGATGGTTGCATCCGCCTCCCTCTCGGTAAGAATTGGCCAAATTCTCCTGGTTGTCATTTTATCGCAATGTATTGTGACAATCAAGACATTGTCGCAACTTTTTGCGACAAGTTTGCTCAGGTTTGGGCTTCATGCCAGCTTTCGCCGCACCTGCTTGAGAAAATTCTGCCTGAAGTTGCGATTGGATCCAAAGAAACGCTAATAGGTCAAACTGACATTTTCAGTGGCATAGCGCTTCTCGGCCAATTCGATCGTACACAAGTAATCAGCTGCTTGGGCGAGGCGTTTATCTTGATGCGAAAGAGACTTGTAGACGGCTGCGTTTCGAGCGAGAGCATAATCAAAGGCATCGTGAAGGGCGGCGGTCACCGCCTCTTGTCCTCCATCGTAGTAAATTGCCACCTGATCAAAAGTTTGGAACTTCTCGAGACGGTCGAAAATGAAATCAACAATGTCCTTTCGCAGTTGCGATTGTAGTTGATCGCTATTTTTGAAAAACGCTTTGTCGTAGAAAAAAGTATGGTAGCTGATGGGAAGAGTGCGCACGAACATTGAGAACGCTACGAGCAGCCGCTTCCGCTTCTCGACGGAAAGACCCTCGTAGTCTTCGTGACCGTGTAACAAATCAACACTGTGAAAAGGAATGTCGTGTAAATCTTCTAGCTGCAAACGAGCAACATAGGAATCTATGAAGCGCTCGAACCTCTTCGACTGATCATGAAACACCAACGTTGCCATGTAATAGCCGGCATCCATATTTTGCTCGCCAGCCTCGTCGGTAAAACAGCTCAGTGTAAGCATCCCCAATTCCTCCCCAATAACAAGAACGGCGAGGGAACACCCTCGCCAATCTGGAGCCCTCGCGCTTTACGGCGTTCCGGCACATTGTTTATATCGCACTGTATCAGTTTTGGGAAGATGGAACCGAAGTGAAGCAGAAAGCGTTACTTCCGGGCGCCATACCCCAGAGCGCAAAGAACACTACCCGTCTCTCGCGCTTTGCAAAGAGGCGACCTGCGGTTTCACACTTTTCCAAGGGAACTTTGCTGATAATTTAGCACTTTTCTAAGGGAGTTTGTTGCCATAGTGCACACTTTTTCAAGGGAACTTTGGTGCCGCTTTCAGTTTGGGCGACTACTCCCGCATGAAGTCGCGGTGGGCGAGGCGGGCTTCTACCATGGCGACGATGTCGTCGTCGGCGAGGCCGGCGTTGGTGCAGACGCGGATCATGTCGTCGATGACGAGTTCGATGGGGGAATCGGATACCGTGTGCGCCCCCAGGTCGTGGCGTTCGGCCACGAAGGTGCCCCTCCCCTTCCGCGTGGTGATGTAGCCCTCGCGTTCCAAATCCATATAGGCGCGATTCACCGTGTTGTAGCTGATATCCAGATCCACCGCCAAGGCGCGCACCGTAGGAAGCCTATCGCCGGGGACAAAGGCTCCCGAGCCAATAAGATAGGCGATGCGGTTCTTGATCTGTATCCACACCGGCAGGCCGGAGTTGTGGTCGATGGCGAAGGATTCAAGGACGCCCATGATGCTTCTTTCTCGCGAAACGGTACTTATATCCTATCAGAGTCCTCGCCCCTCGCGTTGGACGCCTTCAGCAAAACCATCGCTTACGGCCGTGGGCACCGTGACAACAGCGCTACCGGATCCCTTCACCGTCTCGTATTGCATGAGCATGGTACGCAGCTTCAGGGCCGCGTCCTCATCCCCGTAGATGCGGGCAGCCTCAGAAAGCATCTCCGCCAAATCGGCTTCGACACTCGCCACCGTCATGCGAGCATTGCGTTCGCGGTCGGCCTGAGCCTCCAAGGACATGACGTTTTGCAGCTCCGCCGGGATCACGATGTCGCGGACCTTTACGGAGATGATGTCAACGCCCCACCCCGAGGCCTCTTTCTCGATATCGGCCTTGATCTCCTCATCCAGCTGATCGCGACGCAAGGCCACCTCCCCCACCGTTGAGCGCCCCACTGCCTCGCGCAGCGACGTCTGAGCAAGATACGATATGGCCGCGTAATAGTCCTCCACTTCCACGCAAGCCTTTTCCGCATCCCACACCACCCAGAACAGCACCGCGTCGATGTTCACAGGCACAAGATCGGCCGTCAACGTACGCTCAGCACGGAAGGGGGTGGCGATAATGCGCTGATCGACGCGAATGGTCCCATGCTCCAAAATGGGAATGGTGGCATAGAAACCAGGTCCCACCACGCGGTTCAACTTGCCGAGCCGCAGCACGACCACCTTTTCCCACCCCAGAGCAATATGCAACGAAGAAGAGGCCGCAAGTGCCGCGAGCAGAGCCGCAAGAATGCCCACGAGCGAGATGCGCCCCTCCAAAAGAAGATCGCAGACAAGCGCCGCAGCGGCCGCGGCCACGAACACGGCGACGCTGAATACGAGAGCGCCGTTGCGCGACGATTTCTTGGGCACGTAGGAGGTTGCCGCCAGCATTTCCGCTTCGCTGTCGCTCCACGGGCCCGGCGCAGCTTCCCATTCAGTGCGGCGCGCTTTGCGACCCCTTGCGCTTTTCGTCATCGGTCGATCCTTCCTCTCATCTTGCTTAGCAAGTTGCCTTATTGTTCATCGTATTCCAGCGTTCCCGCTGCGAGGGCACAGCTCAGCCTCCAGCTACCGCGAACGCCATACGCATCGCGAGCTCGGGGTTCTGGGAAACGTCGAAAGAGGCGAGCCCTGTCACGCAGACCCTCAGGGCCGCCCCGCCAAGGAGCACACAGACGGCAATCCAGAGGCCCTTTGTGCGCCGATCTCCTCCAGGGTAACGACACTCCAAGATAAAGGGCGCGACCAAACCGGCTAGCACGAGCACCACCCAAAACATAATCGCCTCATCACCCGTCAGAAGGGCGCGGCCCCCCGCCTCTGTTCGGATATCAGTCAGCAAAAACGTCGCAAAGAGGGCCAGAGCCACTGCCTCTGCGATGATTATCGCACGGTCCATGTGGCTTAAGCATCGCAGCGCTGAACCGAACGGCACGCGAGAATCAACGAAAGACGCAACGCCGAAGGCCACGGCCACCCCGCATGACAGCGACGAGAGACAAAAGAGTGCCGGCACAAGCCACGACCCAAAGGCGACAACCGAGGGCAGCTGCATGAGGAGCACTCCCGTGTAGACCGCTGTGACAACTCCTGCGATCACAGCGGCAACGGAGGCGACGAGCACTACGAAGAGAGGCAATCGCGCGCCAATACCATTCGAGGCAAGAGCGAAGAAAGTCGCCAAAGCGCCCGAGGCCAGAAGCGCCCATGCACCCACCGTCACGACCGTGAAGCGAGGGGCCAGCCACAGAGAGAGCACCCGCTCGGGACGGCCGGCATCGGCCATGAGGCAAAGCGATCCCACCGCCAGCAGCACCAGGCAGAGCACCCAGCCGCGGGATAACAGCTCATGGGGCACTCGCAAGTTTCTTCGCACCCACCGAGTCAAACGGGGCTGCGATTTCTTTGTAGTGCGATAGGTCGCTCTCGTACCGTAGCGTCCTAAATTGGCGCATTCCAATACGCCCATAACAGCACAGGTGCCCGCCCCCGCTCCCCCGAAAAACAAGTAGGCTACGGCAAGTTCGCTGAACAACATTCTCCCCTGCCTTCCAACGCCGCCCCTACATTTCGCGAATCATCACGTGCAAGTGTATCCCCTCAATCACTTTATCGCAAGTTATTACGATAATCATTTCAAGAGCGGAATCTCCCCGTCAAACGTCAGGATCTCAGAGCCGCGCTGCAGAAAGTCGACGACGCCGCAGTGGGTGTGGTAGATGGCGACGCGGATGTCCAGGTCGTGCTCGGCGGCAAGGCGCGCCAGCTCCGGCGAGGCGGCCAGCTCGGCTGCCGCGGCCCGGGCGTTCGCCACGCTGGCCTCGTAGGGGTCGCGCACGTCGCCCAGGGCCGCGACGATGCGCTCGGTGATGGCGGCCACCGGCCCCGCTTCCCCATCGAGGGCCGCCTTGATGGCCCCGCAGTGGGTGTGGCCCAGCACCAGCAGAAGACGGGTGTGCAAGTGCTCGCAGGCGTACACCGCGCTGGCCAGTTCGATGGGCCCCACCACGTTGCCCGCCACGCGGATGACGAACAGCTCGCCCAAGCCGGTCATGAAGATGTGCTCGGGCACCACCCGCGAGTCGGCGCAGGTGATGACGCAGGCGAAGGGGCGCTGACCGTTCTCGAACAGGTCGGCAATGCGCTCCTGGGACAGATCGCGCTCATGGTCGAGCGCCTCCACGTAGATGCGGTTGCCCTCCACAAGCCGCCGCAGCGCCTCCTCGGCTGGCACATGGGCATCCCCGTCGTAGTCGTCAGCGGTATAGCCCGCCGTCGTCAATTTCACAGCTTCATCCTCGCTCATACCGTCTCCCATCTTCCCGCGCGATTCTTTCTGATGGCTCTATAATGGCCCGAAGAGAGAATTTGGGCAAAGGGGCACATCCATGAGCGGGCCGAAGACGAGTCAATTGGAAATCGAGCGGATGATCCGGGCGCAGCTTGAGGCGCTGCGCTCCGACGTGGATCACAGTCGGGCCCGGGCGCGGCGGCGCATCGCGGCGCTCCTGAACGAGCTTCTGGACGAGGCCGAAGGTTGTGCCGAAGCCGAGGAAGCCGCTGCCTCCCTGCGGCAGCTCGCCGAGGCGGCCCTCGCGCAGCTGACAGCGGAATGCGCTTTTACGCCGGCAACGGCCATGGCGGAATCCGTCGCCCGGACCGAGCGCTGCTCGTCGCGAGCCGTAGCCATCGCTGATGCCTTCGAGCGCGAGGCGCACCCCCTGGCCGAACGCATCCAGCGAGCCCGCGCCCAAGCCGCAGCCGCGTCCGAAGCACGCGACTTCACCGCCGTGCTGGCCAAGGCCGCCAAAGAGAGCGTCACAGCGGCCGCTGTGGAGGCCGCCCGCTCTTTCATGGCCGATGAGCATTGTCTGCCGTCGGAATCATCGGCCGTCGAAGCCCAGGGCGGATCAAGATCCGCCCCTATGGAGAAGGCTGCTGCAGAGGGGACGGCCATGCAGGTTGAGCCCGTAGGGGGCAACCTCGGTCGCCCCTCGCCCGCTGCTGTGGACGAAAGCGGGACATTGATCGCCCGCAACCATGTGCAAGAGGTCGCCCGTCGGGCGCTCGCGCTCATCGCCTCCCCCTGCACCCTGCCTGCCGATCGCGCCCTGCTCCTGGAAACGGCGCGCGAGCTGGGCCCGCAGGCCGCCGCGCAGCTGGCGCTTCTGCTCCCCACCATGGAATCGAACGCCGCAGCCATGGCCGATCTTATCGCCCTCATCGAGGACGCCGAGGCCGACCTGCGCGCCCAGAGCGTCCCCTTCGCGGAAGCGTTCGGCACCTTCGCTACCTTGGAGGAGGCCGTCGGCCGCCTGGAGACGCTGCGGGCCCTCCAACTTCAAGTCGATCGCAACGCCTACCTGAAGGCCTGCATCGACGCCGTTATGGCACGCCACGGCTACACCATCGCCCGCTCGGTCACTATGGGGCGCGACCTCATGGGCACCCATCGGCTCTTCGGCCGAGAAGACGCCACCGAGGGGCTGCACGCCTTCGTGTCGGATGCGGGCGACCTCATGCTGCAGGTGGCAGGGCTGCCTGGCGGCATCGAGGCAGTGGAAGACGGCGAGGTCGTGACCATGGAGGCGGCTCCTGGCGGGGCGCGCACCGAGCGACTCCTCGCCGACCAGCACGACTTCTGCGCCGTCTACGACGAGATCGCGGAGGATCTGGCCGCCTTCGGCATCACCAACACTGTGCGCTACAAGGCCGCACCCGATACCGCCTTCTGCCGCGAGATGCGAGCCGTCGCAGACGTCGAGGCGCGGGCGGGAATGGCGGAGCGCGACGGAATCCGCGCCTCCAACGAATCTCGCGGGCCAGGGCTGACCGAGGTCAGCCCCTACGGAGAAGATGCGGCGGCGAGGCGCGAAGCGCGGAAGCGCAGGCGCAGCGGCAACGCGACAAGGGAGATGAGATAGCATGCGCCTGTGCTCCTGCGGCTTCGCCAACCCCGACGATGCGATGCGCTGCGCCGCTTGCGGAGGCGCTTTGTCGCACGAAAGCGCAGGTGATACCCTGCTTTTGGAAGACGTGCGGAGCGGGGAGGTCGTCCGCATACCGGCCCCAGGCGGCATCCTTGGGCGCGCCGGCGACTTCTCGCCCGACCTCTTCTCGCCGAGGGTGTCCGGCGTCCATGCCGTGGTGGCCGTCGACAGCGAAGGGCGCTGGACCATCGAGCACACGGGCCGCAACGCGTCGGCCGTGGAGCGTGGTGGCGTCTGGTCGGATCTGCGCTGCGGCGCGCCCCAACCGCTGTTCGGCGGCGAGATGCTGAAGCTGGCCGACATGGTGTTCCGCGTGCAGGTGGGCACCCAGGCGGCTGTGGCGGACGGGGCCGCCGTGGAATCGGACGCGCAGGACGCTCCCGCCGAAACTGCCTGGTCCGTGCGATGTCCCGTGTGCGGGACCGAATATGCCGTGGAAGGCCCCGAAGGTCGCGTTGCCGCCTGCACGTTCTGCAAGGATCCGCTGGATGCCCGGCAGATCGCGCGCGTCGCGGCGCGGGCCATGTCCGGCCGGTAGGCCGCCATGTTCGTCGACCGCATCTACTTCCCCGTCACCACCTTAGGTCCCGGCGAGCGCGTCGTCGTGTGGACCTGTGGCTGCACGAAGCGATGCCCCGGCTGCGCCAATCCCGAGCTGTGGGAGACGCGCCCCGAGGCCGCCATCGAGCCCGCGCGCCTCGCTGCCGTTCTGAACGACCTTGCCGGGCGCACCGGTGCCCATCGCATCACCTTCACCGGCGGCGATCCGCTGGAACAGGCGCCGGCCCTCGCCTCCGTGCTCGCGGCTATCCGCTCCACCTTCGACGACATCCTCATCTACACCGGCTACACCTTCGGGGAGCTCACCGCCATGCCCAAATTACCGAAAGGCCTGCTTCCCCTCCCCTCCTCCCCGCAACCAAGCAGCGGCGGCCTTCCCAACGAAGGAAGCGCCGGGGCCGCCCCCAGCGCGCACCCGGAGGATGCGCCGCTCATCGACGTGCTCATCGACGGGCCCTATGTCGAGGCGGAAAACGACGGCGTCATTGAAGGCCGCAATGCGGTCACCGAGGCCCTGCGGGCCGGCGTAGCCATCGACAAGATCTTTCTCATGAAGGGAGACACCGATCCCACCCTGGGACACATCGCCTCCGCCGCCCGGGAGAAGGGCATTGTGGTAGTGGACGCCGACCGCCGGAAGCTGGACGGCATGAGCCGCACCCATTCCCACCAGGGGGTCATCGCCCTGGCCGCCGTGCGGGAATATGCCACTGTGGACGACATCCTGAATATTGCCCGGGAGCGGGGTGAGGCCCCCCTCATCGTGGTCTGCGACGAGCTCAGCGACCCACACAATCTGGGGGCGGTCATCCGCACCGCCGACGCCGCCGGTGCCCACGGAGTCATCATTCCAAAGCGCCGCTCCGCCGGCCTGACCGCCGTGGTGGCCAAGACCTCTGCCGGGGCGGTGGCCCATGTGCCGGTAGCCCGGGTGCCCAACCTGCCCTCCCTGCTCAAGGAGCTGAAGGAGGAGGGCGTCTGGGTGTTCGGCACCGCTGCCGGCGGTACCACCCAGCTCTATCAGGCCGATTTAAAGGGCCCCGCCGCCATCGTCATTGGCAGCGAGGGGGACGGCATGGGCCGTCTAGTGGCGGAGAACTGTGACTTCACCGTCTCCATCCCCATGTTTGGCAAGATCAACTCCCTCAACGCCTCCGCTGCCGCTGCCGTCCTGCTTTACGAGGCGGTGCGTCAGCGCCTGGGCGGATAAAGCACCTGCCGCCCCCAGGGGTCGGCGGCACAGAATTTCCATTTCACACATCACAGAGGAATGACCATGAGCGACCGTGAGGATAAAAAACTGAATCTCGGCGACGAGCTGGCCGATGTCAAGTCCCTGATCGCTGGTGCGGAGGACGGCGGCTTCTCCCTGCCGCAGATCGGACGCGACGTGGAAGTGGT
>ENA-ORVG01003450-ORVG01003450.1-human-gut-metagenome-genome-assembly--contig:-NODE-3450-length-12466-cov-5.052615_pt1 | contig 12466 bp, 9 predicted proteins | sample MGYA00242091_ERZ509233 | MGnify/ENA primary metagenome ERZ509233 (study PRJEB26280, sample SAMEA2338840) | human gut metagenome | biome: human gut; feature: human-associated habitat; material: faeces... | reverse complement strand
GCCGCACCTCGCTCGCCGTATCGGCACTTAGAATTATGCGGTATTGCCTTAAAGAAAAAGCCCACTAAAGGAGTGTGTGCTATGCCAGAAAAACACATCGGAAAGGTCGTACAGGTCATGGGACCTGTACTGGACATCCGATTCAGGGACGGTGAACTGCCCGCCCTTCTGAACGCCGTTGAACTGGAAAACAACGGCAAAAAGCTGATCGTTGAGGTTGCCCAGCACATTGGCGATAACGTCGTGCGCTGCATTGCCATGGCGGCCACCGACGGCCTTGTCCGCGGTACGGATGCCGTGGATACCGGCGAACCGATCAAGGTGCCCGTTGGTGACGAGTGCCTGGGCCGCGTGTTCAACCTGCTGGGAGAGCCCGTCGACGAGCAGCCCGCGCCGGAGAACATCGAGCGCTGGCCCATCCACCGTCCGGCTCCTGCCTTTGACGAGCAGGAGTCCGCCACGGAAATTCTCGAGACCGGCATCAAGGTCGTTGACCTGATCTGCCCCTACGCAAAGGGCGGCAAGATCGGTCTGTTCGGCGGTGCCGGTGTCGGCAAGACCGTTCTGATTCAGGAACTGATTTATAACATCGCCACGGCCCACAACGGCTATTCCGTCTTTACTGGCGTCGGTGAGCGCACCCGCGAGGGCAACGACCTGTACGGTGAAATGCGCGAGAGCGGCGTTCTGAACAAGACAGCGTTGGTCTACGGCCAGATGAACGAGCCGCCGGGAGCCCGTATGCGCGTCGCCCTGTCCGGCTTGACGATGGCGGAATACTTCCGCGACGTCAAGCACCAGGACGTGCTGCTCTTCATCGACAATATCTTCCGCTTCACCCAGGCCGGTTCCGAGGTTTCGGCGCTGCTGGGCCGTATGCCCTCTGCCGTCGGCTACCAGCCCACGCTGGCCACCGAGATGGGCGCCCTGCAGGAGCGTATTACCTCCACCCGCAAGGGCTCGATCACGTCGGTGCAGGCCGTCTATGTGCCCGCGGACGACCTGACCGACCCCGCGCCCGCCACAACCTTCACCCACCTGGACGCCACCACAGTTCTGAGCCGTGACATCGCCTCCCAGGGCATTTATCCGGCTGTCGACCCGCTGGACTCCACCTCCCGTATCCTCTCGCCCGAAGTTGTCGGCCGGGAGCACTACGAGGTCGCCCGCGCCGTGCAGCAGGTGCTGCAGCGCTACAAGGAGCTGCAGGACATCATTGCCATCATGGGTATGGACGAACTGTCCGAGGAGGACAAGATCACAGTGGCCCGTGCCCGCAAGGTGCAGCGCTTCCTGTCCCAGTCCTTCCATGTTGCGGAGCAGTTCACCGGTATGCCCGGCCAGTATGTGCCGCTGAAGGAGACCCTGCGTGGCTTCAAGATGATTTTGAACGGCGAGTGCGACAGCATCCCCGAGAGCTGTTTCCTGTTCGCCGGTACGATTGATGATGTCCTGGCCAAGGCCAAGCAGCAGTAAGGCGGTGGGAGTATGGCAACTTTCCCGCTCAAGATCATGACGCCGGACGGCGTTGCGTTTGATGGCGCGGTCACGTCGGTATCCTGCCGCACCATCAACGGCCAGCTTCAGCTGCTGGCGCGGCATATCGACATCTGCACGGCGCTGGGCATGGGCGAGGCTCATATTAAGCTGGAGGACGGCACGGTCCGCCGCGCAGCTTGTATGGGCGGTATGCTGAGCATGCTTGGCGGCGAGTGCCATCTGCTGGCAACGACCTTTGAATGGGCCGATGCCATTGATGCCGAGCGCGCCGCCCGCAGCAAGGCCCGTGCCGAAGCACTGCTGGCCCAGAAGAATCTGGACAAGCGCGACATGGAGCTTGCCGAGGCCCGCTTAAGGCGTGCCTTGGTGCGCAGCAGCGTGGCCGCCCGCAAGAATATTTGAATCCGACTGCCCTCGCCGTTTGGCGGGGGCGTTTTATTTTTCGAACCCGTCGCAAAGCACTGTGGTCACTGTCTCAAACGCCCCGCCGCGCTTGCCTTTTGCGCCCGCACACGGTATAATACAGATATGAATGCTGCAATGATTTACATCCTTATTATGAATGTCATCGGCTTCTGCCTGATGGGGCTGGACAAGCACCGCGCCCGCACACGGCAGTGGCGCGTGCCGGAGAAGATCCTGTTTGGCGCGGCTCTGCTGGGCGGCAGTGCCGGTGCGTGGGCCGGTATGTACGTGTTCCATCACAAGACGCGCCACTGGTATTTTGTAGTAGGCATACCGCTGATCCTTGCGGCCCAGCTGACGCTGGCTGTTTATTTTACGCGCTGAACCAGGCAGGGGAGGTGTCTCGCCGTGTCATTTTTTACCGCGCTGTTCTCCGAGCACAAAAAGTCTGCCGCTCTGCTGACGCCGCCTGACGGCATGCGGGAGACGGATATTGCGCTGGAAAGCAGTACCTGCATCGGAGAGACGGTCATCGGCTTTCGCAGCAAAGCGGACGGTCATCTGCTGAACGCCGTTGTCGTGCGCAGCCGTTCGGATATTGAGACATTTTACAAAAGCTACGGCTTTGTGTACACAGGCAAATTTGATAAATAATCCACAAACCACTCTTGATATTTTATTAACTTTATGAAATATATTGCCTTGCTCTCTCTTTTCGCACATATATTGCACAGATTTCTGCCATTTCGCACGTTTTCTTTGCAAAGCGCAAAATGGGTGCTATAATAGCAGTGTAAGTGCTAAGCAGCTATGTGCTGCATAAATACTGGAGGAGTATCAGACTATGTCCATTTTCGAAAATTTTGAGAAGAAGCTGCAGGCTGAGCCGAAGTCCATCGTCTTTACCGAGGGTACCGACGCCCGTATTCTGTCCGCTGCAAGCCGTCTGCTGGCAGGCAAGACCCTGAAGGTCATCCTGCTGGGCGAGGTCGAAGCCGTCAAGAAGGCCGCTGCTGACGGCAGCTTTGACATCACCGGTGCCGAGATCATCGACCCTGCCAACTACGAGGGCTTTGATGAGATGGTCGCCAAGATGGTCGAGCTGCGCAAGGGCAAGATGACCGATGAGCAGTGCCGTGCCGCTCTGTCCAAGGGCAATTACTTCGGCACCATGCTGGTCAAGCAGGGCAAGGCTGACTGCCTGCTGGGCGGCGCGACCTACTCCACTGCTGACACCGTCCGCCCGGCTCTGCAGCTGATCAAGTGCAAGCCCGGCATCAAGTCTGTCAGCTCCTGCTTCATCCTGACCCGCGGCGAGGAGAGCATCGCCATGGGCGACTGTGCCATCAACATCGATCCCTCCGAGGACGAAATCGTCGAGTCCACCGTCGAGACCGCTCACACCGCAGAGATTTTCGGCATCGACCCCCGTGTTGCACTGCTGTCCTACTCCACCAAGGGTTCCGGCAAGGGCGAGACCGTCGACAAGATGCGCAACGCTACCGCCCGCGTTCAGGAGGCTCACCCCGAACTGAAGGTCGACGGTGAGCTGCAGTTTGACGCTGCCGTTGCTCCCGAGGTCGGCCAGCTGAAGGCTCCCGGCTCCAAGGTCGCCGGCTATGCCAACACCTTCATCTTCCCCAACATCAACGCCGGCAACATCGGCTACAAGATTGCCCAGCGTTTGGGCGGCTTTGAAGCCTACGGCCCCATTCTCCAGGGCCTGAACGCCCCCATCAACGACCTGTCCCGCGGCTGCAATGCCGAGGAGGTCTACAAGATGGCCCTGATCACCGCCGCGCTGATCTGAGTTAAAATCCCTACATAAAAAGTAACCGCCGCCCGCGATATACAAAACGGGCGGCATTTTTTTGTGTGGCAGGGGGCGCATATAGAATGCACCCCCTGCGGATATTGCAATTTTCTTGTGATATAAACTAAATTTTCTGCGTGTAGGGGTCGATGCTTGCATCCGCCCCTACAAAAAATGTCCGCTGCAATTTTAACGCAGCGGACATTTTTTATGAACTACCAATCAATAGTGCAGCTTTTCCGCATCCAGCCCCTCCAGCACGGGCAGCATGGCGGCGGCCTCGGCGCGGGCGGCAATGGGGTCCATCATCAGGTAGTTGCCGCACTCGACGGCGGATGCGCCGGGAATCTCTCCCTCGTACTCCGCCATCCAGGCAAAGGCGCTGCGGGTCAGGTCAAGCGCCTCGGCGGGCGTCAGGCCGGTGGTCAGCAGGTAAAATCCGGTCAAACAGCCCATGGGGCCGACATAGACAACACCCCTGCTGTACTTGCTGTTGCGCGCATAGGTTGCGAACAGATGCTCCAGCGTGTGAGCCGCGGCGGGGGAAAGATAGCTGCCCTTGTTGGGCTGCTTCATGCGGATGTCCCAGGTCAAAATCTCGCCGTCAGCACCGTCCTGGCGGGACAGGTACATACCCGGCAGCAGCCTGGTGTGGTCAACACAGAAGCTCGCGATACGTTCCATCGTGGTCCGCCTCACTTCGCCATCGCCTGCACAACACCGCGGACGCAGTCCATGGAAATCGTCATGCCGTCCTTCAGCGTGCGGGTGGCATTGGTAGCACCAACGATAACGGCCTTATCCAGCGTCAGACCGACAATGGCGGAATGGCTGTTCGTACCGGCCTCCTCGGTGATGATACCGGCAGCCTCACGCATGAAAGGCAGCATGTCGTTAGTGGTGAAGGGTACGACCAAAATCTGGCCGGGTTTGAACTTCTTGGCAGCCTCGGCGGCGTTGCGGCACACGCAGACCTCACCCTTGGCGTTGTGGCTGCCGATGCCGACACCGGCCAGCAGGGAATCGCCGACCATGTGGACCTTGATCATGTTGGTGGTGCCGGAGATGCCGACGGGAACACCGGCGGTGACGACGACGAGGTCGCCGTCCTGCACAAGGCCCGCGCTCTTGGCCTTCGCAACCGACATACTGATGAGCTCATCCGTGGAGGTCGCGTAGTCCATCAGCAACGGGGTAACGCCGCGGTAGACGTTCAGCTGGCAGCGGGTAGTTTCATCCAGCACACAGGCGATAATTTGGGTGTCAGGACGGAAGCGGCTCAACAGGCGGGCGGTCTCACCGCTCTTGGAAGCCGTGATGATGGCGGAAGCGCCGATGTCTGTAGCGGTGGTGCAGGCGGCATGGCCGACGGCAGCGCTGATGTTCAGGCGGCTGTTGTCCGTACCGGAGTGGTGGACCAGACTGTCAAAGCTGGAGTCTGCCTCGGTGGTCTCGGCAATCGTAGCCATGGCCTTCAGCGCCTCGACGGGGTACTTGCCCGCGGCGGTTTCACCGGAGAGCATGACCGCGCCGGTGCCGTCGTAGATGGCGTTGGCCACGTCGGTGATCTCGGCACGGGTCGGGCGGGGGTTGACGATCATGGAATCCAGCATCTGGGTAGCGGTAATGCAGATCTTACCGGCGCTCATGGCGCGGTCGATCAGGTGCTTCTGGATGGCCGGGATCTCGGCAAAGTCGATCTCAACGCCCATATCGCCGCGGGCAACCATGATGCCGTCGGCCACGGTCAGAATCTCGTCGATGTTGTCGATGCCCTCCTGGTTCTCGATCTTCGCGATGATGCGGATCTTGGAGTTGTGCTCGTCCAGGATGTGGCGGATATCCATAATGTCCTGCGCGTTGCGGGCAAAGCTGGCGGAGATCAGGTCAAAGCCCTGCTCGACACCAAACAGAATATCGCTCGTGTCGCGCTGGCTCATATACGGCATGGACAGATGCACGCCGGGAACGTTGACGCCCTTCTTGGTCTTGATGATGCCGTCATTGCAGACTGTGCAGACAATGTCGGTGTCGCCGACCTCGTCAATGCGCAGCTCGATCAGACCGTCGTCCAGCATGATCCGGCCACCGGGCTTGACATCGTGGGGCAGCTCCTTGTAAGTGACGGAGCTGATTTCGTTCGTGCCCTCTACGCTGCGGGAGGTCAGGGTGAACTTCTGGCCGGTGGTCAGCTTCTCCACACCGTTCTTGAACTCACCCAGACGAATCTCGGGACCTTTGGTGTCCAGCATACAGGCAATGGGCAGGTCCAGCTCCTTGGACAGTGCGCGTACCTTGTCAAAGCGGCCCTTGTGCTCCTCGTAGTCGCCATGAGAAAAGTTGAAACGCGCGACGTTCATGCCGTTCTCCATCAGCTGGCGCAGAATGCCCGGCTTATCGGTGGACGGACCCATAGTACAAACGATCTTGGTTTTACGCATAAAGCTTATCCTCCGTTTTACATTTCTACCTATTTATATACTTTAGCAAACCTCAGCGGTATTATACTACAAGTCCGCCGTGGGAGACAAGAGGGAAACGGCTTTTGTCTGAAAAAAACCGCACAAAAATTGTTTCCTTGCTGCCCGTTAATTTTTACACAATTTCAGCTCGTTCCGTGCAAATTCTGCCACAGCACGGGCACAGCCCGACTTACAGGCCACCGTCGTTCTTCTGTGCCCGGCGGGTCCGATTTGCAAGCATGGATTGCATGTTTACTTTTTACGGTGTTTACGGTATAATAAAGCCATGAATAGTCCTTTACCACTTACTATACAGGAGAATCATCATGGCAAAACGTGTATTTCTGATTGTGCTCGACAGCTTCGGCGTCGGAGCAGAGCCGGACGCGCCCCTTTTCGGCGATGTCGGCACCAACACACTGGGGGCCATTGCAGGCCATCCCAATTTCAGGGGTGATAACCTTGCCAGGATCGGCATGTTCAATCTGGACGGCGTGACCTGCGGCACCCCCGCAGCCGCCCCCATCGGCAGCTATGCCCGCCTGCGTGAAGCCAGTGCCGGCAAGGATACGACCATCGGCCACTGGGAAATCGCGGGTCTGCTGAGTGCCGAACCGCTGCCCACCTTCCCGGACGGTTTCCCGCAGGAGCTGCTGGATGCGTTCACTGCCAAAACCGGCTATAAGGTTCTGTGCAACAAGCCCTATTCCGGCACCGACGTCATCCGCGACTACGGCGAGGAGCACATGAAAACCGGCGCACTCATCGTCTACACCTCCGCCGACAGTGTGTTCCAGATCGCTGCGAACGAGGCCATCGTCCCTGTGGAAAAGCTGTACGAGATCTGCGCACAGGCGCGGGAGCTGCTGACCGGCAAATACGGCGTGGGCCGCGTTATTGCCCGCCCGTTCGTGGGCGACTGCGCCGCCAACTTCACCCGCACGCCGCGCCGCCATGACTACAGTCTGGTCCCGCCGCACGACACGATGCTCGACGCCATCCTGGCCGCAGGCAAGCAGACCATCGGTGTCGGCAAGATTCACGACATCTTTGCGGGCAAGGGCATCGGCGAGACTATCCGCACCTCCGGCAACACCGAGGGTCTGCAAGTCACGCTGGAGCTGGCGGACCGCGATTTTGAGGGTCTGGCCTTCGTCAACCTCGTCGACTTTGATATGCTCTACGGCCACCGCCGCAACATTGCGGGCTACGCCGCCGCCGCTGCCGAGTTCAACGACTGGCTGCCCGGCTTTATGGCAAAAATGCGCCCGGGTGACATCCTGATGGTCACGGCGGATCACGGCTGCGACCCCAGCTACACCAAGACCACCGACCACACCCGTGAACACGTGCCGTTCCTGATTTACGGCGACGAGGTCAAGCCCGGCGTCAACCTGCATACCCGCTACAGCTTCGCCACGATTGCCGACACGGTCTGCAAGGCGCTGGGCGTTGACTACTGCCCGGCGGGCTGCGGTGTTTATGATGAAATTGCCCGCTAAGGTGGGCGTTCTTGTGCTGGACCTGCTGGCCGCAGTGCTGGTCCTCTATTCGGTTTCACTGATTTTTCTGTCCAACTTCAACATGGGCAACCTGATGGTCTGGCTGCTGACGGCCTGCGTGGCCGGGTACGCCGTGTTTCGCCGCCCGCTCAGCCTGTGGTTTTCCGCGGGCGCAGGACGGGTCGTTTTCTGGGTGCTGGCCGTTCTGGCCGGGGTGTATCTGGCGCTGATCGCCTTTGTGTCGGTCAGCGGCTATATGAACCCGCCCACGGGGGACGAAAGGGTCATCATCGTGCTGGGAGCCGGGCTGCATAAGGATAAGCCCAGCAAGCTCCTGCAATGCCGCCTGAATAAGGCGTATGACTACGCCGCAGCCCACCCGGACACACTGGTCATCACCAGCGGCGGGCAGGGCCGCGACGAATGGCGGCCCGAGGGCGACGCCATGCGGGACTACCTGATTGCCAAAGGACTGCCTGCGGACCGCGTGCTTGCCGAATCCGGCTCGACCTCCACTGAGGAAAACTTTGCCTTCTCACTGACCATCCTGCGGGAGCATGGCTTTGATGAGACAACGCCCATCGTCTACGTTTCCAATGCGTTCCACTGCTACCGCGCCGGGAAATACGCCGCCCTGGCGGGCTTCACCAAAGCCACTGCGCTGCCCGCCGCAACGCCGTGGCGCAGTGTGCTGCCATGCTATCTGCGGGAGGCACTGGCACTGCTCTACTACTGGGTATTCAAAACGTCCGCCAGCGGACCGATGCATGCGATGGTCGGCCTGCTGGAGCTGAATAAAAATTTCTTTTATAAATAGGAGGGGACTGCCATGCAGATCCGCTATTACAAGGAGTACAGCCGGTTTCTGAACCGTTTTATGGAGTTTAAGGTCTACGGCCACGCCGGACGCCCCATCGTCATTTTCCCGTGCCAGAGTGGCCGCTTCTTCGACTGGGAGGACCGCAATATGTGCAACGCGGCGGCCCCCTGGATCGACAGCGGCAAGCTGCAGATCTTCACCGTCGACAGCATCGACCCCGAGAGCTGGGACAATAACGGCCCCGAACGCCCGCGCATCGAGATGCAGGAGCGCTGGTACAACTATATCTGTGAGGAGTTCGTCCCCCGTCTGCTGGAGATCAACCGCGAGCAGGGCGAGGACCACACAGGCTGCATCCTGACCGGCGGTGCCAGCATGGGCGGCGGCCACGCCGTCAACTTCTACCTGCGCCGCCCCGACATCTTCAACGGCACGATTGCCCTGAGCGGCCTGTACTCCTCCGGCATGTTCTTCGGCAGCTACATGGACGACCTTGTCTACCGCAATTCTCCCTGCGATTACATGCGCAACTTCCCGACGACTCACCCCTACATGAAGCTGTTTGAAAAGGCCGACAAGTTCATTATGTGCTGCGGCCAGGGCGCGTGGGAAGCTGACCTGTTGGCCTCCACGAAGGAGCTGCAGGCCATTCTCGAGAGCAAGGGCATCCATCCCATCGTGGACATATGGGGTCAGGATGTCTCCCACGACTGGTACTGGTGGGAGAAGCAGTGGGTCTACTTCCTGCAGATGACCCTGGGCGACGCATAACGAATACAGTAAGGAACACGATTCTATGGATTTTTGGCACGATGCAGCGGCGCAAAAGCGCTGGCTGCGCCGCTTTGCGCTGCTGACGGGCGTGCTGCTGCTGCCCGTGCTGGTGCTGGCGGTCTTTGCGCGCCCCTCGGCAGATGACTTCATCTACGCCGCCCGCACCCATGCCGTGGTGCAGCAGTACGGCCTTGACCTGCCGCGTCTGCTGCGGGCCGCGTGGGACACCAACATCTACTACTATGAGAACTGGCAGGGACTCTACGTTTCCGGCTTTACGCTGGCGTTTCAGCCCGCCATCTTCGGCAACAAATATTATGGTGCCACGCTGGTCTGCGTGCTGCTGCCGCTGTTTTTCTGCCTGTATGGGCTGGCACGGTGCGTGGTGCTGCGTCTGGACCCGGCGCAAAGGCGTCTGCCCTGGGCACTGGCGCTGCTGCTGACCTTCGCCTTTATCGAGGGCATGCCCGCCCCCGTGGAGGGATTGTACTGGTTCAACGGTGCCATGAACTACCTGCCGTACTTTTCGCTGGCCGTGCTGAACGCCGGGCTGGCGTTTGCGCTCTGCTTTGCCGATAAACTGCCGACCCGCTGCGAATTTTTCTATGCGGCAACGGGCTGTGTGTGCAGTCTTGTCATCGGCGGCGGGCATCAGGTGGCCGGGCTGCTGAACGTGCTGGTCCTGCTGTTGGCCGCGGCGCTCTGCGCTGTGCGCCGCCGTAATTTCTGGCAGGTCCCCGCGCTGGCCGCGGCCATGGCGGGGCTGCTTTTGAATGTGTTGGCCCCCGGCACGCAGGTGCGTACTGCAGGCTTTGCCGGTGCAGGCTTTGCGGAGGCTGTCGTCAAGAGCTTTATCCTCGCCGCCATGGAGTGGATCCGCTGGCTGGATGTGCCGCTGCTCTGTCTGCTGGCACTGCTTGTACTGCCGCTTTTGCATCTGACCCGCAGCGCCGTGCTTTCGGACCGGGTGTTCCGCCATCCGTGGCTCGGCGCGGCGGTCACCTTCGTGCTGATGTGGGCCATGATCTTTCTGCCGTCCTACACAATGGGCGGCATCGGTGCCGGGCGGCTTTTGAACGTTGTCTGGATGACCTTTGTGCTGGGTCTGGCTGCCACCGAGTTTTTGCTGCTCGGCTGGCTCGAGCGCGTACGCGGCGTTTCTCTGCATGGTGCAGAGCAGTTCTGCCGCCGCCAAGCCCGCCGTCTGTCGCTGCTTGCCGCCGCTATGCTCCTCTGCATGGCCTGCATCGGCAGCCACACCGTAAAGGAGGGCCAGGACAGCTACTTCGCCACCAGCCTCGAGGCCGCCTATGAGTTGGCCAATGGCAGCGCCAGGCGCTATGCCGACGTCCTCGACGCGCGGGAGGCACTGCTGAACGACGCCGCCCAGCCGGATGTTTCCATCCGCCCGCTGAACGAGGACGAACGCCCGTGGCTGCTGTTTTATACCGATGTTGCGCCCGGCCCCGATATGTGGGGGCTGACGCCGTACTTTGGCAAGCAGTCTGTCACAATTTCGGATTTTGAATGACACAAACCCCTGCCGTGCCGCAGGGGTTTTGCATGAATGCAATTCCTATTGAGCAGGTAGGAAACCGCACCTGCTATACTGATTCTATAAAGAGGCTTCCGCATGATCTATCTTGACTATACCGCCAACACCCCGGCAGACCCCGACGTTCTGGACGCATACCTTGCGGCGGAGCGCCGATATATCGCCAACCCCAACTCTACCCACATTGCCGGGCAGGAGGCCCGCGCCGAGATGGAGCGGGTGACCCAATCCATTGCGCAGCACCTTGGCGTGCAGCCCGCCGAGATCATCTACACCTCGGGCGCGAGCGAGGCGAACAACCTTGCCCTCAAGGGCATTGCCCATGCGTCGCGGCACATCGGCAAGCACATCATCTCCACCCAGCTGGAGCACTCCTCGGTGGGCGCGTCACTGTCGGCTTTGCAGCAGCAGGGGTACGAGATCGACCTGCTGGACATTGGCCGCGACGGCAGGGTAGACCTGGACCAGCTGCGGGAGCTGATGCGCGACGATACGATCCTGGTCGCCGTCTGCGCTGTGGACAGTGAGCTTGGCACGATCCAGCCCATCCGGGAGATTGCCGGAATTGTCAAGCCGTACCCCGGCTGTCGCCTGCACGTGGACGCCACCCAAGCCGTCGGCAAGACCGACTTCTGGCTTGACGGCGTCGATACGATGAGCTTCACTGCCCACAAGTTCTACGGCCCCAACGGCATCGGCGCGCTGTACAAGCGCCGCGGCCTCGTCATTGAGCCGCAGATTTCCGGCGGTGCCAGCACCACGATCTACCGCAGCGGCACGCCGACGCTGGGTCTTGCCGTCAGCCTGGACGCCGCACTGACCAAAGCACTGGCCGGGCAGGACGCCCGCAACGCCCAAGTGCAAAGGCTGCATGACCGCCTGCTGGCGGGCTTGCAGCAATACAGCCTTGTGCGCGTCAACAGCCCTGCGCATGCTGTGCCGCATATCATCAATGTCAGCGTGACCGGCGTCAAGGGCACGCGGTTTCAGCAGGCGCTGAGCGATCAGGGCATCTGCGTGTCGGTCAAATCGGCCTGCTCGTCGGACGGTCTGCCGTCCAAGGCCGTGTTCGCCGTCAGCCGGGATCGCCGCAACGCGCTGTCCAGCTGGCGCATCAGCATCAGCCACCTGACCACCGACGCGGAGATCGACGGCTTCCTGCAAGCCTTTGACACCTGCTACAAAACCCTGACGAATAAGGAGAATTGACCCTTGGAACGCCAATTAGAGACCTATCAAAAAATCGAGCGCAGCATTATCAAAAAATTCCGCAAGCAGCTTTGGACGCCCTTCATCGTGGCCGTCAAGCGGTACGAGCTGATCCAGGCCGGAGACAAGATTGCCGTCTGCATCTCCGGCGGCAAGGATTCGATGCTTATGGCCAAGCTCCTGCAGGAATTGCAGCGCCACAGCGAGGTTCCGTTTGAGCTCGTCTACCTCGTCATGGACCCCGGCTATAATGAAATCAACCGCCAGAAGATCGAGAGCAACGCCGCGCTGCTGCACATTCCCATCACAGTATTTGAGACGAACATCTTTGATGTCGCCAACAACAGTGATAAGTCGCCTTGCTACCTCTGCGCCCGCATGCGCCGCGGCCACCTGTACAAGAAAGCGCAGGAGCTTGGCTGCAAC
>ENA-ORVG01003440-ORVG01003440.1-human-gut-metagenome-genome-assembly--contig:-NODE-3440-length-12505-cov-3.749398_pt1 | contig 12505 bp, 7 predicted proteins | sample MGYA00242091_ERZ509233 | MGnify/ENA primary metagenome ERZ509233 (study PRJEB26280, sample SAMEA2338840) | human gut metagenome | biome: human gut; feature: human-associated habitat; material: faeces... | reverse complement strand
AGACAACCAACTAGCTTAGTTATCTCTCGTCATTACTGTTATAAAAAGTTCATTCTATTGAATGATGATTCGTTAAAGAATTTTCGAGAATCGTATGTGTTTCACTGTTTAGTTATCAAGGTTCTTAACTCGCCGTCTCTCAGACAGCTCATTTACTTTATCACATTCATCAGCGCCTGTCAAGTACTTTTTTAAGTTTTTTTCGAGGCATTTTTTGATGTCTGTGTGTCGCTCTCAAGCGACTTGTTTACTCTATCACATGTTCGTTTCTTTGTCAACAATTATTTTTGTTTTTTTCAAAACTTTTCAAATTGTTTATTCAGAAGGAACAATTCCTTGCGACAGCTTAGTTAGAATAGCACTATAAAAAGAATCTGTCAACACTTTTTTTGAACTTTTTTCATTTTTTGTGTTATACTTAATAAACAGCCCTGAATCAGGCTTTATAAAAAACATCTTATACTATAGAAGAAAGAGGTCATTTGTCTTGAAATCTCAATCTAGTCCTTCAACTGCAAATACAAATGCCGGCAATCCATTAGGCATTGCTCCAACCGGCCGCCTTCTTGCTAAATTTGCAATCCCGGCTATCATCAGCATGCTGGTCAATGCTCTCTATAATATAGTAGACCAGATTTTTATCGGTCAGGGTGTCGGCATGCTCGGAAATGCTGCCACAAACATCGCATTTCCAGTCACAACCATTTCAACTGCCGCTGCACTGCTCCTCGGAATCGGCGGTGCATCTAACTACAATCTTGAAATGGGAGCCGGCAGAGACCGAAAGGCCAGCGAGATTGCAGGAAGTGCCTTATCATCACTTGTTATAACAGGTACAGCCATTGCCGCGGTGATTTTGATCTTTCTGAAACCGCTGCTCATCTTCTTTGGAGCGACGGATACCGTAATGCCTTATGCAATTGATTATGTAGGCATTATCGCCATCGGACTTCCATTTTTCACCTTATCCGTCGGCGGTAACCACCTGATCCGTGCCGACCGCAGTCCTACTTATTCTATGATGTGTACCCTGACCGGTGCGATCATCAATACGATTCTTGACCCACTGTTTATCTTTGGTTTCAAATGGGGAATCAAGGGCGGTGCATGGGCTACTGTCATCGGCCAGTTTATTTCTGCCATGCTGGTTGTACTTTATTTTGCAAAATTTCGCCATATGCATCTGGAAAGAAATATGTTTAAGCCTCAGCTGATCCACCTCAAAGCAATCTCTTCGCTTGGACTTTCTTCGTGCATCAACCAGATTGCAATTGGTGCTGTCCAGATTGTAATGAATAACACTCTTCGTTATTACGGAGCGTCTTCTGTTTATGGAAGTGATATCCCGATTGCATGCGTTGGGATTGTGTCAAAAGTAAATATGGTTTTTCTTGCGATCTGCATTGGAATTGCCCAGGGTGCACAGCCTATCTGGGGCTTTAACTATGGAGCTAAAAAATACGACCGTGTTCGTCAGGCATATCGTTATTCTGCAACAGCATGTACGATCATTGCCACATTCTTTTTCCTGTGCTTCCAGATCTTTCCACATCAGATTATCAGCATGTTTGGCGGCGAAAGTGATCTGTACTTTAAATTTGCAGAAAACTATCTACGGATTTTTATGCTTCTTACTTTCGCAAATGGTATCCAGCCGATGTCCGCCGGATTTTTTACTTCTATAGGAAAAGCAGGTCTTGGTATCATCATGTCATTGACACGACAGGTAATCTTTCTGTTACCACTGGTTGTCATCTTCCCAATATTCATGGGAATTGACGGCGTAATGTATGCCGGCCCGATTGCAGATACTGCCGCGTTTGTACTTGCAGTTGTTTTCGCCCGCAGAGAACTTGGCAAAATGAAAAAAGCATAACTTTCCATATTTCAAAAGAACAACAAAAGCTGTATTTCAGGTTTTCTCCTGCTAATACAGCTTTTGGCTTTAAGAATCTATTATTCACAGATATATTCTTCTATTTCTGTTACTCGGTTCCCCTTCTGTTCCTTCCATATCATAAGATACAGTTTATAATTCAAAGAATCACGCGCAATCGTAAAAGGTTCTTCTCTCAGAAGATCTGCACGAATTCCCTGGCTCTTCAACTCCCTCTGACGCTGTTTTGCTCTTTCCAATGCTTGCTGATACTTCCGTTCCACATCATCTCCAAAAAATCTTCTTGGATAATCTGCCGTTGCCTGCTGCAGTCTCTCTGACAACAGATCTACAATTCTGCTGTGCTTCGTCTGATGCAGCATAACCGCAAGTCTCTTCGCCCAGAATTTCGCAGGATGCTTTCTATAGAATTCTAACATTTTCAGTAAAGAAGTATCCTCACATTCCGCTGCCAGTTCTTTCATATAAACAATTGCTTTTTCAGAAGGTATCCAGGGATTTTCCCTGGGCACGATATATTTCTCCGGCACTGCCGGATAGCAGCAATAATTTAATGGTGGAAATTCTACAAGTGCCGCCAGTCGTTTTTCTTCTTCAGTGCAGTATTCTTCTCCCAGATAATCATATTTATCCCGAAGAATCGCCAGTCTGTATTCTAGCTGCCGAAGATATTCATATTCTTTGACCCAGAAATGACCGGTATATGCATACTCATACAGATGCACCTCAAGATTCAGATCCTCAAAAAACAATGTCAGCACTGTATCATCCTGTTTTATGACAAGCACAAATCTGCCATCCTGCCTGGTCATGGATGCCTGCAGTTCTCCCTGATAATCGCTGTGATATTCCCCCGTCATACGAACATTTCGAAAAACCAGAAAGCTCTCGACCGCATCATTCATCAGATATACCAATGGAATATCCATGCTGGCTGATGCTTTATCCGATATTCTTCCCGATTCTGTCCGCATCTTCTCCGGAATGAGCAGTTCAAATTGATCCTGTTCCAGCAACTGTGCCAGTTTTTCCAAAGTTTCTTCTGTCATTTTTCTCCTAACATTCTCTAATACTTCTATTCCCTGCTTTTATATTTTACCAAAAATCAGCTGATCTGCCATTTCACATGGCTTCCATTCTCATCTTTGTTTACGAGCAACTGATCTTCAATCTCCTGCTTCAGTTCTGACACATGAGAAATAATTCCAATCAGTCTGGAACCTTCTGCCATTTCCTGCAACACACGAACCGCCTGATTGCGTGAATGTTCGTCCAGTGAACCAAAGCCCTCATCAATAAACATCATGTCCAGGTTGATTGCAGCTGAACTCTGCTGAATCTGATCCGCCATTCCAAGCGCAAGCGACAATGCCGCCATAAAGGATTCTCCACCTGAAAGAGTACGAACCTCCCGTTCTTTTCCTGTCACAGTAGAATAAACCATCAGATCCAGCCCTCTGTTCTTTCCTTCACCAGCTTTTTCCAGATCATACATACGAAGTTCAAACTGTCCGGCAGACATTTCCTGAAAGCGTCGATTCGCCGCGTATAAAATATGTTCCAGATAATACCGCTGTACATAAGTTTCCAGATCCATACGTGCGCCACTGACGTTTCCGGAAGTCATCCGATACAGTGTATCGATCCGCGCATGTTCTTCCACGATTGTTTTTCTCTCTTCCAGCCTTCTGGAAAGTGCGTCAAAGACCTCTCTGTCATCCCTGTTATCCATTCGCAATTGGTTATAAATCTTTTCTTTTTCCTGATATTCTGTCTCTGCAGCTTCTCTCTCTTTCTGAATTTCTTCCAGAACAGGTTTCTGCTCTTCTCCAATCGCGCTCTCTGCAGAATCTTTCTGTGCCTGCGCTGCTGACTTCTTTTCATAATAAGCATTAACCGTTTTCTGAAACTCTTCTGCCTCTTCACGGCTGTACGTCTCCACAAGCTCTTTCCATTCAGATTCTGTCATCTGCTTTATTTCCATTACTTCTGTATAAGAAGTTTTTCGATCTTCCACACACTTCTTCTGATTCGGAATCTCCTGCTGGTAACGGCTGATCAGGGTTTCTGCCTGTTTCTGCGCATTTGCGGCTTTCTTCGCTTCTGACAGAACTTTCTGATATACTTCTTCTGCCTGTTTTTTGCTGTCTTCAGCCTGAAGCAGTGCCGCCTTTGCCTCTTCTTCTGTCTTAAATTCAGTGGAGCCTTTTATGTTTTCCAGTGCGGCTTCACTTCCCGCCAGTTTTTCAGCAGCAGCTTTTTCTTTCTCTGTACACTCATCATAAGTGTCCTGCAACTGTTTTTTCTGTTTCTCCATATTTTGAAGTGCTTCACGGATTTTTACCAGAAGGCGTGCACTCCTCTGTAAGTTGTTCAGTTCTTCTGCCAGCTGCTGCTTCCAGTTTTCCAGAGAATCGTTCATTTCCGTCACACTTGACTGCTCTGTTATAGAAGAAACACTTCTATGCAAACGTTCCTGGAGCTTTTGTACACTGGCAATATAAGTATCTTTTCGTGTATCGTATTCTGATCTGGCCGCCGCTGCATCCCCAGCAGCTTTTTCCTGATCTTTACGCAGTTTATCCACATTTGTCTGCATATTTTGCAGTTTTTCCTCAGAGATATCCACAGATTCCACACCTTTTTTCGCAGGATGTGGATGTTCTGTAGAACCGCACACCGGGCAGGGTTTTCCCGATTCTAATTCTGCAGCAAGAAAACCAGCCTGCGCATTCAAAAAATGTAGTCTTACTTCTTCGTATTCTGTGTTTGCATCATTATATTTTTTCGTTATATTTGCATAAGTTTCTCGTGTTTTAATTGCTTTTTTGCGGCACTGTTCTGCCTGATTTCTCAAGTTCTGAACATCCACGATCTCCTTTGAAACCGCATCTGCTTCCTGCTTTTTATTCTCTGCGAGTACCAGCTTCTTATCCACTTCAGCCAACTCTTCACTCTGTTTTTTCCACTGTGTTTCCTGCTCTTCCAGAGCCTCCTGCTGCTTTCGCACTTTCTTTGTGTTTTCTGTTGCCAGAGCACAGTTTTTCCTGTCTACTTCTGCCTGTGTATGAAGTCTCTTTATCTGTTCAAAAAGCTCCAGTGCCTTCTGGACTTTTTCTGAGATTTTACTGCAATTCTGCAATTCCTGATCGCAAATCAGCTTTTTCTGTTCCTCTGCATTTTCCGCTGTTTTCCGCGTTTCTTCCAATATTGGCAACTGTTTTTCCTGAGTCTTTAATGATTGTTCCAATTCTGTCAGCCGTCTCTCCGCATCATTTAAGAGAACACCGGTCTCTCTGATCTCATACGCATTTCTGATACGGCTGATCAGGGCTGTTGTTTTCACTATTTTTGCTTCATCATCTGCACATTCCTGCAGTTTCCGTTCCGCAGTTTCTAACTGATCAAACCATTTTAAAAGTGCTTCCGCCTTGGTATATAGTTCTCTTTTTTTGTCTCTGTTTTCAACCGATTTCCGATAATCTTTTTCTGCCAGATCAGTATATTTTTCCAGCCAGTCACACAGTTTTTCCACTTCTTCCAGAAGGTCAGTAAGGCGTGTCATCTCGCCCTCTTCCAGTTGTTTTTTCAACTGTTTCAGAGTCTCTGATTCATATGTTTCAGGTATACGGATCCTGCTCACTTCTCCCTGACATTGTGTTTTCAAAACTGCGATTTCTTTCTCTTTTGCACGCTTTCGATTCCCCAGTTCTGTCACAATATCCTGATACATTTCTGTATTAAAAAGCTTTCGAAAAATCACTTTTTTGTCATCTGATTTTGCACGGAGGAGATCCATAAATTCTCCCTGCGCAATCATAGCAACCTGCATAAACTGACTCTTGGTAAGTCCTACAGTCTCCTGCAGTTTTCGGTCAGCTTCTTTGGATGGATATTCCAATCCGTCTGGCATGATCAGACTTACCGAACCTGTATTTTCTTTTGGTTTACCCTTGTTTGCACCTCTTGTGATCGTTTTGAGATGTCTCGGAACACGGCGCACTGTATAGATTTCCCGTTTTTCATCACGGCCTTCCGAAAAGACAAGTTCGACATACGGTTCTGAATCAAAATCCACATACTGGCTCTGCAGAACTACGCCTTCTTTTTTGTTTAAAGAAGAGCTGGCTTCGCCATATAAAGCAAAAACGATCGCATCAAAGATCGTCGTTTTTCCCGCTCCGGTATCCCCGGTTATAAGAAAAAGATTCTGATTTACTTTCTCAAAATCAATTGTAGTTTCTTTACCATATGAGCCAAATGCCTGCATTTTTAAACGTAAAGGTTTCATTTATTTCACCCCCTGAACCGTATGTAGTACATCCTGCAAAATCATCTTTTCTTCTTCGTCCAGATCTTTCAGGAAAGAGCAGCACAGCTCATACGGATCCAGCAATTCTTCTGTCTGTAACGTTCTGGTATAATCCGTTTTCCGCTGATTTTCCCTCCGGATCTCCAGCAGATTCGGAAATGCCAGACGGATACGTTCCTGCATATCGATCACATCCAGATCCGCCTTATCTGTCAGGATCACAGTCACATAATCCTTACAGGATTCTTTCAAAACCTCCTCCAGAGTTCCTTTTACAACCTTCACCTGTCGCAACGGTTCAAGCGGTAAAATTGTTGTTTTTACCTCTCCTTTTACACCCATTTCTACCATAATAATGCCTTTTTGCTGCTGTGCTTCACTCACAGAGCAGGCAAGCGGAGTTCCGCAATAACGGTATAATTCACTGCCAACTTTCATTGGTTTATGGATATGTCCGAGTGCTGCATAATCAAAATTTCCCAGCACATCCGCAGATACCTCATCAATATTTCCGACCGTACGCATCTCGGAATCCATACGTTCCACATCCTCTGCATTCTTACCGGAAGGAAGATAAAACTGGTGGCTGACAAATACATTTCTCTCGTCTGAATTAATTTTTTCACGTCCGATCAGACGATGAAGTGTTTCATTATAAGAAAGATTGTTTCCATTCTCATCCACTCCCACAACCTGTTTCACCATGGATGGTTTCACAAACGGAAGGAGGTAAAAATTCACCTTTCCATCCTTATCTTCCAGGATAACTTTTTCAATGTATTCTTCTTCTGTTCTCGGCGGCTGTCCCACCATATAGATGTTCTGCCCGGAAAGGACTTTTCGGAAACAGTTGACTCTCGGAGCACTGTCGTGGTTTCCGCTGATCATCATAATAACCGCATCCGGCACTGCTTCGGTGAGTCCGACCAGAAAACGGTCAAAAACCTCCACCGCCTCCGCTGACGGAACTGCCTTATCGTAAATGTCACCCGCAATTACCACCGCATCCGGCCGTTCCCTGCGTGCCAGTTCTGTAATTTCATCCAATATATATTCCTGATCTTCCCGAAGATCCCGGTTCATCAGTTTCAATCCTATATGCAGATCCGATAAATGAAAAAATTTCATAAACATATTCCTCCATCAGCCATGTTACTGTTTTCCGTAACACGGCATCTCTTCTGTATACATCATAACATCTCGATGATCTGCCTGCACCCGACGAACAGGCAATTATGAACACCTATAAAAATGGCTCTCCTGATTATCAGCCATCTGTTTCTCAGGAAAATTTGCTTAAAGAATTAAACTTAAAGCACAACCTTTGAATAAAATTTCATTGGTTGTGCTTTAATGCAAACTATTTTCTATTTCTGATTTGTTTTTTTGCCTCTTTTTCAAGATCATGAATGGTATCTAAATACGCTTGCTCGACAGGCGCAATTGTTTTCTCTTGATATTTTCGATATTCTTGTTTTGCTTTTTCAAGTGCCTGCGTATGACTAATCGTCCCACTATTTTGCAGAAGTTTTCTGTTACTCGAAGACAAAATTGTATCAAGTTGATTTATGTAGTCCTTCATATACATAGGTCTACGCTCAAGAGCGCTGATTTCAGCAAAATCGAAATATCCGGAAACAAGATTATTAAGAACTTTAAGTTCTGTTTCAGTCAAATAATTCTTAGCAATACCAATATCTTTAAGTGCCGGTATTTCACCTGCAAATGATTTCAATCCCATAAACGGTTTTTCTGCATCAGCACGCTCATATATAACTTCTGCAGCTGTATGTCCGTGAGCTGCAAAATGCAATTTATTTTGAACAATCTTAAAAAACCTGACTGATTCCGGTGCCTTCGGATTATAATCGATACTTGTTGCATATATTCTTTTAAAATTCCTGTAGCCCAAATTCTAAACTGCGTACCACGAAGAGATTTTACACGATACCCAACAGAAATAATAACATCAAGATTATAAACTCTTGTAATATTATTCTGAGTTTTCCCCTTCATTGCACCATGAGGACTGGTTGTTGCAATTTCTGCAACAACCACTTTCTCATCTAATTCTCCTTCTGTAAAAATGTTTCTGATATGTCGGGAAATCGTAGATTTATCCCTCTGGAACAATTCTCCCATCTGTTCCTGTGACAGCCAGACAGTATCGCCATCAAAAGTTGCCTCAACTTTTGTAACTCCGTCGTCAGTTGTGTAAATAATCAATTCTGTATTAGAGTTCATGATATCTCTCCTTCAGGAACAATTCCTTGTCCAGTCACTCTTTTTGTTATTTCAATTTTTCTGTCAGCATACTCCTTGCATTATCTAGTTACTATTTTATCATTAATTAGGCATTTTCGTCAATTTAATAGAATTTTTCTATATGTGAAAATATCAAAAAAGGTGCGTCCCATCTCTGAGACTGCACCATTTCCTTTAAAACACTTTGTTATTAGCTTCAAAACAGTATTGAAGACATTATCTCTGTTCTATTTGTGTTTCTTCAGAATCCTTGTCTGCAGCGGTGCCATGACTTCGCTTTCTGTTCCATAAAGCAATTCATACTCTGCCGGAACCGGAACAGCCTGTGGCTTACGCGCATAGTTCTGGATGAAGAGATATTCGGTATCCTCGTTTTCTCTTACTGTTACAGAAACTCCTTCCGGAATAATCTCTATTGGAGATTTCAGACCTGCTTCTGCTGCTACTCTGCCATAGAAATCCTGGTAGAATCCAAGCTCCATGTCCGCGCATACATAATATACACGCCCTTTACCGAATGCTTTGTGTGTCAGCACCGGGTATCCCTGATAGAAGTCCTCGCCATAACGCATCAGCACTTCTGCATCAGAAACTTTGACCAGTTCGCAAAGGTTTTTGCAAGTATATACGTTACTGATTCCAAGATGACTTCCCGCCTCTGGTATCGCATGGTTTTCTTCCCAGTCATAAAGCGCATCTGTCTCTGTGCTGCGGAGTCCTGCCACATCCATAAGCCCATACGGAGTTCCGCCAAGGAAGCATCTGTCGGTGCCATCAACCAGCCCTGACCAGTAAGAAAGCACCAGAGTTCCACCGTTTTCCACATAAGCACGAAGCTTTTCTTCGTATCCGTCCTTAAACATATATGCCATCGGAGCCGCCAGAACTTTATAATCGGAAAGGGAATGTTCCATTGCGATCACATCCACATTCAGCCCCTGTTCTCTCAGAGCACGGTAGTTTTTCTGGACTGCTTCGCGGTAGTGCATATCTACATTTCGTGGTCCCTGCACATCAGCGATCGCCCAGTCGTTCTCACGGTCATAGAGAACAGCCGCCTGCGATCTCATGCTGGTTCCAACCGTCTCCTGGATCTGCTCAAGAGCCTCGCCAACCTCTGTTACTTCGCGGAAAACGCGGGTATCATCTCCGCCATAATGATCGATCACTGCACCATGGAACTTCTCCGAAGCTCCCTGGCTCTGGCGAAGCTGGAAATACAGCACGCTGTCAGAACCATGTGCTACAGCCTGGAGAGATGCAGCCAGATGCATTCCCGGTTTTTTAAGTTTGTTGATCGGTTTCCAGTTCGTTGCAGACGGACAGGATTCCATAAGAAGGAATGGTTCCTTCCTGATACTGCGCATCAGATCATGCTGCATTTCCGCATCAACTGCAGTAAGATATTCTTCTTTTTTGTGCCAGCTTGGATAATTATCCCAAGATACCACGTCCAGAACATCCTTGAATTTTTTGTAATCCAGACCGTCATAATCATACATCAGATTTGCCGTTACAGGCAGTTCTGAACCGCCCTCACGGATTGCATCTACTTCATTTTTGATAAAGTCGATCGTCTGGTCTGTCACAAAACGTTTCCAGTCAAGTTTCAGAGCATGAAGTTCATTTTCACCTTTTGTGGACGGACTTTCAATCTGATCAAAACTGTTGTAGATATGACTCCAGAATGTGGTACACCAGCGTTTGTTGAGGTTTTCAATCGTACCATATTTCTCTTTCAGCCACTCTCTGAACTTCGCCTGACACAGTGGGCAGTGGCATTCACCGCCAAATTCATTGGAAATATGCCACAGCATAACTGCCGGATGTTTGCCGAATCTTTCAGATAACTTCTTATCGATCGCATGGACCTTTTCTCTGTATACCGGAGAGGTGAAGCAGTGGTTATGTCTGCCGCCGAAGAATCTTCTTGTTCTGTCCGGGTCCATACGAAGGACTTCTTCGTATTTGTCTGCCATCCATTTTGGTCTTGCTCCTGACGGAGTTGCAAGAATAGTATGGATGCCCTCTTTGTAGAGATTATTGATAATTTCCTCTAACCAGTCAAAGTTATATTTTCCCTCTTCTGGTTCAAGAACTGCCCAGGAAAAAATTCCTACAGATACAGTATTGATGTGTGCTTTTTTGAAATATTCAATGTCTTTCTGAAGGATGTCCGGGCGGTCAAGCCACTGCTCCGGATTATAATCTCCACCGTGAAGGTAACGTCCGTATTTAATCTGTTTAGCCATTTTTTCGCCTCTTAAAGTCCTTTAAATACAAAGGAAAATTCCATCTTTTTGTCAGTTTTGAGTAAATATTCTTCGTGTGTGCGAGCACCCCAGCTGTCATCACCACCGATTCCCATCTGGTCTTTTGCGACACGTACAACGGTATAATGAACCTCCGGAAGTTCGTATGGATGCATTGCGTTTTCCATCTCATGTGGAGTGTACGGAAGTGCAGAGAACATCATTGGGCCATTGTTTTCGTCCATCTCAAAGAGCATTCCTCTTCCCTTGCGGTCGATTACTTTTGCCCAGCGAACTTCTTCTTTTGCACCACATTCCTGCGGTACCATATATCTTGCAATATTGTCAGCAACCTTATTAGAATAGATACCTAATTTTGCACCTTTTTTACGATCAGAATAGGTCTCTGCCTCGCCAAGTCCGTACCATTCCACACGATTATAATCTGCGTTGAATTTAAAGATCACACCAAATTCCGGCATATCTCCGAGTTCTTTAACAGGATCATAAGCAAGAGTTGTCTTTACTCTTCCATCACCAAAAACCTCATAGGAAAGGCGGCATTCGCTGAGTGGTGTGGTCGGCATAAGATAGGTGTAGGTTACTTTTACAGTCTTTTCATTTACTTCTACTTCCGGTATATTTGACGGGCCATATGGTCCCTTGCGGAAATCTTTGTGACTTAAGTACATGCTGGCAATTTTCCACTGTCCATAGCGCATTCCCATAAGATTTCCACAGTCATTGTCTGTTGGTGCACGCCAGAAATTTGGTTTAGGTATTGCCTCGATCATCTCTTTTCCGGCATATTTATAAGATACCAGACCTCCGTTTAATACAGAGAACAGTACTTCAAAGTGTGCACCTCTGACACCGATATTGTGTGTGCTGCGGATCACTTTTACACCTTCCGGGCAGGTCTTTTTCGGTTCTTCAATCTTGTATACATACTGTCCAAAAGCCACCTCATGTCCTGCTTCTGCCCATGCTTTATCTTCTTTCAGATGGAAGGAAACCGTCACTGCATATTCGCCTGATTTCTCTTCTTTTGCAAGCGGAAGCACATAAGTTTCTTCGCTTAATGGAGCAACTGCAGTTGCAAGAGAAGCCTTGTGGATCACTTTGCCATTCTTTGCAACCGTTACTTTGCAATCAAAAATATCTGTGCTTACAAACAGGTTTTTGTTGATGACTTTTACGCTGTCTGCACTGACTTCTGCAGTGATATTCTGGTAGTTGAATTTGACTTCCTGCATCTTTGGAGAAGCATCTCTGTTTCCGCCGTATGCGATACCATTTCCACTGAAGTTGTAATCTGTCGGACGTTCTCCGAAGTCACCGCCGTATGCCTGGAATTCTTTGCCGTAGCGGTCTTTTTTGTAGATAGACTGGTCAATATAGTCCCAGATAAATCCGCCCTGATACTTCGGTTCTGTGTCTGTCAGATCTGTATATTTGTGCATTGCACCACAGGAATTTCCCATTGCGTGGGTATATTCACAGCAGATAAACGGCTTGGAATTGTCTTTTGCAAGGAACTCCTTGATTGCTTCTACAGACGGATACATCTGGCTTTCCATGTCGCTGGTATCGTTATATCTGCGGTCGTGGCAAAGACCTTCATAGTGAACCAGACGGGTCGGAGCTTCTTTGTGGAAGAACTGTGACATTTCAAAAATATCCTTGCCTCCGAAGGACTCATTTCCGCAGGACCAAATAAGAATTGCCGGATGGTTTTTATCTCTCTGGTAACAGGAATTGACACGGTCAAGCATCATC
>ENA-ORVG01003436-ORVG01003436.1-human-gut-metagenome-genome-assembly--contig:-NODE-3436-length-12520-cov-2.827116_pt1 | contig 12520 bp, 8 predicted proteins | sample MGYA00242091_ERZ509233 | MGnify/ENA primary metagenome ERZ509233 (study PRJEB26280, sample SAMEA2338840) | human gut metagenome | biome: human gut; feature: human-associated habitat; material: faeces... | reverse complement strand
ATGGTACAACAGGTGAGAACCTTCTCATTCTTTTAGAGCTTCGTTTGGACAACGTATTGTTCCGTATGGGATATGGTCGTACAAGAAAAGAAGCTCGTCAGATCGTAGGTCATAAGCACGTATTAGTAAATGGTAAATGTGTAAACATCCCATCATATGAAGTTAAGCCGGGTGATGTGATCGAAATCAAAGAGAAGCACAAAGGAGCTCAGAGATATAAGGATATCCTTGAAGTAACAGATGGCCGTCTTGTTCCTGATTGGCTTGAGGCAGATCATGAGAAGCTTTCTGGTGTCGTTAAGGAAATCCCAACAAGAGAGCAGATTGATGTTCCTGTAAATGAAGTGCTTATCGTCGAGTTGTATTCTAAATAATAACTCGCAGATCAGGTAAGCATTGAACCCCAAAAGGAGGTACTGGGAGTGCTTGATTTTAAAGAACCAAATATTAAGATTGCAGATATTTCAGAAGATAAGAAATATGGACGTTTTGTAGTAGAACCATTGGAGCGTGGTTATGGTACAACTCTTGGAAATTCTCTGAGAAGAATCATGCTTTCATCATTGCCGGGTACAGCAGTTAGTCATATTCGTATTGACGGAGTTGGTCATGAGTTTTCAGCAATTCCTGGTGTGAAGGAAGACGTTACTGAGATTATTATGAACATCAAGAGTCTGGCAATCAAGAATAACAGTGAGACCGATGAGGTCAAGACTGCTTATATCGAGGCCTCCGGCGAGGGTGTGGTCAGAGCGTCTGATATTCAGGTGGATTCTGATATCGAGATCATGAATCCGGATCAGGTGATTGCTACATTGAGTGGTGGTCCTGACTGCAAACTTTACATTGAGATGACAATTGTAAATGGTCGTGGATACGTAAGTTCTGATAAGAACAAACGTGAAGATTTACCGATCAATGTTATCGCAATCGATTCTATCTTTACTCCGGTAGAGAGAGTTAATATCAAGGTTGAGAATACTCGTGTTGGTCAGATTACAGATTATGATAAGCTGACATTAGATGTATTTACAGATGGTACAATTGAGCCAAGTGATGCAGTAAGTCTTGCTGCAAAGGTATTATCCGATCACTTGAGATCATTTATTGATCTATCTGATAAGAGTTCTCGTATTCAGGTTATTGCGGCTGAAGAAGAGAATAGCAAAGACAAAGTGTTGGAAATGAATATTGATGAATTAGAGCTTTCCGTTCGTTCATACAACTGCTTGAAGAGAGCAGGAATCAACACTGTTGAGGAACTTTGCAACCGTACATCGGAAGACATGATGAAAGTTAGAAACCTTGGACGTAAATCTTTGGAAGAAGTATTGTCTAAGCTTAAGGAGTTAGGTCTTTCCTTGAACTTGGGAGATGAATAATTAGGAGGTAAGCACAATGGCAGGCTATAGAAAACTTGGAAGAACTTCCAGCCAGAGAAAAGCTTTGCTTCGCAATCAGGTGACAAATTTGTTGTATCATGGCAGCATTGTTACTACTGAGGCAAAAGCAAAAGAGATTCGTAAAATCGCAGAGGGAATCATTGCTCTGGGTGTTAAGGAATGCAATAATTACGACACTGTAACCGTTACTGCTAAGGTTGCCCGCAAGGACAAAGATGGTAAGCGTGTGAAAGAAGTCGTTGATGGTAAGAAGGTAACACAGTTTGATGAAGTAGAGAAGGAGATCAGAAAGGATCAGCCATCCAGACTGCATGCTCGTAGAAAGATGCAGAAGGTTCTTTACAACATCACTGAGGTTCCGGCAGAGATGCAGGGACGCAAGAGTGGTACTAAGACTGTTGATGTTGCAGCATTTGTTTTGGATGATCTTGCACCAAAGTATGCTGAGCGCAATGGTAATGGTGGTTATACCCGTATCGTGAAGATTGGTCAGCGTAAGGGTGATGCTGCTATGCAGGTACTCATTGAGTTAGTATAATTTTAATATTGCTCTTAATAGAAAGAGGTATTGCAGAAATTTTCTGTGGTACCTCTTTTTTGGTATAGGAAAATGCTGTTATGTAGCGTGACATCACCAAGAATTGCTTTAGCAATTCTTGTAAAGCAAAGCGCTGGCTTTGCTTTTTTGGTATAGGTGATTTGTCGAAATTGTCACTTTTCTGTGAAAAAGCTAACATATAAATGACAAATAACAACGTTAATATAAGAGAAAATATGGCAGGAGCGGTTGAAAGACGGCGAAGAAATATTTACAAAAACAGATGAAAGTGTTACAGAGTCTTCAACATTTTCATCCAAAAAGAAAAGAGGAATATAGAATTTATGAAAAGATTACTATCATTTGTATTATCAGCAGCATTAATAGTGAGCGGGACGTATGCAGCAAATAGCATGCATATTTCTGCAGATGAAGCATCTTCAGTAGTAGGGTCAAGTGCTACGTCACAGACAGAATTAGATCCGGCAGCCAGCCCCCAGATTACGGAAGAGCCGGGTGCAGTTCCGGATGACACACCACAAGTTAGTGGACAGCCGACTGTAAAACCGGATGATGCACCACAGGTTAGTGGGCAGCCAACCGCAAAACCAGATGATGCACCACAGGTTAGTGAGCAGCCAACGACAGTGCCGGGCAACACACCGCAGGCTACAGTAGAACCTAGTGCAACACCACAGGTTACAGAAGTAACCGCGCCGATAGCGCCACAGGTAACACAGATCAAAGGTGGTTCTAAGCGCGTCAAGTTATATTGGACAGAACAAAAAGATGCGAGCGGATATTATATTTACTATGCGACAAGCAAGACAGGAACATATACAAGAACAAAAACAATTACGAATCCCGGTACTTGCAAATATGTTAAAAAATCTTTAGAGCAAAATAAAACTTATTACTTTAAAATATCTGCCTATACTATGAACGCCAATGGACTGCCGGTAGAAGGAGAGCTTTCGCAAGCCTACGCTGCTAAGACTATAACGGTAAGTGCGACATCGAAAGGTGCAAGAAAGTATTCCAGCACGGCAAAGTTTAAGAAGTCTCCGGCATATAAGAAATATGCATTTTTGCGTAAAGCAAACTATACGAAAAGCTTTGCTATACCAGGGATGAAAACAACCAACGTAGCAGGTTTCGCCAATAATCGCATGTTCCCACAAGGAGGCTGTGCTGCAGGTGCCTATATGCTTGTATCAGCATACGCATATAATGGAGAGGATGAATCTGTCATCTACGTATTAAGCCGGTCTTCAAAATCATATATTACGACGTTGGTTATGCCAAATAAGACAAAAATTGACGCAATGGCGTATGATGGCAAGAATGTGTGGCTGACACAAGGGAAAAAAGTTGTTCGTTTTTCATATGAGATGATCTCTAAAGCGGTAGCGTCAGGGAGCGCATACACGGAATTAGCTGCGTTTGATGAAACTTATTCCATAGCAACAAATGGTTCTTATATGGCATACAGAGATCATGTATTGTGGATTGGAGCTTATAATTCGAAGCTTGCAACGAGAATGTATGGCTATGTAGTGCAAACCAATACAACAGGTGCAGTATCGCTGACACGTAAATATTATATGGCAATGCCAAATCGAACGAGAGCCGTATCCTTTGACGCGAATGGTTATATGTATGTGGTGAGAAGTTCTCAGTCAAACAACAAACAGTCCGGCTATTTGTCCCAGATTCGCACCTATAAGCCTGCATTTTCGACACCGGCAGCGTCAGGCGGTGTGGCAAAAAAAGCGTATACGAAGAAGACTACAATTCCACCAAGAGCCTGTGGAAGTATGGTATATGGACAATATTTATATACAGTATTTTCCGGTTGTAAATATTCGAAATGCACTTATAAGGTTGATCGGGTAATTGCGATCAAGTTGACTAGTATGCGGTAGGTACATGCATTGCCTATGACGATGTACGCTTTAAGAGTAAACTGTGATTAAGTTGACTAGTTGCGGTAAGTACATGTCCTTAGATTATATCTTTATCGCTATAGGAAGATTATAAATACCATCCTTTTTGCAATGGGAAAAGGATGGTATTTTTTTGCGGAATCTGTTACTATAGGGATGGCTTTTTACAATGGCGGATAGGTGCAGTAGTGGTTAAACTCGACTTTGAATTACAGCATCTATCTGAGTCGGCAGATTTATATATTTGCACACGTGGTATAAATTTGTCAGAATAGCATGTGTGCGGAAATGAGGACAAAATGACAAAGAAAGAGTATGCTGGGTATGAGTATGTGGAAAATGGTGTGTGTGCTGCACAGGGATTTACGGCTAATGGATTGAATTGCGGTATTAATCCGGTAAAAACAAAAAATGATCTTGGAATGATATTTAGTGAGAAGGAATGTACAGCAGCAGCAGTATATACTCAAAATAAAGTGAAGGGTGCACCTATTTTGGTGACGAAAGCAAATCTTGCGCAAAGTGGTGGCAAAGCACAGGCAGTGATCGTGAATTCGAAGAATGCGAATACCTGTAATGCCAATGGTGTAGAAGTGGCAAATGCCGTTTGTAAGTTAACAGCTGACGAATTAGGGATTACAGCAGATCGTGTTATTGTTGCTTCAACCGGTGTCATCGGAGCACCAATGTCTGTAGAGCCGTTTGCAAATGCTATGCATGAACTCGCAGAGGGATTAAGCATCGATGGACACGATGCTGCGGCAAAAGCAATTATGACAACAGATACCGTCCAGAAAGAGGTGGCAGTAGAATTTCTTTTGGATGGTAAGAAATGTAGACTAGGTGGCATGGCAAAAGGCAGCGGCATGATCCATCCTAATATGGCTACCACTCTTAACTTTATCACGACGGATGTGGCAATTTCCGGAGAAATGATACAGGCGGCATTATCAGAAATTGTTAAAGTTACATACAACTGTTTGAGTATAGATGGTGATACTTCCACAAATGACATGGTTAGTGTTATGGCAAATGGTTTAGCCGGAAATGCAGAGATTACCGAGAAAAATGCTGATTTTGATCTGTTTAAAAAAGCATTGTACGTTGTTATGGAGAATATGACCAAAATGTTGGCAGCAGATGGAGAGGGTGCTTCTAAATTTTTAGAATGCTCTTGTGATGGCGCACCGGATCAGGAAACAGCAATTGTTGTGGCGAAGAGTGTAATCCGATCCCCATTGTTTAAATGTGCTATGTTCGGAGAAGATGCTAACTGGGGAAGAATCCTTTGCGCAATTGGTTATGCGGAAGCGGAGTTCGATATTGACAAAGTGGCAGTAGAGTTGGAGTCAGAAGTCGGAACAGTAGCAGTATGTAAAAATGGTGCAGGGGTTGCTTTTTCCGAGGAAGAAGCGGCCAAAATATTGAACAAAGATGAAATTTATATTCATGTTCATTTGAATCAGGGCGAAGCATCTGCTAAGGCATGGGGCTGTGATCTTACATACGATTATGTGAAGATAAACGGAGATTACCGCTCTTGATAAACGGGGACAGCCGTTCCAGATAAACAGGGACTGTCGCTCCAGATAAACAGGGACAGTTGTTCCGGATAAACGGGGACAGCCGTTTGTGATAACGGGAGTTTATTATTCCTGGCAGACGGACGGAAAGTTAAGTGCTGTGTGCCTCCCAAAACTTGAGCAAGTGTTCAGTCATAGTCTCAGGGGTGACTGTATAATGCGGAAACCACTCACGTGGGAAGAGGGATTGATAACTGCCCTGCAAAAAACGATCGTCTAATAAAAGGATACAACCATAGTCCTGCTCGGTTCGGATGACACGTCCGGCTGCTTGCAGGACTTTATTCATGCCCGGATATTGGTATGCATAAGAAAAACCATGTCTGGTGTTTCTTATTGCTGCTTCGTCGTTTTCATAACCTGTTGAAAATGATGAAATTTCCCCGTCAAAAAATTGTCGATAGAGTTCATTTTCATTGCAAACCATTGGCAGACCTGTTCCCACAATCACAGCACCTATCAGTCGTTCTGCCTTCAAATCTATTCCTTCGCTAAATATTCCGCCCAAGACGCATAATCCTACAGTCGTTGTGGTGGGAGATTCTGAAAAATGCGCCAGAAACTCTTCTCGTTCTTGCTCATCCATTGTGGCATTTTGTGTAAGCAGAGTCAGATCTTGACTGGCATCAGAGGAGGCGATCATATCATAGATATCCTGCAGCATCTTATAGGATGGAACAAAGATCATATAGTTGCCCGATCTGGCATGCACAAATCGTAATATATAGTCTACAATTCGGGCATACATTGCAGCTCCGCGTCGACTGTATTTAGTGCTGACATCCCGACCGACCAGTAATAGTCGGTTGTGACCAGGGAACGGTGATGGGGCATAGATAGCGTAATCTTCAGGGCGGCTTGCCAGTTGCTCTCTATAGTATTGAATAGGAAGCAGTGTTGCAGAGAAAAAAATAGCGGAGCGTCCCATGGCAAGGTACTGTTCCAGGTTGGCAGATGGATTCATACATTGTAAATGAACACAGAAATTGCTGTTATCATTATAGTCGCAATAAATCAGATAGTGTTCATCAACCAACTCATATACATTTACAAAGGAACGGATGTTAAAGTAAAAATCCAGTAATTGGCTAAATTGTTCCTCCGATAATTTTTTCTCACTGAAAGAGGGATCTTGTAAAAACTCATCCATTACACTTTGAAGTCGAAGTAAGCGTCCTAACAAAGCATCTGTCATAGACAGTGTGCAGATGAGAAGTTCGTCACATTGTCTTTTCAGATCTAAAAGTGCACGATTTACACTTTCTAAAGAAGCTGTGATCTTTTTGCTTTTGGTTTTAAGGAGACGTTTGGTCTCTAACACGTCTTCTTTGATCAAAACTGCAGAGTACATATCGCGGGCACGGTCAACCAAATTGTGTGCTTCATCTACTAAAAAAAGATTCGCTGTACTTCCGGCAGCGCCATCTGAAAAAAAGCGTTTGAGGTGGCTATCCGGGTCAAAGGCATAATTATAGTCGCCGATCACAGCATCGCACCAAAGAGAAGCATCCAGACTGAGCTCGAAAGGACATACTTCATGCTTTAAGGCGTATTGCGTTACGATATCACGAGTGATCTGTGATTCGTGAGTGATAAGATCATATACGGCATCGTTAATACGGTCAAAATGACCTTTGGCACGTTCGCAATTTGCCGGATGACAGTTTGCTTTCTCTAGAATGCAGATTTTATCTTTGGCAGTTAAGGTGATACTTTTGAGGGCTGCATGGTGGTTGGCCAGAAGTGCGAAGGTGTTTTCAGCAACCGTACGAGTAATCGTTTTGGCGGTCAGATAAAAGATTTTCCCTGTCAAATGTTCCCCCATTGCTTTAACAGCGGGAAATATTGTTGCAATTGTTTTGCCTACGCCGGTAGGGGCTTCGATATAGAGCCGTTTTTGTCGTAGGATAGATTGGTAGACACCTTTCACAAGATCGGCCTGTCCGTTACGATATACAAACGGAAATTCCAACGGGCGTATAGAGGCATCGCGTTCTTCTTGCCAGTGTATCTGCCAAGCAAGCCACTTTGCGTATTCCGTTAATAGTGTTTCATAAAATCGGTGAAGGTCCTCATAGGTGATCACTTCATAAAAATAGCGGATATCTTCCGTGGGAATATGACAATAAGTGATGCGGATACCAATGGATGAAAGGTGTTCCTGTGAGGCATAAATATATGCATAACATAGCGCCTGAGCACGGTGAACGGCAATGGGCTCGTACATTGTGTGTACATTACGATATATGCCCTTGATCTCATCAATAAAGTCAGTAGGTGCCTCGGAATCATCATGAATTATAGTGCGGCATGGGATTATCGGATGGGTATGCTCGGCCTCGGTTTCTAGGGGGATCTCGCTTGAAAAGTCAGCAAAATCGTACAGCCTTGGAAGTAGAGCTTTCGGGAATATGCCGTCAGCGCGTCCTTCCACGGATATTGCAAACGAAAGGTTATCATAGCACACAGAGGATGTGTATTTTAATGGGACTTCGGCATGGTATTGTGATCCCATCTGCTTTTGCAGCTTTTTGTGAATGCGAGTGCCTTCCTGCATAGCATCAGTATCTCGGATGCCGGTAGAAGAAGATACAATATCACCGGAGCGTAATATAAATTCCACCAAGTCACGGACAGATACTTTACATGTGTGCATAAGAGCCTCCTTCTTTCCTGGACTACTGTAATAGTTCTTCCAACATATCTCGATCCCACAGAACAACACCTATTTTATCTGCCAGCTTGCGTGCGCTTCCGGTAAAATATTGGTTGGTAAGTACCATTGCGACATGGCATTCGTAATATGCACGCCCGGCATAGACCTGTTGTACAGCATCAATACCAACCGGGGAGTCATAACGTTTGCACTGGATCGCGTAAGTTATACCCTCGCGTCTTGCCAAAACATCTACACCAAAATCAACACTTGCCTGTGTATTCTCTGCAAATTCGAAACCGTTTGCTACCAGTATATCACAAGATAGTGCCTCGAAATCAGCACCGGATATCTGGTCAAGGTCGCGGGAGTGATAAACACCTTTGCGGAAGATGGATCTTTTATGTGACAGGCATATGATCCTATATATAATGAATAAGCTGCTCAGTCCACAAAAAGCTGCTCCGGGAGTTCGTAAAGCAGTAGGTGTTCCCTTGTAAAATAAAGACAAAAGACAACCTAGGACAGCTATCATGCACAAACATGTGGAGATTGCTAAGCGGATAGTAATGTAACGAGGTCTCATACAAACAATTCCTTTCTTTTGGGGTATTAGTAGTATAGCAGAACAAATGTTCTTCGTAAAGAGAAATGTTGTAAAAAAAATTAAAAAAATTATTACTTGACATATGTTGCAAGTACGTGTACGATTGAATTACTATCTTTTTTGTGCTATAATAACCCTAAAACATCGTAATTTGAATGGAGAAACAGCAAGGCTATTATTGTAGTACCGGGAAGTATATATGAGAGGATAATTCAACATATGTAGATGTTGATCGATTCATTACAGATAAGAAAATGGAGGATAAAAATGGTAGTTCAGCCAAAAGTTAAAGGATTTATGTGCACGACGGCGCATCCGGAGGGATGTAAAGAATCAGTGAGAAGACAGATTGAATATGTTAAGTCTCAGCCGAAAGCAGAAGGCCCTAAGAAAGTACTTGTGTTGGGGGCGTCTATGGGTTATGGACTCGCAAGCCGAATTGCACTTACATATGCTTGTGGCGCAGATTCTATCGGTGTTATTTTTGACAAGCCCGGTAAGGAGAAGAGAACAGCCAGCGCAGGCTGGTACAACACAGCGGCGTTTGAGCAGTTTGCACAGAATGATGGACATTATGCGAAGTCAATTAATGGAGATGCGTATTCTCAGGAGATTAAAGAGGAGACGATCGCATTGATCAAGAAAGACTTTGGTCAGGTGGATATGGTGATCTACAGTCTTGCAGCACCGCGTCGTAAGGCTCCGGATGGGGTGACATATCGTTCTGTTTTGAAAACAGTAGATAAAGAATTTACGAATCAAAGTATTGATTTGTTGACAAATGAACTCACCACAGTAACGATTCCGCCTGCGACTGAGGAGGAGATCAATGATACGATCAAGGTTATGGGTGGCGAGGACTGGATGCTTTGGATGGAAGCATTGCAGGAAGCAGATGTGTTGGCGGATGGTGCGAAGACAGTTGCATATTCCTACATTGGACCGGAGCTTACGTATCCGATCTATTATGATGGAAGTATTGGTCAGGCAAAGCAGGATCTGTATCGCACAGCAGATAAAATCAATGAACACATACAGGGAACAGAGGCATATGTTGCAGTTAATAAGGCGGTGGTAACACAGTCAAGCAGCGCAATTCCGATCGTTCCGTTGTATATATCAATTCTATTCAAGGTGATGAAGGAATTGAATTTACACGAAGGCTGTATTGAGCAAATGTATCGACTTGTTCATGACAGACTTTGCGTGGAGGGGGGAGTGCCTACGGATGAGAATCATTTGATTCGTATGGATGATTATGAAATGAAACCGGAGGTTCAAGAGGAGGTTAAAAAGATCTGGGAGAAAATTTCTCCGGAAAACCTATCAGAACTAACGGATATTGATGGGTATTGGCAGGAGTTTTACGAAATATTTGGATTTCGTATAGAAGGCGTGGATTATGATGCGGATGTTAATATTCAGACATCAATTCCGAGCATAATTTCTGCAGAATGATCTTGAAATACTCTGGTTGAAGCGGAAGGTGTAGACAGTGAGATTGGAGGTGCTAGTATGAACAAGGTAATCACAATTGGCAGACAGTATGGCAGCGGTGGTAGAGAGATTGGACAGAAAGTAGCAGAATATTATGGAATTCCATTTTATGACAATGAATTGATCACCAGAGCTGCGAAAGAGAGTGGTTTTGCAGAGGAAAATTTTGCAAAAGCAGAGGATCGAGCGACAAACAGTCTGTTATATTCTCTTGCAATGGGGATCAATGTGTATGGCAATCAGGATTTTGGATTCAATGGATTATCGTTGGATGATAGAATTTTTTTGGCACAATCGGATGTCATTCGTAAAGTGGCAGATGAGGGACCGTGTGTTATTGTTGGCAGATGTGCCGACTATGTTCTCAAAGAGCGGGACAATATTGTCAATCTGTTTGTGAAAGCATCCATGAAGTTTCGAATTGATCGAGTGATATCAGAATATGGAGAAGCACCGGATAAGGCAGCAGATATCATATTGAAAAATGACAAAAGACGAGCGAATTATTACAATTACCATGTAGGTGAGAAATGGACCAATCTTAATAACTATGATATGGTTATACGTAGTGATTTTGTTGGCATCGACCAAACAGTGGAGTGTATTTGTAAGTATTTAGGGGAAAAATGATCCAGACGGATCAAAAATTGCAAATTGGTGTCTGACGGCCCCATAATTTGCAGGGCTGTGGGAGAAGGGAGGATTATTATGGAAGCTTCATTAAAGGCAATGAGAAAATTGACTAGAGAGAGTGACCATATTGTGTTGATCAGTGGACTTGGCGTGGCACGCGCAGCGGGATTAAATGGCGTTCGCGCAGAACATATTGCATATGATATTGAGCAAAAATATGGATACTCGAATGATGAAATTATTTCATCCATGTTTTTGTCAAAAAGGGTAGAGATATTTTACCAATATTATAAGGAGATCATACTAAATTGCGCATTGCAACCGACTTCGATACACGAAGGTGCTTTGCGTCTTCAGCAGGCAGGAAAGCTTGATGCGATCGTGAAGCGAACGGTATATCCATTATATGAGATGGCTGGTTGCGATGACGTGATAGAGCTTCATGGTTCTGTGGAGAAGAACTATTGTCCAAACTGTGGTAAGGTATACGGATCAGACTTTATACGACATGCGGTAGGAATACCGTCATGTACGAAGTGTGGTGTGCCGTTGCGGCCCGGATTTACTTTGCTGGGCGAAATGGTAGACAATGGCAAAATATCGGCTGCAGCAAATGCTGTAGAAAACGCTGATCTTTTACTGATCGTTGGAACATCAATAAGATCTCCGTTGTGTTTAAATTTGACGAAATACTATAAAGGCGATAAAATGCTTCTGTTAAATACCCACGAGAAGGTAGGTGATGATCGCGCCAACTATCGTGCTTATGGGGATTTATGCGAATTGTTTAAGTATGTGGCAGACATTCCTCTTCCGCAGAATAAGAAAAAGAAGCAGAAAGACAAAATTCAGGAGGCAGAAAAGAATGAGCAAGATAAGAACAAGATTTGCACCTAGTCCAACAGGACGCATGCATGTAGGTAATTTGAGAACCGCATTGTATGAGTATCTGATCGCACGCCATGAACATGGAACGTTTGTGCTTCGTATTGAAGATACCGATCAGGAGCGTTTTGTGCCGGAAGCGTTGGATATCATTTATAATACAATGAAACTTACCGGATTGCAGCACGATGAAGGACCAGACAAAGATGGTGGTTATGGTCCATATGTGCAGAGTGAACGTATGAAGACAGGTGTGTACTTGGACTATGCTAAACAATTAGTGGAAAAAGGAGAGGCTTATTACTGCTTCTGTACGAAAGAGCGTTTGGAAGAGCTGAGAGCATCCAGTAAAACAGAAGATGGCAAGGAAATTGCAAAATATGATAAGCATTGTCTGCATCTTTCCAAAGAAGAAGTTCAGGCAAAGCTTGACGCAGGGATTCCTTACGTTATTCGTCAGAACAATCCGACAGAGGGAACAACGACATTTCATGATGCCATTTACGGCGATATTGAGGTAGATAATGCAGAACTTGATGATATGATCTTGATCAAGACAGATGGTTATCCAACATATAATTTTGCGAATGTTGTAGACGATCATTTGCAGGAGATCACTCATGTAGTGCGAGGCAATGAGTATCTTTCATCTGCTCCAAAATATAATCGTCTGTATGAGGCGTTTGGCTGGGAAGTGCCGGAGTATGTACATTGTCCAACCATTACAGATGAGAATCATAAAAAGCTTTCAAAACGCTGTGGACATTCATCT
>ENA-ORVG01003428-ORVG01003428.1-human-gut-metagenome-genome-assembly--contig:-NODE-3428-length-12530-cov-7.607695_pt1 | contig 12530 bp, 8 predicted proteins | sample MGYA00242091_ERZ509233 | MGnify/ENA primary metagenome ERZ509233 (study PRJEB26280, sample SAMEA2338840) | human gut metagenome | biome: human gut; feature: human-associated habitat; material: faeces... | reverse complement strand
GAAGCTGCAAAGTCAATAAGAGAAAGCAGGAGAGAAAAGAGTATTTATTTTGGGATAAGTTGAGTTGATTGTGTCAAAAGCGGTTGCGGAAAAAAGCCTGTTTTAATATGAAAGGTTTTTTCCGGTTCGTTTTTTACAATGAGATTGGAGAATTTACAGAAAGGAGGTAAAGCATGAATACGGCAGATCGCAGAGCTGAAATAATAAATATTCTGCTTGTCAGACGTCGCATTACGGCGAAAGAACTGGCAGACGAATTTAATGTTACGGTTCGCACAATACAAAATGATATTCAGGCTTTATCTCTTGGTTTTCCAATCTATACGAAACAGGGAGGCGATGGTGGGATTTTTGTTGGAGAGAATTATAAGCCGTATATGAATACGCTGACTCCTCTTGAACTGAAAGTTTTACAGGAAATGTATGAACTGGCAGAGGGGATACATAAGAAAGTTTTATTTCAGATTATCTGCAAGTATGGACCGGATAAGCTGGAACTCTAATCTTGTCATTCCGCTAAAGCACATAATTTTTACAACACCGTTTATAGCAGACGGAAGTGTGCTTATGTGCTTTTTAGGCTGACAATTTCAGCTTTGATTTTATCCAAAATGCAGACGATGTCTGCGATTGTACCTTGACAATTTCATATAGATAGCAAGAGGGGATACCCGGAAACTCAGCTACGCATAATAACCAGCGGCCAGGATTCGGAGAGAACGTGAAAGGGAAACGGCTGAAAGGCACTTTTACAAGGAACGGCCTCTTGCGGCTTAAATGCTTGATCCTTATTAAAACTGTTATTTCCATTTATTGGAGATGACAGCAGATACCATGTGGCGGTGCTTCGCTTAGTGCAGGTGCCGCCATATGCATGTGCTGTTATCTTTTCAGAAATGTACAGGTATCAGTAACAAAAACATCGGGAGGTGGTTCTAATGATTGAATAGTGCAGGTACAGACCTGCTGAAAAGAAAAACGATGATAAGTGAAGAAAGAGAGGATTAAGTCAAAATGAAAATGAAGTTCAAAAGATTCCTATCAGGAGTCATGGCAGTTGCTACATTAGCATCTGTAATCGTTCAGCCGGTAGCTGTTTCAGCATCGGAATTAGAACCGGAAGAAATACCGTTTGAGCAGCAGTATCCGGAATTAACAGAGGTACAGGATTCTCTTGATCCGGATGAAGTTGTGGTAGCAAATGACATTGAGATTGCTTATGGAGATGAATTTGAAGTGGAAGTTAATCTGTCAGGTATTGACGGAGTGGATGAGAGTAAAATGAAAATTTTATTCCATGAAGCAAAGAATGCGGATGGAGCTGATTTTGATACAAATACACCGGATACCTACAAGGCAGTATATGCGGTAGAGCCGGTAAGCGGTCATCCGTCTTACAGAATCAGCAGAAATATCACTGTAAAAGAGCCTGAAACAGAAACGCAGTCAGAGAGTTCTTCTGAGATTGCAGTTGACGATGACAGCGGTACTGGAGATACAGAGCAGAGTGATGACGATTCAGAGTCGCACCAGGAAAATACAGTTGATACGGAAACTGAACTTACGGTGTCTGAAGTGCTGGAACAGGCAGAAACAAATGGAATTGATCTGTATGCAATGGATGCAGGAGAAACCGTAACCTTTATGGCTTCTGCAGGAAATGCAAGAAGTTCACAGCAGGTTTCAGTGACCAGGGGAACAATGTACCGATATGCAGATTATGGATATGGTAGTTACCTTACTTATCAGTATACTGTGAAGTTTGGTAATGTATCTGCCACAGCATACTGTGTACAGCCATCCAAGCCGGGACCAGGAAGTGGAACTTATACAATCAATAAGGTAGGAGATGGAAAAGCACTTGCTAAGGTATGTTATTACGGCACAAAAGCTTCTGGAGATGATGGATTTTTCACAGAAGAGAATGGATATGGAAATTTAAGTGCAGGAGCCAGATTTATTCTGGTGCATCTAGCTGCTTCTTATGCAAATGGCAGTGGAGATGCTTTTTCAGGTGCAAACAGTACTGCACAGAATCTGGCAATGAAACTTTACAATTACTGTGTTTCTCAGCCGGAAATCCCAGATGTGGCAATGTCATTTTCAGATGCAAATGTAAAAGCCTATGTGGATGGCAACAGCCAGAGAACAAAGAATATTACATTCAATGCAGATGCGTTACAGACCATTACCATGAAACTTCCGGCAGGTGTACAGCTTCATAACCTGACAACAGGAAAAACAAGTAAAGCCGGAGAAAGTGTAGAGATTTGTGGTGGTACAAAGTTTTATCTGTCTGCACCATTAACACAGGTAAGTGATGTGGCAGAGAGCTGGTCAGCAACCATGAAAGGAAGCATTACCAAAGATTATTCAGCCTATAAGATTTCAACAGGTTCTGGAAACCAGGATCTGGCTCTGGTATTTGGAGAAGGCGTGGACGATGAGAAATATGTGGACTTTAAAGTATCCTGGATTGAACTTGCAACTGTAGAAGTTGTGAAGAAAGATTCAGCAGCAGATGTAAACCTTGCGGGTGCAGTGTTTGGTATTTACAGTGATTCAGATTGTAAAAATCTGATTACAACTATGCCAGAAACGGACAGCAATGGAAAATCTTCTGCAACGATTGTAAAAACCCAGGATACCGTATATCTGAAAGAAATCACAGCTCCGAAAGGTTATGTGGTAAATACAACCGCTTACAATGTGGAGCTGGTAGCAAGCAAGACAACGACAACAACTGTGCCGGATAAAGAACAGCTTGGAGAACTGACCGTATATAAGGAAGGACAGATTCTTGCGGGGGCTGATGTCAGTGAGAATGGCACTGTATTCCAGTATGAAAACAGACGTCAGAAAGGTGCTGTTTATAACGTATACGCAGGAGAAGATATTATCTCTGCCTATGGTGCGAAGATTTACAGCAAAGGCGGTCTGGTAAAAGAAAACCTTTCTACAGATGAAAACGGTGCTTGTATCCTGAAAAATCTGCATCTTGGAACTTATGTTGTCAAAGAAATGCAGGCACCAAAGAATTTTTATAATGCTGGAGAGAAAAAAACAGTCACACTTTCCTATGCAGGACAGAATGTGGAAGTAGTCTTTTCTGATGTGACATTCACAAATGACAGACAGAAAGCTGATGTGAGTGTTGTAAAGAAAGACAAGGATACAGAAAATCCATTGTCAGGTGGCGTGTTTGCTATGTATGCAGGCAGTGACATTACTGATGCAGATGGAACTGTGGTAGTGAAGAAAGGCACACTGATTGAAAAGGCAACAACCGGAGCAGATGGAAAAGCGGCATTTACCGCAGATCTTCCGATTGGATTTTCTTATGTAGTCAAAGAGGAACAGGCACCACAGGGATATTTGAGAAATTCTAAAGATGTTTATACATTTAAGTTCTCATATACCAGTGACAGCGAGCCGAAAGTTTCATTCACTCATACATTTGTAAATGAGAGAGTCAAAGCTAAGATTTCTCTGGAAAAGAGAGATGCGGAAACGAAACAGGCAGTTGCACAGGGAGATGCGACACTGGAAAAAGCAGTTTATGGACTGTACGCCCGTAATGATATTGTTCATCCGGACGGAATTACCGGTGTGATCTATAAAGCAGGGGAGCAGGTGGCTACTCTTACAACAGATAAGAATGGACAGGCTTCTGTGGACGGATTATACCTTGGAGATTACTATGTGAAAGAGATTAGTCCGTCAGTAGGTTATCTGGCAGATGAAACAGAACATGATCTGGTCTGCAATTATGAAGGTGATCTGGTAGCAGAGGTAAAACGTGACTGTACTTCATTAGAGCAGGTAATGAAACAGCCATTCCAGATTATTAAAGCTGCCAATAATGGTAAAACAGACGCTGATTTGTTAAAAGGTGCCGGATTTACGGCATATCTGGAATCTTCCCTGACGAAGAAAGCAGACGGAAGCTATGATTTTGATTCTGCGACACCAGTTGTAATCGGGGAGAATGGTGCAACAGAAATGTTCACAGATGAAAAGGGGTATGCTTGCAGTATTGCACTTCCATATGGAACTTATATTGTGCGAGAAACCACAACGCCTCACAATTATACTCCAGTAGATGATTTTACGGTGCGTATCACTGAGAATAATCCGAACCAGCCACAGACGTGGAGAGTACTTCTGGATGATGAGTTTGAAGCGAAACTGAAAATCATCAAACAGGATGATGAAACTAAGAAACCAGTATTACAGAAAAATACAGAGTTTAAGATTTATGACCTGGATCATAAGAAGTATGTGGAGCAGGTTACAACCTATCCGACAACGGTTAAGCACAAATCTTATTTTACAGATGAGCAGGGATATTTGATTCTTCCGCAGAATCTGAAAATCGGAAATTACCGTATCGAGGAAGTGAATGCTCCGTTCGGTTACATACTGAACAAAAATTATTATGAGGTAACAGTTGATTCTAATACTGCATATCAGATGGATGGAACTTCCGGGGATGTGATCATTGAAGCAATTTATGAGAACCATCCAGTTAAGGGAGAACTGACTATCGTGAAAAAGGGCGAAGTTCTGGACGGATTCAAGGATGATTTTACATATCAGACAGAAAATCTGAAAGGAGCAGAGTTTGCCATTTATGCTGCGGAGGATATTTATACCGCTGATTTCCAGAAAGATGACAATGGAAACCGTATTCTGGAATATGCAGCCGGAACACTTGTAAAAACTGTTACAACCGATAAAGAGGGAAAAGCGGTCCTGAAGAATCTTCCACTTGGAAGTTATAAGATTGTGGAAACGTCTGCGCCAACAGGATTTGTTTTAAACAGCGAAGCACAGACAGTCACTTTTACTTACAAAGATCAGGAAACACCTGTCATTGAGCAGACAGCTACTTTTGAGAATGAACGCCAGAAGGTAGAAATTTCGGTGGAAAAACAGGATGCTGATACAGAAAAAGCAGTTGCAGGGGCAGAATTTGGACTTTATGCGAAGAATGATATGGAAGCTCATGGAACTGTGATTGTGAAAGCAGACACACTTCTTGGAAAAGCTGTTTCTGGAGAAGATGGAAAGGCTGTATTTACACAGGATCTGCCATTTGGAGAGTATTATATCAAAGAACTGGCAGCACCGAATGGCTATGTATCTTCTGATGAAGTTCTGGAAGTGAAAGCAGAGTACCAGGGACAGGATGTTAAGGTCGTGCAGTTATCGTCTGTATTTAAGAATCAGCCTACAAAAGTTGTGGTTTCCAAGTCTGACCTGACTACAGGAGTAGAGTTATCGGGTGCTACACTTACTGTTCTGGATAAGGGCGGAAACGTGGTTGATACCTGGAAATCCGTAAAAGGAGAACAGCATCTGATTGAACGGCTTACCGTAGGGGAAACCTATACGCTCAGGGAAGAGATGGCTCCTTATGGATATCTCAAAGCAGAAGAGATTACCTTTACGATTGAAGATACCGGGGAAATTCAGAAAGTGGAAATGAAAGATGATGTGCCGACAGGAACGATCATCATCAATAAACAGGGAGAATTTCTGGACAAGGTAACTGCGCTGGATTCTGTTGGAGGATGGATCAGTCATTTATTCCAGTATGTAACAGGCAGCCTGAAAGATGTTACCTTTGAAGTATTCGCTTTAGAGGACGTGAAATCTGCTGACGGAGAAAGTGAAGATTATTATAAAAAAGACGAGCTGGTGGCAACCATTACAACGGATGATACTGGTATTGCAAAGTTATCCGGACTTCCTCTTGGCAAATATTATGTCAAAGAAAAAGCTACAGTGGACGGTTTCGTACTGGATAATGAGGCAAGAGAGATTGACCTGACATATCGTGATCAGAATACTGCAGAAGTCACTTATTCTGCTGACTGGCAGAATAACCGCCAGAAAGCGGAAGTGGAAGTTGTGAAAAAAGAGAAAGATTCTGATCGTGTACTGGAAGGTGCAGTATTTGCCCTTTGTGCCAAGAATGATATTACAGGAGCAGACGGAAAAGTAATTCTTGAAGCTGATACTGTGATTGAAGAACTGGCAACGGACAAGGAAGGCAAGCTGACTTTTACAGCGGATTTACCGATTGGTTTTGAGTATTATATCAAGGAAACTTCCCCAGCACCTGGATTTGCGACGACAGATGAAACACAGGAGTTTACATTTGAGTACGAAGGTGCAGAAAAGGAAAAAGTATCTTATGTCTTTACTTTTGAGGATGAACCGACTGTAATTGAGATCACCAAGACTTCCCTGACAGACGGAAAAGAGCTGGAAGGTGCCAAGTTGCAGGTAACTGATGAAAGCGGTAAGGTTGTAGATTCCTGGACTTCTGGCAAAGAAGCTCACATCATTAAAGAACTGGTAGTCGGACAGAAGTATACCCTGACAGAAACAAAACCGGCAGACGGTTTTGTGACAGCGGAAAGTATTACATTTACCGTTGAAGATACTGCAGAAGCACAGAAAATCGAGATGAAAGACGATGTGACCAAGGTGGAAATTTCTAAGACGGATATTTCTGGTAAGGAACTGCCGGGTGCAAAACTGACAATTCTCGACAAAGACGGTAAAACGGTAGAGAGCTGGACTTCTGAGGAGAAACCGCATTACATTGAAATGCTTCCGATCGGGGAGTATACACTTCGGGAGGAGTCTGCCCCTGAGGGCTATCTGGTAGCTGAGGACGTGAAGTTCACAGTAGAGGATACCGGGGAGATTCAGAAAGTTGTGATGAAAGATGAGATAAAACCGGAAGAAACACCAACACCGGAAACACCATCTACACAGGTAACAGATACACCGAAAACCGGAGATGATACACATATGCTGCTTTGGATTCTGCTTGCAGTAGCAGGTATGGCAGGTATAGTGTCAGCGGTATGGGTAGCAAGAAAGAAGAAATAAAAAACAGTTAGTTAAGAGGGCATTTATGGACGAAAAAGATTCATAAATGCCCTCTTTTTAGTTAATACTAGGAAAAATGAAGGGAGAATGTATTTTGAAACAGGTATTGATTATAGCGGTTGTAGCAATTATTGCAGCAGTTAATTTTATGATGTATTGCTGTCTGAGAGTAGCATCACAGGAAGATCAGATGCTGGAAAAATTGAGCAGGAGAAGGGAGTCAGAAAACGATGGCGATTAGATATGCAGAGGACAAACCAAAATCCTGTGAATACTGTTATTTCTGGAATGAAAAGAAAAAGGAATGTAAGCAGATGAGATGCTTTTATCAACTTCCTGAAAAACCGCCTGATCCAGATCCATCACACAGATTTTGGGTTCCATGCAAGGGCTGTCCGTATGGAAGAAATCCCTGCATTGGCTATTGCATGGCTAAAATTTTAAAAGAGCAGAGGGAAAAACGATCTGGATAAGGATACATATGTATTCCCGTATCATTATGGGGAAGAAGCGGAGCAGTATACATTTTATCGGATACCCAAGATTCTCTTTGTCAGTCCGGTATTTGAAAAACTATCTTGTGAAGCCAAGCTGCTGTATGGACTATTGCTTGACCGGATGCAGTTATCAGTGAAGAACCGATGGCTGGATTCAGAGGGAAAAGTATATATTTATTTTTCACAGGAGCAGATAGCGGGGCTTATGGGATGTGGGGTAAAGAAAGTCCGGTGTCTGTTAAAGGAACTGGATGACCGGAAAGGAATCGGGTTGATTACAAGAGTCAGGCAGGGATTGGGAAATCCCGATAGAATCTATGTTAAAAAATGCGTATCGCCAGAACGGTTAAAAGGAAACTTCCAGACAGGTCAAAATGGCTTATCAGGAAAGGTACAAATGCCCGATACAGACAGGTGTAAACTGCCAGGTAATGATATAGAGGATAGTAATACTGAGAATAACGATACAGAGTATCTTTCTTTCTATTCCGATGTCAGTGAAGTGGAAAGGAAAGAAGCTGAAAGGAATGCTTATCAGCAGATTATTCTTGAACACATTGGATATGACTACATCGTAGATGATTTTAACCGTCATATGCTGGATGAGATTGTGGGGTTAATGGTAGATGTGGTGTGTTCGGAACAGGAGTTTATACGGATTGGAGGGGACAGAAAACCTTTATCCGTAGTAAAAAGTCAGTTTTTAAAACTGGATTCAGAGCATATTCGGTTCGTACTGCATTGCATGAAAGAAAACACCAGTAAAGTAGTAAATATGCGTCAGTATCTGTTGGCGGTATTATATAATGCACCGCTGACCATCAGCAATTATTACTCGTCGTTGGTGCAGCATGATATGTACGAAGGGAATATATAAATTTTCAGGAGGGAGTGATTCTATTGCAGGAAGAAGTAAATGAGAAAACCGTATCATTATGTATCACTGGTGGAAAAGTGACAGTCCGTTTATTGAAACAGGCAATGATGCGTTTTCTGGCAGCAATGGAGAAAGAAAAAGCAGAGAAAGCAAGAAAACAACAGGCAAAGGGACCGCCGGATAAAGACTATCGTGGGAAGCAGAGCTTAAAGAAGCTGGCACAGCAGAATGTTCAGCTTTCCAACATTGAGATTACGGATAATAACATTAAGGCTTTTGAAAAAGTTGCAAAAAAATATGGCATTGATTTTAGCCTGAAACGTGATAAGTCCGTAGATCCACCGAGATATTTTGTTTTCTTCAAGGCAAGGGATGTAGATGTTATGACAGCAGCATTCCGGGAATTTACCGGAAAGACACTGAATAAAACGAAGAAACCGTCTGTCCGTAAGAAATTACAGCAGGCAATCGCAGCCCGCAGCCAGGATAAACAGAGAGAACGGGAAAAATCGAAAGAAAAACAGAAGGAGCCGACCTTATGAGTGGGATAAAAAATATAAAGAAGAAACTGAAAGGATTTCAGGTACGTCCCCCGAATGTGGAAGTGCTGAAAAAAGTTCTGTTACATATTCCATATGTGGTTGTATTTTATGTGGTAAATAAATGTACCTGGCTGTATCAGTATTGCAGGGGCAGTACAGTAGTAGACAGGCTGATGGTCCTTTTTATGAACTATCCGTTAGCATTTAAAAAGTTGTTGCCAAGTATACAACCGAAAAGTCTGGCAGCGGGAACTATTGCAGCAGTCAGTGTGTGGGCAGTGGTATATTTCAAGGGAAAGAATGGAAAGAAGTTTCGCCAGGGAGAGGAATATGGCTCTGCCAGGTGGGGAAATGAAAAGGATATAGCACCTTTTATTGATCCAGTCTTTGAGAATAATATTCTGCTGACACAGACAGAACGCCTGACCATGAACAGCAGACCGAAGAAACCGAAGTATGCCAGAAACAAGAATGTCATAGTAATCGGAGGCTCCGGTAGTGGTAAGACACGATTTTATGTGAAACCGCAGCTTATGCAGATGCCGGATAATGTGAGCTTTGTGGTTACTGATCCAAAGGGGACGATCATCGTGGAATGTGGTAAAATGCTGGCAAGAGGAACGCCGAAGAAAGATAAGAACGGGAAAATCCTGCGTGATAAAAATGGCAGAGTGGTAATGGCTCCTTATAAAATCAAGGTGCTGAATACCATCAATTTTGCCAAGAGTATGCACTATAACCCATTTCATTACATCCGTTCAGAAAAAGATATTCTGAAACTGGTAAATACGATCATGGTAAATACCAAGGGCGAGGGAGAAAAATCCTCGGAAGACTTCTGGACGAGTGCGACACGTTCGCAGGCGGTAAAAAGTCTGCGCACAGTGTTGGTTTATTAAATCATAACCAGTCTGTGAACTGGTAATCCGATAGGTGGAATGATGGGGTAACGCCCTGAAACGTCTATCCTTGACGGACTTGCGTCAGCTGTAATGGTTGGGGTGAGAAGCTCCGTGACAACGACCGAGAGTAGTCGTAGGAATCTGCCAAAAGATTCTCGAAAACGCCCCAGAGGTGGGGTGCGCTACCTATAGGTCTAGGATCTATAAAATATCTATGATTAGAATGTTTACTTTGGCGAGTAAACTGACGAAAACTGCGAATGTACGGTTCTAAAAGAAGACCATATAGAAATGTATGGGTGCGTTAAAGCGCAGTCAGTGTGGTTCAGTAGAAATTCGCCCTACGAACGACCATGTTGTGTTACAGGCACATCCAAGCTGACAGGACTATAGCAGAGATCTAAGGATATATGTACAGATAGGATTATCGGAACGTGGAAAGGCACCAGATTCCATTAGAGGATAGCCTGACGAAGAAAATAAGCAGGTGAACTGGTGCTGAAAAGCCGTGATCGAACTTATGATGAGTTCTGCGAAAAAGAGGAACTCGGAGGAATGGTCACAAGTCGGTTGAAATAAACAGGCATTATTCAGTCTAATGATAAGGATTACGAGTAAGACCAAAAGGGTCACTTTCGAGAGGAGGTGATGCCTTATGCCAAAGAAAAGTAAAACATTATGTGTAGATGACCTGCGTCATGCGGAGTACTACGGAATGCAAGGTACTTTTGATGAACTATATCAAAAAAGTCAGAACGGTGAAGTATTTGAGAATCTTATGGATTTGATACTGAGCAGGGATAACATTTTACTTGCGTACCGAAACATCAAAGCGAACAAAGGCAGCTACACGGCAGGAACAGACAAAAAGAACATCACAGATATTGGGAGTCAAACTCCTGATGATGTGGTAAAAAGAGTGAGATTTATTGTTACGGGAAGCGAACACGGCTACAGACCAAAGCCTGTAAGACGGAAAGATATCCCGAAACCAAACGGAAAAACACGTCCGCTGGGAATCCCATGCATATGGGATAGGTTGATACAGCAATGTATCAAGCAGATCATGGAACCAATCTGCGAAGCAAAGTTCTGCAATAATAGTTATGGATTTCGTCCGAATAGATCCGTTGAACATGCCATTAACAGAACCTACACCATGCTTCAAATGATGAATCTTCATTATGTTATTGAGTTTGATATTAAAGGATTTTTCGATAACGTAAATCATAGCAAGTTAATCAGACAGATATGGTCGCTGGGTATCCATGATAAAACGCTGATTTTTATTATCAAGCGAATACTAACAGCTCCAATTAAAATGCCCGATAATACAACGGTACTGCCCAACAAGGGTACACCACAGGGAGGAATTATCTCACCACTACTGGCAAACATCGTTCTAAATGAATTGGATTGGTGGATAGCTAGTCAATGGGAGGAAAATCCGATTGCTATAAGCAGAGGGCGAGAAAGAATAATCGGAAAAACTAAAGTTTTTGATAAAAGCCATGGTTATAGGATTATGAAAAACACAGAAATGAAAGAAATGCATATCATTCGGTATGCGGATGATTTTAGGATTTTCTGTAGAACGAAAGAGGACGCAGTCAGGACAAAAGAAGCGGTTACGGCGTGGATTGAAGAGAGGTTGAAATTAGAGGTGTCCCCTGAGAAAACAAGGATTGTGAACACCAGAAAACGGTGGTCAGAGTTTCTTGGATTCAAAATAAGGGTAAGGCTGAAGCATCATAAATATGTGGTGCAGTCGGCAATCTGTGACAAAAAGGTTGAAATTGAAAGAGCAAAGCTAGTGGAACAAGCGAAAAACATCGCAAAACCCAGAGAGAAAAAAAGTTGTTTATCAGAAATTCAGCTATATAACTCTATGGTGTTAGGCATACAGAATTACTATCAGCTTGCCACCTGTATCAGTATTGATTGCAGAGAACTCCATAGGCGAGTAATGACAGTTTTGACGAACAGGTTAAATACAGAAACAGGAAGTATGCTAAAACATGAGGGTGGAACTATCACCCAAGCAGAAAAGGAAAGATTCGGACAGTCAAAAATGATTCGATATGTTTCAGGAATTGACCAGATGATCTATCCGATTGCATTCATCAAAAATAAAATACCGATGGCGAAGCGATCAATCGTTTGTAGTTATACAAAAGAAGGTCGTGCTCCGATTCATACAGAACTTAACCTTAATCAGTATGTTCTGAAAGGACTGAGAGAAAAAATATCCGTTGGTCATAGCACAGAATACCATGACAGTAAAATATCTTTATTTTCTGCTCAAAAGGGAAAATGTGCAATCAGTGGAGAAGAATTCGCAGATGCGGAACATGTAGTTGTATGGCTCAAAGTACCAAGAGCACTTGGTGGATTTGAAAGATATAAAAACATGGTTCTGATTCACAAAAAATATCTGATTCTGTTACAAGAACTGCCCCAAGCAGTAATAAAAGACCTGATAAAAACACTCAATATCACAAAAAAGATGCTCGTGAAAATCAATAGTCTGCGAGAGCAGGCGAACCTGTCAGCAATAATATAAAACTTAAATTTGGTGACTGATTAAATGTCTCGTGAAGACAATCGATGGAGCGCCGGATGCGGTGAAAGTCGCATGTCCGGTGTGAAGTGGGGGAAAAGGTGGAGATAATATCAAAACCTTACCTATCACTATAAGCAGAGAAATTGCTGTATACAGCACTGATTGCTTTTATCTGGTATGAAGGTGATGAAGAGGAAAAGAATCTGAATACCCTTCTGGATCTTTTGAATGAAAGCGAAA
>ENA-ORVG01003422-ORVG01003422.1-human-gut-metagenome-genome-assembly--contig:-NODE-3422-length-12552-cov-3.386413_pt1 | contig 12552 bp, 14 predicted proteins | sample MGYA00242091_ERZ509233 | MGnify/ENA primary metagenome ERZ509233 (study PRJEB26280, sample SAMEA2338840) | human gut metagenome | biome: human gut; feature: human-associated habitat; material: faeces... | reverse complement strand
TACCGCAAAGTGGGGCGTGCAGATTGCGGGAATGATTTTTCAAACAGGCTCTAGCGTTACTACCATATATGAACGTTCGTGCTTCGCACTGCTGTCCAGAACTTTCATAATAATTTGTTATATTGCTCCTGTATCCTTTGTAACTCCATTTCAAAGTCCTGCCGGTTCTTCTGGACCATTGTCTGCAGGACCAGTCCGGAAAACAATGACTGAATTGCTCCCAAAACAGCAAAACCACATACGATCAGAGTAGGAATTTTTCCCACACGTCCGGTTTCAAGGAAGGTTACAAATACCGGGATAAAGAATCCAATTCCAAGGATCAAAAGCACTGCTGCCACCAGTCCGAAGAATGCCATTGGCTTATAATTACGGTATAATTTGGCTATGGTTTTCAGCACCCGGAAGCCATCTGAATATGTATTCAGTTTGGATTCACTGCCTTCGGGACGGTCTCTGTACTCGATCACTTCATTTTCGATATACATGTTCTTATCAACTGCGTGAATGCTCATTTCAGTCTCAATCTCAAACCCCTTGGATAATACAGGGAAGGACTTTACAAACTGATAGCTGAATGCTCTGTAGCCTGTCATGATGTCGTTTATCTGGGTTTTAAACATAATGTTAATGCATTTTCGCACCAGACTGTTTCCAAAATTATGGAATGGCCGCTTGTTCTCTGTAAAATAAGTAGATGACAGACGATCTCCCACTACCATATCAACTTTTTTATTCAATACTTTCTCAACCATTGAAGGGGCAAATTCTGCGGGATAAGTATCATCTCCGTCTGCCATGATATAACACTGTGCATCAATTTCACGAAACATTCTGCGAATAACGTTTCCTTTGCCCTGCTGATATTCATATCTGACTACAGCTCCTGCTCTGCGGGCAATTTCATCTGTATGGTCAGTGGAATTATTATCGTATACATATATTACCGCTTCCGGCAATACTTTCTTGAAATCTGTTACAACCTTTTCTATGGTTTTGCTCTCGTTGTAACAGGGGATTAGTACTGCTATTTTATCCATTTTAAATGCATTCCTTTCCGACGATTCTTAAGTAAATTTTCTTTACGCAAAAAATCCGTCGATTGTCTTGTAGCTTTATTTTACTACATAGACAATCGACGGGCAAGGGGATTGTTCCCCAAACTATCCGATCAATACTTTTTCCGTAAGCGCTTAAATGGTTCTTTCCATACTTAGTTGAATTTAACGTGAAAGAGTTCTCCGAATAGCACTTTCGCTTTCAATAGTTCAAAACTGTTTCGACCATACATTACCCGTTTTATGACTTTGATTTTATTTACACTGCCTTCTGCTAAGCCATTATTATACGAATATATAATTCCATTTTTTACAGCTGTTATATCCTTTTTTATGCCGTTCATGAATGTTTGAAGTTCAGGGATATCATATTTTTGTGCTGCATTGATCCATTCATCTAATTTTGTAGGTTTTTTAGAGAATATGACATTACAAAAGTCTTTGGTTAATGTATATAACTCACTCAATAAAGGATATTTTTTTAATACTTCCTGATACTGTTTGACAGTGATTGTACCAATATCCTCGAGTTTTTTATAAACCAACTGGCATAAGGATTTCCTTTGCACATATTCAGAATGCGGCTTTTCTGTTTCATTCTGTTCATGCATTCGTGTTCTTTCTTTTTGCATAAACATTCGTAACGAAGCTACACTGCCAGTATATCCCTTTTTACAAATAATATCATGTATTTGGGGATACGTTAATCCCTGACTCCTGAGTTTTATTACCTCGTTCTCATATGGAGCTAATTTTCCTGGAATTCGAACATTATAGTGACCATTTGTAACTGAAAAATCAGGATTTAAATAATTCTGTATAGTCTTATGGGCACGGTGCATCTGAGATGCAATCTGCTCAATCGGATATCCTGCCAAAGCCATTTCTCTTGCTTCTTTTATTTCCTGTTCTTTTTGTTTTATTGCCAGCTGGTGTTGCCGTTCCCTGGCAATTTCCTTGCTTTCTGGAATCTGGTCTTCTGGAATCGCAAGATATTTTTGGATTGTTTTAGGTGATGAATGTAACAATAATGCTATATCCGATATGGTCAGTCCTTCCCTGCGTTTTTCATGGGCGAATTTTATACGCAATGACCGGTTTGCAGTGTTATATAATGCTTTCATTTCATCCGTAACGCTTTCTGTTAATGGTATTTCAACCCTTGCAGGAAACTCACGAAATATATATTTACAGATAACTTCCGAAAGTCCCTTTATCAAGTGAAAACGGTCACTAATCTGTATGACATCAGGATGAGAATTTGTAGCAGCGGATGCGTATGTAATGGCTCCATCCCTTGAAATAACTTCGATATTGTGAAACGTTTTCAGCCAGTTGCAGACATCATTTGTATCTCTTGACGGAATCATATCAACAATCCGATGATTTTCCAAATTTATCATAACTGTTCCATAAGAAAATCTTTTACGGAGAGCAAAGTCATCCACACATACCATTTTTACAGAAGATTTATCCACAATGGATGGCATTTTTTTTAAGCAGAACACAGATGCTGCTTTTGCAAACTGAAATATTTTCGCTTTTTAAAAGTTTAGAAGCATTCAACGAGCTTAGTTGGGATGATGTATATAAAATATTTTGGATTAACCTGTTCGTTTTTTTCGATTTAGCAGCCACAAATGGATGTTTCTCGGAAAAAGTTTTATGAGAACAGTCCAGATTCATACATCGCATTTTCCTGGTATCTACCAACAGAATGACCTTTTTTCCTTGCATAGGAAGATCTTGAATTTCTCTTTCATAAATAGAATGAACTTTAGATGTTTTTCTTCCACAAAACGGACATTCTAATTCAGTTATTGTTGATGCAATATGAAAAATCACTTTATCTTCTTTTATGCGATATTGTATTAGTTCATAGGTTGGGTCAAGTAACTTAATAAATTCGTCCATATAAATATCCCTCTTGGTAAATATATTTTGAATGTATTATATAACTTTAACACATCAATTTCAACTAAGTGCGGAAAGAACCGCTTAAATCTTTGGTAGCTTTACTGTCTACGTTTTTGAACTCATAATGATAGTAAATAGATTTTTACTACACTCCGCTTGATAGGAGATAGAAATTTACTACATTTGGAGGTTTCATTATGAGTAAGAAACGTGCTCCAGGGCGTTCCCTGGAAGAATGGATGGAACTGGTAACCGAATGCAGACAAAGTGGCCTGACAGATGCTGCATGGTGTAATGAGCATGGGATATCTCCCAGCTGTTTTTACAATGCAGTTACCCGTCTCCGCAAAAAAGCCTGTCAGATACCGGATCCAGTTGGAAAAGCCAGCACTCTTGACCTTACATCCCATAAACAGGATGTAGTCCAGATTGCTATAGAACCGGAGTCTTCTCCGGCAGGACTGATCCCAGATAATGGAAACAGACCTATGCACCTTGACAATTCACATACGATTGAAATCGAAGCAGACGGATTGCTTATACGAATGAGTAATGAGATCAAACCGTTACTTCTGAAGATGCTTATGGATACGCTTAAGGAGTCGTTATGTTAGCGGACATCTCAAGTGTTGATGCAATCTATATCGTCTGTGGCAGAACAGATATGCGCAAGTCCATTGATGGATTGTGTGCGATCATCCAGGAACAGTTTTCGATGGAGATCGACCATGCACTTTTTCTTTTCTGCGGTCGTAAATGCGACCGTATCAAAGCTATTTTAAAAGAACCTGACGGGATCGTTATGATCTACAAAAGACTGACCGCCCAGGGATCTTACCGGTGGCCCAGGAATAAATCTGAGGTCCGGAATCTTACATGGCGGGAGTTCGACTGGCTGATGTCTGGCATTGATATTGAGCAGCCCAAAGCGATCAAGGCAACGTAAAAAAGATGCACATAAAACTCTTGTTTTTTGCTGTATTTTCGGCACTTTCAAGTTCTGGTAAGTCCGCTGTTTTGCTGGGAAAAACCACTGTTTTCTGGTATAATGGAAACATCAGAAACAGGAGGAAAAAGCAGTGGCAGACAGTTCCAAAGATATCCAGCTCCGTGAGCTGAAGGACATGATAAACGATCTCAAAAAGATGATAAAAACACTTCAGGCAACTGTCGATGCTGCCAATAAACGGGAAGAGGCTCTCACCCAGGAGCGGGATAATCTGAAAGAAGAGATAGACCTTCTCCGTAAAAAACTGTTTGGCACCTCCAGCGAAAAAAGGACCCTTGATATTCCAGGCCAGTTAAACTTTTTCAATGAGGCGGAACTGGAACAGGATCCGAAAGCTGCAGAAGCAGAGGATCTTGAAGCAATTCTTCCGGAAAAAACAGCAAAAAAGCGAAAAGCAAGAGCTACAGATGCGGAGCGTTTTAAGGGAGTTCCTGTTGAAAAAAAGTATCTGGAACTTTCTGAGGAAGAGAAACTCTGCCCTGTCTGTGGTACCCCGCTGAAAGAAATCGGGGAAGAGTTTGTCCGCCGGGAACTGGTTTTTGTACCGGCAAAACTGAAAGTATATGAATACTACAGTAAGAGCTATGAGTGCCCGCAGTGCAGGCTTCAGGATATTCCGGTCATCAAAAAAGGAAAAGATGGCAGAGCCCATATGCTTTATGGAATGGCTTCTGCCGGAACGGTTGCCTGGGTAATGTACCAGAAGTTTTGTAATGGTCTTCCATACTACCGTCAGGAAAAGGACTGGAAACAGTATGGCGTAGAGATCACCAGAGCTACTATGGCAAACTGGGTGATCCGGAATTCCGAAGCGTTTTTTCTTCCTATGTACGAATACTTCCACAGGAAACTTCTGGAACGTGGATTCGCGATGGCAGATGAAACGCCACTTCAGGTTCTGCATGAACCGGAACGCCGTGCACAGACCAAGTCATATATGTGGCTGTTCCGCAGCGGTGAAGACGGAGGACCACCTATTATCCTCTATAAATACTCGGAGACCCGGGCCGGGGACAATGCCGTAGATTTTCTTCACGGCTTCAAGGGTTATCTGATGTGTGATGGCTATAGTGGATACAATAAAGTTCCAGATGCCAAACGCACAGCCTGCTGGGCACACATCAGAAGATATCTGACAGATGCCATCCCTAAAGGAAAGGCTCTGGATTATACCCAGCCATCCGTACAGGGAATGCTGTACATTAACCAGCTCTTCCATCTGGAAGATGTGATCAGATCAAAGTATTCTTCCTTCGATGCTATCAAAAAGGCGCGTCTTGAAAAAGAAAAGCCGGTAGTAGAAAGCTTTTTGTCGTGGCTTGATCAGCAGAACCCTACCCGCGGAAGCAGAATGGATAAAGCTGTCACCTACATTCGGAACCGCCGATCCTATCTTTCCACCTATCTGGAAGATGGCCGCTGCAGTTTTTCTAATAATCTCAGCTTATCCGCAGGATATTTTTATCCTCATCTTTTGCTCAATATAGCATAAATCAAGGCATTGTTCAATAAAAGATGTGGATAAAAATCCACCTTATCCCTGATAATGGAATCATCAAATTTATGGAGGTGATTCCACATGGAACAATACGACAAAAATGTAACTGTCATCCTTGAATTTCTTATTGCAGAGAAGTTCAGTGCATCTGTGATAAGTCTTCATCGGCTCTGCTATAAGGCATTGCGAAAACATCTGACTGAAGAAAAAATACTTTATTCACCAGATGCCGCATATCGATGGATTGATGACAACAAAGCTTGCTGGACCTATCGGCAGCATACTGGCTGGAAGCATTGCGTTGACCAGCTGGAAGATGTATATACTAACGGGTTCATATTACCTGGTCACTTGGGTACAAGGCGCTCCGCATACTGCCTACTGTCAGAAACATTGAAAGCTGAACTGGATGATTTTCTGGACAACGGGTTGGTCACTCCTGATGATGGCCGTTACCGCATCGCTTGCGCAAGGTTTTTATTGTATCTGCAAAATAAGGGACTCCAAAGCATCAGCCAGCTAGATTATTCTGGGTTGCTAGACTTTCATAAGGACGATTACCACAAATCTTCCATCTCCAAAGATGTTTATGAAGATTTGATACGGGTGTTTTTAAGGTATAGTTCTGACCTTAAAAAATGCTCTCTGGGGTTTTCGCTTGCCCTTAACAAGCTGCTAATCCATCAGATAGTGGAGATTCCTGATGCCGAATTGTCGGGAACAACCCCAACTGTATTGCCGGTTATTTCATGGTCGATTATAGAGAGATTTCTTCAGGAAATGGCTAGTGCCCGGTATAAGAACACCGTCCTCAAAAGTACCAAACATATCCTGACACTTTACTATATTTTCCTGGATATGCATTCTTTCAGCAGGACCGAAGAAAACCTGTGGTTATGGTTCGAACATGTAAAACCTTTCTTGGGTGTCGGATGGAAACAGCACAGGCGCAGTTTATGTCAGTTCCTACACTATCTGAAAACTGGCATTATTACTACCAGCTATACCGGTGACCCGTCTTATGTTCCCACTCTTGACAGACTCCCTGCATGGGCGAGTGACAGCATCCATTCCTATCTTGCTCTGCTTGAGCGTGAGGGGTGGAAAAAATCAACCATAACCATGCACCGTTCCTGTTGCATCCGATTCTGTCAATATCTGCAAAAAGACGGGATAAATGATTTTTGCGAAATCACCACGAACACTTTGCAGGATTTTAACCGTAAGAATGTACATACGACGCCTGAGGGCAAAGCAGCTTATAACTGCAGAATAAGATGTTTCCTTATATATCTTTATGAACAAGGCCTGATCTGCAATCCCTATCTGTATAAAGCACTTCCGACTATGTCAGCTCCACGCACAGTCATTGTGCAGACATTGTCTGCGGAGGATATGGACTATATATGGTCTGTCGATATTGATACACTTTCACCTGTGGGACTGCGGGATTATGCCATTGTATGTGTCGGACTGACCATGGGGTTCAGAGTCATTGACATCGTCTCTCTTCGTTTTGAAAATATCAACTGGAAGAGACGGAGCATATGTCTGACACAGGAGAAAACAGGCAAAAACATCGCATTGCCGATGCCGGTGAAAACCGGCAACATTTTGTTCAGATATCTCCGTGATGGCAGACCGGAAAGTGCCGATGTACATGTATTTATCAAGCACAAAGCACCTTTCAAAGGACTTCATCGCTGCGTATGTACAAAAGCCTTAAAAGCGTAACCGTTTTAAAGGCGAAGCCAGGAACTACGCAAAAAACTGTAAATATCAACATGAAAAAATGCCATGAGGATATTTCTGTATATACAGTTGCAGCGGATGGTGGGGACAGCATCGGCAGCAGCACGACGAAAGGCTCCAGGGATATACCGTCAGACCTTTTGAATATGTGGAACCGTGGAAGTTTTTCGTCTGCTTCTGCAAGCTTAAATTATCATTTTGGAAAACACGGCTCTGGTGTTGGTACTTCTAATATCGTTTCATATGCACAAAGTGCGAAAAACTTCAAGAATAATTTAAGTGGGGCTAAGAGTTCAAAAGTAAACGGGAGTACCCCTAATGTTACCCGCTGGAAGAAAAATGGAAAGTATAATGATATTTATGGAAGTAAAAACGCCGGTAAAATTATAAGCTATGGCAGACAATGAAAGGCGAACAAATGTCATTATTACATGAATTTGTGGCTGTCGGACAGCCAACAAACAAAAAAATCTTATATTCTGAGGATGTATATGAGTATATAAATCGGGGGCAAATTAAAAAAAGCGCTGTTTTGGAAATCCCAGATGATGTAATTCAAAAAATTTTGTATGATGCGCATGGTAAACTATTACCAGGTATAAAGTTTAATCAATGGGGGATTTCTGTGTATGAAAAGGACGAGCTGATAAAGTGGTTAGATTTTTTGAAGAATGTTTCAGAAGAAGTATCGAAAGAAAGTAAGCAATATTATCATGCACTACTAGATTTTACGATGCAATCGTATGTTAAAAATAATGTGGTTTTACATTTTGGTATTTAGTATATGACGTGATGATATTGCTTATCTACATCTGTAGGAAAAGAGGTGATCGCATGGAAAAAGTATTGATTGCTTCTTTCGACAGGGAGGAAGAACAGGATTTTGAGGAACTGGTACTTTTCCTAAAAGAAAAAGGATATAGAGATTTTACAGGCATGGCATCGGCAGATAACGTACTAAAGTATAATGATTTGAAAATCAATCCAAAGTATAGGATGGTCAGAAATCAGGGAGAGGATATTAAACTCACAAATTATGAGTTTGACATCCTCTATCTGTTGGCAAAAAGACCGGGGCAGGTATTTTCCAAAGAGCAGATATATAGTCAAGTCTGGAAAGAACCCTATTATGGTGCGGAGGACAATGTGATGAGCTTAATCCGGCGAATACGGAAGAAGATAGAACCCGATCCGTCCCATCCAATCTACATATTGACGGTATGGGGCATGAACAGCAGTTGGAATTATGTGAACGCCATCAGCAGGAAAGGGAACTTTCTATGCTCCAGCTGCGTGACGTAAAACACCATGTTTGTCACGGATCACTTTGAGATTGATACCATTGCTTGCACTGTTATCATAGTAGGTGTTGTGGTTTGCATCATAGAGAATATGAATAATTTTCCCAATATATATCCAATTATCAGAGACTTTGTCATATGAAATTCCAAATGTGGTATAGGCATCGAGGCTATTATCACAATAATTTGGATCACCCAATTCAAAACTACCGCTGTTTCCGGTAATGCCAGCCGCAGCAAGTTCTGACTTTATTTCTTCCTGCTTTTCCGTTCGAGCTTTGAAGTCAGCATCCGAGGACTGCTTTAATCCTGTTAAGGTTGAGGCACTTTGCTCCCACAGAGGAAAGGTCAATTACGCTTTGCAAAAATTTCTGAAATATTCTGTTCATAATGGTCTCCATAATTCTGATTTTCTGAGTTACTTCAATTATGATTAATGATATCATAAAATGTTTTGCTTTATATTTGTTCTCTTCATTTTGTGTTCCGAAAGGAAATTTTCTACTCATACTATATATCGTAAAAAATTCCGGATGGTAACAAAAACTTTAAAATTCTTTTAAAGTAAAAAAAGAAGTCCACTATTCAGACAATGGACTTTTTACGTTGATGATTTGTCAAATATATATTACAGGAGAGATCAGCATATTATAAGGATTTATCGGCATGTTGGACATGAAAATAGAAGAAAAGTAAAGATGGTAAGTGCACTCAAAAAATGATGCAACAACAAGATGTGGTGTTTCATTTACTGTTTTTTATTGACGAATGCAATATATTGTGCTACCATATAAATGGATTGTTTTTTATGCATGGTTTGCCACGCAGTAAAGTTTTTGTTCCGGATATGCTGTTCCGGGAGCAACATTTAGGCGAAGGCCTTTTATCAATAGGAAGACATCAAAAATCAAAAGAAGATTTTTGGTGTCTTTTTTTGTTGTCCAAAAACGAAATGTGAAGTGTGCAAAAAAACAGGAAGGGAGGAAATGTAAAATAATCCACAAAAGATGAACAGGAAAATCAAAAAAGGAGGCAGAATATGGGACAGGATATATGCATTCGAAAAGATGAAAAACCATTGGGATATGACTGGGAATGTGGACATGAGGAATTATATGTCAGAGTGAATATGTACTACAACGGATCCCTGTATATCGGATTATGGCAAGAGCAAAAGGAATGTGAGGAAAAGCTGGAATTATTCGGAGATCTTACAATTGGAGTTATGGGATTCCTAAGGCCAGGGCAGGCAATAATCTCGGATTGCGGAGCAAAAGCAAAGGTTGCGTTTATTGAAAAGTATAAACTCGGAAAAGTTATAGGTAAGAGGAAAATCAATTATGGCAGCTATTATGTCGTAGAGTTTAATCTTGCACGACTTGCACAGCTCGATCCAGAAGGTACGGAAAGATATCTGCTCGAAAATGGTCTTGATCAAAAAGAATTTAAAGCAGATTAGGGTAAAGAGGTACATTTGAAAACCAGGCAATAAAGGTGGTGCGGCATGAAAGACGACGAATATAAGGGATATTACTGTCTGCTGATTGCAATCCTGTGCAATTTGAATGCAGCGGAAGCCAGCACAATGTACGAATACGGACCAGATCATCCGCTTTGCCGGAAAATACTGAAAAAGAAAGTTCGGAAACCGTCCATAAAAAAGCTAAAGGAAACAGAACAGGCAGTGGCTATGAAGGCTCTTCTTGATCAGGGATACAGCCAGGATGCAGTATCGGAAGCATTTCAGTGTTTTCCATCTACGGTCAGGCGCAGAGTAAGAAAATTCACAGAAAGGAAGGAAACGAATGACAGATCAGAAATTGATTGCAGGAATATTTAATGATTTTTTAGGACTTTATACGGGTAAAATTCAGACCGGTATCCGTCCTTTAATTGAAAAATATAAAAACCACCCCATGTTGATGGGACTCCTCTCCAATTTTGTGACGTATGCGCTCCAGTTCGGTGTCTATCTGCTCCTGATCGCGGCGGCGCTGCGGGGCGGCCTGTCCGTCGGCTCCATTGCGCGGTATGTCTCTTCCATCATGCTGCTGCTGGCGGGCGTCTCCGGGCTGGCGCGCACGATTCGGATTTCCGTCACGAACGAGGAATACATGAAGCGCTATCTCGACTACTTCGATATCCCAAACCCCATGTATCAGGGCTCGCTCAGTGTGGAAAAGCGCGATGACGATCGCTATGAGGTGGAATTCCGCGATGTGTCCTTTCGCTATCCCAACACGGAGGCCTATGCGCTGCGCCATGTGAGCATGAAGTTCCGCATCGGCGAAAAGCTGGCCGTCGTCGGCCGCAACGGCAGCGGTAAGACGACGTTCATCAAGCTGCTGTGCAGACTCTATGACCCGACGGAGGGCGAGATCCTGCTCAACGGCGTTGATATCCGAAAATATGACTATGCGGAGTATCAGGCGCTGTTCTCCGTTGTGTTTCAGGACTTCCGTCTTTTGAGAGACAGAAACATTTATGAAAATATTGCGTTTGCCCTGCGCGTGACGGAAACGCCGACAAAAGTGATCAAGAAAAAAGTGCCTGCGGCGCTTTCGCTGGTCGGTCTTGCGCAAAAATATAAATCGTTTCCGAAGGAATTATCAGGCGGAGAGCAGCAGCGAGTTGCAATCGCAAGGGCAATCGTAAACGAACCCGCTATTTTGTTGGCAGACGAGCCTACGGGAAACTTAGATCCAACGAACTCATGGGAGATCATGAGCCTTTTGAAAGAGGCGAATGAAAGAGGAACGACAGTGCTTGTCGTTACGCATAACCAGGAGATTGTAAACGAGATGAACGAGCGCGTGATCACTATGAAACAAGGTGTGATCGTCAGTGATGAACAAAAAGGTGGGTATTTCGATGAGAATTAGTACATTAGGATACGTAGGAAAACAAGGGGTTAAGAATATCGGGAGAAACAAGATGTTTTCGCTCGCATCGGTTGCGACAATGTCAGCTTGTATTTTCCTGTTTGGCCTGTTTTATTCTATTGTTATGAATTTTAATTATATCGTACAGAAGGCAGAAGAGGGAGTTGCCATTACGGTATTTTTTGATGAAGAAGCAACACAGGAAATGGTCGATCAGCTGGCAGAAGAGATGCAGACGGCTATCGATGCGCTTGAACCGATCGATGTGAGTATCACGACGCCGGATAGCGATAATGTCAATGATTATTGCAGCAACAGCACAGCAGCTAAAGGAACAGATACTGCGGCAACCGCGCAGACAGGGATGATGCTTGGACTGCTGTTCGCAGCAGGAATCGCGGTTGCTGGTGTGTTTATGTATCGCCGGAAAATCGCTAAATAAGCTTGAAGCTGTAAGTAAATGAAACTTTCTTGCAGTTGATATTTAAACGAATTTGAAGCCCTGTGTGATCCATGGATCATACAGGGCTTTGATACGGTGTCGGCTCCAGCAGCAATGATCAGCATCTTCTCCTTAGGAACATGCTTGCGCGGGATCTACGCCAATACCGATATATATCGTAATGAAGGAGAGACTGAGAAAGAGGGATGGCATCAATGATGGACTTCATAGATTTGAGCCTTCGTATACGATCTCATCTGTACGGCGGTGCGGAGATAAATGGTTTTTCCTGCTCGTTTTTAGCATATGTAAAAAATGAATCGGTCGCCCGATCCATTTTTTTCTTATAACTTTCTGTTGTAGAATTCGACAACGAGCAGTTCGTTGATCTCGCTGTTGAGCTCGCTGCGCTCTGGCAGACGCAGGTACGTACCCTTCTTTGCGTCTTTGTCAACATCCACAAAAGCAACCGTATTCAGGCTGGCTTCCAGTGCATCGTTGATCGCCGCCATGTTCTTGGATTTCTCCTTGACTTCGATCACGGCACCCGGCTTTGCCATGTAGCTTGGGATGTCGACCTTCTTGCCGTTGACCAGAATGTGTCCGTGGTTTACCAGCTGACGTGCTGCACGACGTGTGCGGGCAAATCCCATGCGGTATACCAGGTTGTCCAGACGGGACTCCAGCATCGCC
>ENA-ORVG01003412-ORVG01003412.1-human-gut-metagenome-genome-assembly--contig:-NODE-3412-length-12594-cov-5.362549_pt1 | contig 12594 bp, 8 predicted proteins | sample MGYA00242091_ERZ509233 | MGnify/ENA primary metagenome ERZ509233 (study PRJEB26280, sample SAMEA2338840) | human gut metagenome | biome: human gut; feature: human-associated habitat; material: faeces... | reverse complement strand
TGCCGATCAGCAGCATGCACAGCCGGGACTGGCCAATGCCGCCGCCGATGGACTGGGGCAGCTGGCCGTTCAGCAGCATCTTGTGGAAGGGCAGCTCCCGGCGCTGGTTGCAGTTCGCGGCGGTCAGCTGGCGGTCCAGAGCCGCGGCGTCCACCCGGATGCCCATGGAGGACAGTTCGAAGCTCCGCTCCAGAATGGGGTTCCACATGAGGATATCGCCGTTCAGCTCCCAATCGTCGTAGTCGGGAGCGCGGCCGTCATGGCGCTTGCCGGAGGCCAGGGTCTTGCCGATCTGCATCAGAAACACGGTGTGATGCTTGCGGCAGATCTCCACCTCCCGCTCGTTGGGCGTCAGGTCGGGATAGCGGTCCTCCAGCTCCTGGGTGGTGATGAAGTACACGTCCCGGTCCGGCTTGAAGGTCAGGGCAGGGAAGGCGTTGCGCAGGGCAGCGGAGGTGTCGCAGATGGCGCCCACGATGTCGCGCACCGTCTCCTTCAGGTACAGCACGTTCCGGTCTTTGGGAGAGATATGCTTCTCCCAGTCCCACTGGTCCACATAGATGGAGTGGAGGTTGTCCACCTCCTCGTCCCGCCGGATGGCGTTCATGTTGGTGTAGAGGCCCGTTCCCTCGGGGAACTCGTACCGCTTCAGGGCCAGGCGCTTCCATTTGGCCAGGGAGTGGACCACCTGGCCGTCGGTGCCCACATCGGGGATGTCAAAGGAGACAGGGCGCTCCACGCCGTTCAGGTCATCGTTCAGGCCGGTGCGGCCGTCCACGAACAGGGGGGCGGAGACCCGGTGCAGGTTCAGGCGCACACAAAGGCTGTGCTGAAACTCCTGGTGGATCAGCTCGATGGCCCGCTGGAGCTCGTTGTTGCTGAGGGGCATCCGGTAGCCGGAGGGGATGGTGGTTTTACTCATAGTCGGAAATGCATCCTTTCTGTGGATTGTGATTCAGAGGAACAGCCCCGCGGCGAGGGGCGTCACGTAGGCCTCCGTCAGCGCCGCCAGGATCAGCAGCGGCAGCAGAAGGAAGACCAGCAGCCGGGCCGCCAGCCCCAGGCACGCGCCCAGAGGAAGAGCGGCCGGATCGCGGCGGCAGCGGCGGGTCAGGTGCCCGCAGATGTACAGCCCCATGGAAAAGGCCAGGATCAAGGCGGGCAGCTCGAAAATCCCGTGGGGCAGCAGGCTGGCGGCATACAGCAGCATGGTGGTGTCCGTGGCGGCATAGCAGGCGGCAAGGCCGCCCAGCAGCACCGCGTTCACGCCCAGCGCCAGGGCCGGGAGACGCACAAAGGGGATCAGCCCATAGAGCATGGTGACGGCACAGGCCCGCAGATTGTTGGCCAGCAGCAGAAGCGGGGAGAGGTTCCCGGCCCCGTCCGTCAGGTCCATGCCCTGGAACAGGTGCTGGAGATAGGCGGAAAAGCCGAGCCGCAGCTCCGGCACCGCCAGACACACGCCGAAGGCCAGGAAGACCAGCAGGAAAAAGGCGATGGCGGCGCGCCGGACCTCGGCCTCATATCCGTTCCGCCAGGCCCGGAGCACCGGGGCGAACTGGGCCGCCAGAAACCGCCTCATGCCCGGAGCTTGTCCAGGCCCAGCCGCAGGCGGCGCAGGGTCTCATCCTTACCAAGGATGTGGCAGATTTCCACGGCGCCGCCGGGGGTCACCAGCTTGCCGGCCGCGGCGATCCGCACCGGCCACATGAGGGTGGCGTTCTTCACGCCCAGGTGTTCCGCCAGGGCGATCAGGGTGTCGTGGACTGCGTCCGCCGTCCAGTCGCCGATGCCCTCCAGGGCGGGGATGGCGGCCTCCAGCATGGCCCGGGCCACTTCCGGGTCGGTCTTGGACTTCTTGTTGGTGAACAGAGCCCCATCATAGTCAGGCAGGGCATCGAAGAAGTCCACCTTCTCCGGGATGTCAGTGAGCCGCTCACACCGGGCCTGGAGCAGGCCGGCAATCTCCGCCGCGTCCAGCGCCGGGTCTTTCACGCTCTGGCGGATATAGGGCTCTGCCGCCCGGGCAAAGTCCGCCGGCTCCATGGCCCGCAGGTACAGGGCGTTGAAGTGGGTGAGCTTCTCAATATCAAAGATGGCCGGGGACTTGGAAATGCGGGACGGATCCCAGATCTTGATCATCTCGTCCAGAGAGAAAATCTCCTGCTCGCCCTCGGGTGCCCAGCCCAGCAGCAGCAGATAGTTCAGCACGGCGGCGGGCAGATAGCCCTTCGCCACGAGGTCCTGATAGCTGGCATCGCCGTTGCGCTTCGACAGCTTGTTCTGCGCGTCCTTCATGACGGGCGGGCAGTGGATGTAGACGGGCTTCTCCCAGCCGAACGCATCGTACAGCAGGTTGTACTTCGGCGTCGAGGACAGATACTCGCTGCCGCGGATGACATGGGTAATGCCCATCAGGTGGTCGTCCACGACGTTCGCAAAGTTGTAGGTCGGCATACCGTCGGTCTTGATCAAAATCTGGTCGTCCAGCTCCCTGACATCGACCTCGATATGACCGTAGACAACATCGTCAAAGCCCGCCACGCCGCTCTCGGGGATCTTCTGGCGGATGACATAGGGCTCACCCGCGGCCAGCTTGGCGGCAACTTCCTCGGCGGACAGGTGGCGGCAGTGGCCGTCGTAGTGGGTCATTTCGCCCGCAGCGCGCTGGGCCTCGTGCATTTCGTTCAGGCGCTCCTCGGTGCAGAAGCAGTAGTAGGCCTTGCCCGCCTTGACAAGCTGCTCGGCGTACTGCTTGAACATGCCCATGCGCTGGCTCTGCACGTAGGGGCCGACGGGACCGCCCACGTCGGGGCCCTCGTCCCAGGTCAGGCCGGTAGCCTTGAGCGTGCCGTAGATGATGTCGGTAGCGCCCTCGACCAGACGGCCCTGGTCGGTGTCCTCAATGCGTAGGATGAAGGTACCGCCGTTATGGCGGGCCTGCAGATAGGTGTACAGTGCGGTGCGCAGGTTGCCGACGTGCATATAGCCCGTGGGCGACGGCGCAAAACGGGTGCGGACGGTAGACATAGTTATTACCCCTTTATAAGACATTCAATTGGTTTCATTATAGGCGGACGGAAAGGCGGTGTCAATGGGAGAAAAGGCTTCCCCAAAGGGGGAAAGCTGTCAGCGGCCCTGACCGCTGACTGATGAGGGGAAACCTTGCTGCCGTGATTTGTTTACAGGCAGCAGCGACAAGCTTTTCCCTCATCCGGCCCTGCGGGGCCACCTTCCCCCAAGGGGGGAAGGCAAAGCGCACGGGCAATCAAACCAAAAACTCCTCAAACCGATGCAAATCGTCAATTTTGACTGTGCCGCGGTAATACACGCCATTCTCGCGGTATTCCTCCGCCGCTACGCTGCCGCGGCTGCGGAGAATGTCCGCCAGCGCCAGCTTGTCATAGGGCAGCACGATCTCGATCGTGCGCACGCGGTGGTTCAGCACCTCGTCGAGCTTTGCCAGCAGTGCGGGCAGACCGTAGCCGGTTTTCGCGCTCGTCAGCAGGATATCCGGGTCAAAGGCCACGGTGTTGGCGGTGTCGCACTTGTTGTAGACGACCAGCTGGGGGATGTCCGCGCAGTCGAGGCTGCCCAGCACCTCATCGGTCACGGCCAGCTGTTCGGCTGCCTGTGCGTCGCCCGCGTCGGCCACCTTCACGATGACATCCGCGAACGCGGCCTCCTCCAGCGTGGATTTGAACGCCTCCACCAGATGGTGCGGCAGGCGGCTGACAAAGCCGACGGTATCCACCAGAATAATTTGCAGACCGCTGGGCAGCACCAGCTTGCGGGCCGTCGGGTCCAGCGTCGCAAACAGCATGTCGGCTTCAAAAATCTGCTCGCCGCACAGCGCGTTCAGCAGGCTCGACTTGCCGACGTTCGTGTAGCCGACCAGCGCGACCACAGGCACATTGTTCTTCTGGCGGGCCCGGCGGGTCTCGCCGCGGCGCTTTTCCAGCTCCTTTAAGCGGCCCTCGAGATGCTCAATGCGGTGGTGCAGATGGCGGCGGTCCAGCTCGAGCTTTGTCTCACCGGCGCCGCGGCGGGCACCCCCGCCGCCGCCACCGCCGCCGCCCTGGCGGCTCAGGGCTTCGCCCAGTCCCTGCAGACGCGGCAGCTGATAGCGCAGCGTGGCAAGCTCGGTCTGCAGCTTGCCCTCGTTCGTCGTGGCGCGTGCGCGGAAAATCTCCAAAATCAGCATCGTGCGGTCCAGCACCTCGACTTGCAGTGCCGCCGACAGGTTGCGGATCTGGCTGCCGGTCAGCTCGCCGTCAAAGATGGCGGCTGCCGCGTTCACATTCTGGCAGACAAGCCGCGCCTCGGCGACCTTGCCCTCACCCAGCAGCGTTGCGGCCTCGGGCGTCGCACGCTTCTGCACGACCTCGGCCACGGCGTCCATGCCGTTGGCGTCGGCCAGCGCCCGCAGCTCGTCCAGGCTGCGCGCCATATCGTACCTGCCCTGATCCAGCGCCAGCAGCACCACGGGCAGCTTCTCGGCGTCGGTGGCTTTCTGGGCAGTGGTGCCAAAGTCTAATTCTGTTGTGTTATCGGTCATAATTCCTCTTTCAAAAGATGGTAGGCGCGGCAGGGGACCGGCGTGCCGTCAAACTTGCGGTCCGTCACGTCATGGTCGTAGACAAAGCCTGCCTTCTGCAAAACTGCGCTGCTGGCAATGTTCTCATTGGCGTGGACGGCGGCCAGCCAGTCTGCGCCCACGGTGTCAAACCAGTAGTCCCGCACGGTACAGAGTGCCTCGGTGGCGTAGCCTTTATTCCACCACTTGCGGCCCAGCGCATAGCCGACCTCCCAGGCGGGGCCAAGGCGTTCGGTGTTCAGGTGCCAGCCCATCTTCAGCGCCGGGGCGGGGAAGAGGCTGATCGTGCCAAACAGCACCTCGGTGTGCTTGTCGGTGATGCCCCACTGGTAAAAGGCCGGGTCATCGTAGTGCTTTTCCCACTCGTTCAGCGTCTCGGCGGTCTCGCCCCAGCTGCGGTGGGCGTTCCAGCGCAGGTATTGGGTCACCTGCCTGTCGCTGGCCCAGTTGTTGAACATCATTTCGCTGTCGTCGATGGAGAGCCGCCGCAGGACCAGCCGCTCCGTTTCCAGCTCTTGTGTGCCGCAATGCTTCATGTTGTCGCCTTACTTTCTATGGAAGATGCCGCGCAGGATGCCAAGGCCCATGCTCCAGAGTCTGGCGAGCTGTGCGCGGTAGAGGGTGCAGTAGATAAACAAAATCACGCCTACCAGCGCAAATTTTATAAAGAAATGCTGCCACAGCAGCGTGCCGATGGCCGTGACCGCGAACGCCAGCAGAAAGCCGGAGATCGTCTTGGAGTAGCTGGCCACCGTGCGGTAGTACATCTGCCCCGTGATGCTGCGGTACAAAAACGCAAGGCCGTTGCTGGCGGCCAGCGCCAGCGCCGCGCCGGTCAGCCCGAACGCGGGCACAAGCAGGGCGCAGAGCCCAAAGTTGGACAGCGCCCCCAGCCCGATGCCAATCGTGTCATGCCACGGCTTGCGGGCAATCGAGTTGCCGTAGACCGTGCCCTCGCACAGAATGTTGAACACAACGGCCAGCATCAGCAGCGGGAAAATGGCAAGGCAGCCGCGCTTGTCCGGGAAGATGACAAAGACGATGTCCTCGAACATGACCAGCACGCAGAAGAAGCCGAAGATCAGCAAATTCAGCACGTCATGCACGCGGCAGATGCGCTCTTGCTCGTCGCGGTAATGGCTGTAGACGTAGGGCCCCCAGTAGGTAGAAAAGCCCGCCTGAATGGCCGTGACGAGCTGCGCCAGGCTGTAGCCGAAGGCAAACAGGCCCTGGGCGTTCTCGCCGCTGGCGTTGCCGACGAACGAAAGGCAGATGCCGCTGGACAGGCTGAACAAAATCTGCGCCGGGGCCAGCGCCACGCCGTAGGGCGCGGTCTGGCGCGCGATGCCGCCCAGCTGTGCGCCGGGCAGCGGCGCAAACACGGCGGCGCGGTATTTATACCCAAACGCAATCGCCACAACACCAAAACTTAGGATCGCCGCAACCGCCAGAACAAAGACGTTGGATGTAAAAAAGCCCGGCAGCAGGTAAAACAGGTTGTAGCAGCCCTGCATCCAGAGCGTCTCCGCCGTGTAGGCGCGCAGGTCGTTTTCCAAGCGCAGCAGCACGTTTAAGTAGCGCACCAGCATATACAGCGCCGCGTTGAGGAACAGCAGTGGCACAATGCCCGGCCCGGCGCCGCCCAGACCGAACGCCGCTGCCAGCGGCTGCGCAAAGAACACGCTGCCCGCTGCGCCCAGCAGCATCATAAACGCCGCCGAAATCCGCGTGCAGGCCGCGAACAGCTGCCGCGGCTCGGCCCCGGCGGGCGGCTCATGGTAAAAGCGCAGCAGCGCCTGATCCAGCCCCAGAATGCCGATGTTCATGATCGTGGCCGTGTAGGTCATGAAGGTGACCGGTGCGCCCAGCACCTCAGCGGGCAGCAGCCCCTTGACGATGAGCGCCAGCCCCGTGATGGCAAAGCCCAGATAGGTCGCCACCGAATATTTCATCACATTCCCGGCGAAGGATTCACCGGAGGATCTCTTTTGATCTGACATAGTTGCTTGTCCTGTCGTAACGTTGTAGGGGCCGTTATTTCACAAACGGCTTGATCCTTGCTTCCATCGCCGCGACCTGCTCCGGCGTCACATGCGCCTTGTCCACGTAGCCGTAGATGCGCTGGGCAAAATTGGCCAGCGGCGGGCAGAAGGCAAAGAGCTTTTTCGGCTCCCAGCCGCGGCGGTAGAGGAAGTGTACCCCCGCCAGCGCGCAGAATTTCAGCTTGTTGAAGTGCGGCGTAAAGCCGTCGCCCATCGGCTCGTCCCGCGGGGGGTTCTTGTACACGTCCTCCAGCAGGTCGGCCATCCGCTTGTAGGCGGGCGTCTCGCCGGGGTCAAAATAGCCCTCGATGACGTCCTTCGCAATCGGGAACGGCGGCTCCGGCTCGGCCATGGCGGCGGCGAACTCGTCGTAGCGCGTTACGTAATGGGCGTCCTTGTAAATGACCGGGTCGTACTCGTGTTCAATGGGGACGGGGCGCAGGATGTGGCAGCTCTTGCCGGCCATGTAGACCTCGGCAATGGCGGTGCTCATCCAGATCGAGATCGAGTCCGCCGCGACGATCCACTGCTTGACCGAGTCCGCAAAGATCACGTGGAAGTTGGGGCGCTTCTTCGCCAGCTCCTCCAGCGCGGGGCTGTTCCACTCGCTGGGATGGCGGCGGTAGACAAGCTCCACCTCCGGGTGTGCGCCCAGATATTCATCGAACCAACGCAGCGTTTCCTGCATCGAAACGCGGTTGGTTTTGGCAAAGCCCGTAAAATCGGTGCCCGCCATTTTGGAAAGCTCGGCGACCTCGTCGTCGTTCATGCTGGCATAGCCGAAGCTGGAAATGTACAGGTGCAGCTGCTTGGCCGGGTCAAGGCCGAACTCCCTGCAGAGCGTTTCCTTGTCCTTAAAGTAGCCGTCAAACTCCGGGCGCAGAAAGTCCATCATGACCGCGCCGGTCACGGGCGTGTTTTTGGCGTCCATGCCGTGGGCCTGCAGGCGGGCGGCGGTGCGCTTGCCCCAGCAGGTCTGCACGCAGCGCTTGGCGTTGCCGTTCATGTTGAACCAGTCGCCCTCCTCCTGCGTGTCGGAGAGCATCTGCTCCCAGTGCAGGTTGACGATTTTGTTGCAGCGGCCAATATTGTTGTACACATGGCTGTTGATGGCCTCGTTGTCATACATGCAGCTGGCGACGAGCACCTCGGGCTTGTCTTTGCCGAACAGCCGCAGATGCTTGGGGTCCAGCAGCTGGCGGATCTCCGCCGTGTAGCCGCGCCGCTCGAGCTCGAGCTTCAGCAAAAGGTCGCTCTCATACTCGCGGACGGTGTGCTCATACAAAATCAGAAAGTCTAAAGCCATGTGTACCTCCTAAAAAGCCTTCCCCCGAAGGGGAAGCCTTTATGCTGCTATATCCCCAACCAGTTCTTCCGTCCACATCGGCAGACCGTATTTTTCATCGAGATGGAATCCGTCAAAAAACTGCTTGTCATCGTCGGTAATAACGCTGCCGCCCCACTCGTAATCCAGCAGGGTAAAGCCGCATTCGTCAGCCCAGGCGGCCAGCGTCGGCAGCACCGTGCCCTGCATGGTCTCGGTGATGCCGAACACATCGCAGACCTCGGTCCGCACATTGTCGGCCATCGGCGGCAAAACTACGATGAGCCGCACGCCCTCGCTTTGGCAGCGCCGGGCCAGCGTGTGCAGGCGGTTGAACTGCTCGTCATTCAGCGCCCAGCTTTTGCAGCGCGGCGTGATGGTCGCGGTGTAGTCGTATAATTTGCGGTGCAGCGGCAAAACTGTGCCGTCATCGGCCAGATAATCCGCCTCGACCCAGTCGCCGGATTCAATCGTATCGGGCGTGCCGCGCAGTGTGTCCATGGCAACGGTCAGCGCGTTGACGTTGTACTCGAGGTTGAAGCAGTAGGCCAGCGGGTTGTTCAGCGTTTCCTCCAGCGTGGCGAAGCGGTCCGTGTTGTAGCCCGCGTTCAGCGTGTAGAACGAGACCTCGACCAGCAGTGTGTCTGCGTCGTGGCCGGAATCCAGCAGATAGTCGGCCAGGTCAAGCGTCTCTTTTAACGATGCACCGCCGAACGCGAGGTTCTGCCACGACTGCCCGGACAGGCGGTCCACAAGGCCCATGTCAAAGTGGGCCAGACGGCTGTCACCCAAAATCAAATTTGTGCCGGGCTCCTGCTGGTACGCCCGCACCCGCGCAACCGGCTGGCTGGATGTCGCGGAGGCCTTCAGCCCGAAATAGTTGTTCGGCTCAAATGCAATGAAGAATGCGAGCCAGAGCAGCACGGGAATTGCCAGCAGCGCCAGCTTTTTAAGAATGTTTTTCACGGACCGGAAACCTCCTTCCCTAATTTTTGTAGAACGTAGGGGCCGGGCATGCCCGGCCCGCCACCTGACGGTAAATGACATCTGATGGGAAAGCTGCGGGCGAGGCATGCCTCGCCCCTACAGCGCAGCTGTCAGAACCCCGCGTACATACCAAATCCGCTGCTCCCAAACCCGCCGCTCTGCATGATATAGCCTGCCAGCAGGGCGATGACAAGGGCATAATACACGGCCCAGCGATGTTTTTCATTGGCCAGGCAGATTTCGGACGGCTTGTTTTTAAACGCAAACGCCCGGCGGGTGTCAAGGTAAAATGCCAGCGCCAGCACCAGCGCCACAAAGCCGTAGTACGCCGCGACCATGATGGCGTTGGCGTAAAATCCGTCGGACGCGGCGGCGTACAGCTCCGACGCAAACCGCGCGGGGCCCCAGCCCATAAAGCAGCGGCCCAGATACGCGAACGCATCCCCGACGGTCAGCGGTGCGGCGGCGGGGGACGACCCCACACGGAAGAACACCATGCTTACGCACCACAGCACAAACACACCGGCGCGCTTGGCCCACAGCACGCGGGCCGGGGCTTTCTTTTTCGGCTTGCCCAAACGGCGGTGCAGCAACTCCTCGCCCAGGCGGTAGCTGGCCTGCAAAAGGCCCCACACCACAAAGGGCAGCGTGTTGCCGTGCCAGAAGCCGGAGACAAAAAACACCGTGAACACGCAAAATTCCGCGGGCAGGCGGCTGATTTTGCCGCCCGTCAGCCCGGAGACATCCGCCCACGCCAGCGGCATGAACAGATAATCCTGCAGCCATGACGAAAAGCTGATGTGCCACCGGCTCCAGAAGCCCGAAAAATTCGTGGCAAAGAACGGCGTCTTAAAGTTCTCGGGCAGCTCCAGCCCCAGCAGCAGACCCACGGCCCGCGCGACCTCGGAGTAGCCGGAGAAGTTAAAATACAGCTGGAACGTGTAAAACACCGCGGCCAGCACCAGCATAGGCCCGCCGTAGCTGCGGTAGTTCGGGAACACTTCATCCACCAGCAGCCCCAGCACGTCGCTGACGGCCACCAACTTAAACAAGCCCAGTGCCATCAGCCGCAGCGCGCGCACCGTGCGGGCGGCGTCAAAGCGGTGCTCCTTTTTGAACTGGGGCAGCAGCGCCCCGGCGCGGCAGATGGGCCCCTGCGTGACGGTGGCAAAAAAGTTCAAAAACAGCGCACAGTCAATGAAATTCTTCTCGGCCTCGCAGTCGCCGCGCGCGGCATCAATTAAGTAGGAGATCGCCGCAAAGCTGTAAAAGCTGATGCCCAGCGGCATGGCGACGGCCTGCCAGCCGCCGTCCGACGCGAACGCGCCGTTATACTTAAAGAACGCCAGGATCGCCAGCAGCCCTACAACGCCAATGCGCAGGAACGCCGTTTTGCGGGCGCCTTCCCGCGCGGTCATGCCGCGTCCGCACAGGTAGGTGAACACGGCAATGGCAATCGTGACCGGCAGCATCGACGGCATCGCCAGCGCGTAAAATACCCAGCTGGCCGCCAGCAGAAACGCGCTCTGCCAGCGCTGCGGCAGATGCAGGTAGACGGCGGCCACGACCAGCAGAAAGCCGAAAAATCCAAAACTTTGCAGGCTCATGGCCGCACCTCCCCTTTATAATCATCAGTAATATCCTATTATACACGATTTCGCGTCCCAGCGCAAGGGATTGGGGCATAAAGAAAGCGGCAGGCCGAAGCCTACCGCTTTAAGGGTCATAATTTTAAAGCTTTTCGCCAAGCCTTTTCTCGAAAAGGCTTGTTACTCCGCAATCATGCTCTTGCCGGTCATTTCCTCGGGAACGGGCAGACCGATATAGGGCAGCATCGTCGGGGCGATGTCCGCCAGGCAGCCGCCCTCGCGCAGCTTCACGTCGCCCGCGCCGATGACCGCGAAGGGCACGACGTTGGTGGTATGGGCCGTGAACGGGGAACCGTCGGGGTTCTTCATCTTCTCGGCGTTGCCGTGGTCGGCAGTCAGGAAAACGACGCCGCCCGCGTTCAGCACCGCGTCGGTGACCTCGCCCACGCACTTGTCAACAGCCTCGACGGCCTTGACCGCTGCGTCAAACACGCCGGTGTGGCCGACCATGTCGCAGTTGGCGAAGTTCAGGATGATGACGTCGTACTTGCCGCTCTCAATGCGGGCCTTGCACTCGTCGGCAACCTCGTAGGCGCTCATTTCGGGCTTGAGGTCGTAGGTGGCAACCTTCGGGCTGGGGATGACCTTGCGGTCCTCGCCCTCGCAGGGCTGCTCAACACCGCCGTTGAAGAAGAAGGTCACATGGGCGTACTTCTCGGTCTCGGCAATGCGCAGCTGGGTCTTGCCGTGGGCGGCCAGATACTCGCCCAGCGTGTTCTTCAGCTCAACCGGCGGGTACGCGACCTCGCAGTTGGGCATCGTGGCGTCGTACTCGGCCATGCAGACATAGTGGACCTGCTTGCGGCCGCCGCGGCGCTCAAAGCCGGTAAAGTTGTCGTCGCAGAAGATGCGGGTCATCTGACGGGCACGATCCGGGCGGAAGTTCATGAAGATGACGGTGTCGCCGTCCTGCACGCGGCCACCCTCGCAGGTGACAACGGGAATGACGAACTCGTCGGTCACGTCGGCGGCATAGCTGGCCTCGATGGCCTCGGCAGCGTTGGCGGCGTGGTTGCCCTCGCCGTAGACGAACGCGGCGTAGGCCTTCTCCCCGCGGTCCCAGTTGTTGTCGCGGTCCATGGCGTAGTAACGTCCGGAGACAGAGGCGATCTTGCCCAGCCCCAACTCGTCCAGCTTGGCCTGCAGGTCGGCCAGGAAGCCCTTGCCGCTGTGCGGGTCGGTGTCACGGCCATCCATGATGCAGTGCAGGTAGACGTCCTTCGCACCCATGTGCTTGGCCATCTCCAGCACGCCGAACCAGTGGTCGGCGTGGCTGTGGACGCCGCCGGTGCCGACCAGACCCATCAGGTGGATGGCCTTGCCCGCGTCGATGGCAGCCTTCATGTTCTTGACCAGAACGGGGTTCTTGAGCATCTCGCCGTCCTTGATGGACTTGGTGATGAGGGTCAGCTGCTGGTAGACGATACGGCCCGCGCCCATGTTGGTGTGGCCGACCTCAGAGTTGCCCATCTGGCCGTCGGGCAGGCCGACAGCCAAGCCGCTGGCTTGGATGGTGGTCATGGGGTAATTGGCAAAGATCTTGTCCAGATTCGGCTTGTTCGCGGCAGCCACGGCGTTGCCGTAGGTCTCGTCCGGCGTCCAGCCGAAGCCGTCCATGATGCAGAGCATAACAGGTTTTTTAGACATAAATTTGTAGACTCCTTAATAATAGGGTTGTAGGAGCGGCATACATGCCACCCCTACAAAAGGGGATTTAGCCCTTCGTGGCAGCGTCAACGATGACCGCAAACTGGTCGGCCTTCAGGGAAGCACCGCCGATCAGGCCGCCGTCAACATCGGGCTTGCTCAGCAGCTCCTCGGCGTTCTTCGGGTTCATGCTGCCGCCGTACTGGACGGTCAGGGCCTTGGCGGCGTCCTCGCCGTACAGCTCGCCGACGACCTTGCGGATGGCGGCGCAGACCTCCTCGGCCTGGTCAGCGGTAGCGGTCTTGCCGGTGCCGATGGCCCAGATGGGCTCGTAGGCGATGACGACGT
>ENA-ORVG01003408-ORVG01003408.1-human-gut-metagenome-genome-assembly--contig:-NODE-3408-length-12613-cov-2.526835_pt1 | contig 12613 bp, 8 predicted proteins | sample MGYA00242091_ERZ509233 | MGnify/ENA primary metagenome ERZ509233 (study PRJEB26280, sample SAMEA2338840) | human gut metagenome | biome: human gut; feature: human-associated habitat; material: faeces... | reverse complement strand
TTCCGATCTCATGGAGGCATCGTCGGGATAGTCGCTCGATTTCACGCGGAGGGTGAGTGTGTCGTTACGGTGCAGGGTGCGGAGTGTGCTTTCCCATACTCCGCTATTGATACGGTATTCACCGTTACGCACGGTCAGATGCAGGGTGTCATCGCAGATGACAATGGGTGTGGAAGCTATCCATGTGTCTGGTTCTACCCCTTTTTGTGAGGGAAAGGAGTAGTCATGGGAAGACGGGGTACAGGCTACTACCGAGAATAAGGTGAGGGCAATGCCTGTGCAGTAAAGGCTGTTTCTCATAACGTGAAGATTTCTGTCCGGAAATTTCTGGATAAATATGGAGAATTATTTCTTTTGTAATTCGGGATAACTGATACGGGTATGGTACATGGTTTTGAGTTTTTCGATGAAAGCCTCTTTTACATCGCGAATATCGCGGAAGCTGATAGGACTGTTGTTCAGTAACCCGTCGGCGATTTGGCTATCGATAATCGTGTTGACCAGTTTCGAGATATTTTCTTCGGTATATTCTTTCAGGCTTCGCGACGCCGCTTCTACTGCATCGGCCATCATGAGCAATGCCTGTTCTTTGGTAAACGGGTTCGGGCCGGGATAGGTAAACAGTTCTTCGTTGACCTCCTCATCGGGGTGCTCGTTTACATACGAATTGTAAAAATACTTGGCTTTACTTGTTCCGTGATGTGTTTTTATAAAATCGATAATGGTTTGGGGAAGATTCAGTTTTTCTGCGATCTTTACCCCGTCTTTTACGTGGCTGATGACGATTTGCGCACTCTCTTCGTAAGGAAGGTTTGTGTGGGGATTCACCCCGTTTTGGTTCTCTGTAAAGAACGTAGGATTTGCCATTTTACCGATGTCGTGGTACAAAGCTCCGGTGCGTACCAATTGCGCTTGGGCTCCAATGCTGTCTGCCGCTTCGGTTGCGAGATTCGATACCTGCATCGAATGTTGGAATGTACCCGGGCATGTTTCCGATAGCTGTCTGAAAATAGGCAGGTTGATGTCCGATAATTCCACCAGCGTTACCGTCGATACAAATCCGAAAACTTTTTCGAGCAGATATATGAGCAGATAGGTGAAGAATAGCAGTACACAGTTGATGCCCAAGTAGAAGAAGAGCTGTGGGTCGAGTTTGGTCCACTCTTCGAAAATAAGCGTGTATCCCGTGTACGTGAAGCAATAGGTAACGTATATGAGTATAACGCATCGTAATAGTTGAGAACGCCTTACCAACTCCTTCATGTTGTTTATGGCCGTAACCGTTACGGCCATTTGCAGGAATATGAATTCCAGCGGATAAGGGACGGCAAAGGCGCATAGAAGTATCGATATGAGACTTGAAATCAGTGCAATCGATTTTTTCAGGAATACGACGATCGTAATGGGCAGTATGGCAAACGGTACCAAATACATTCCCGACGTCGTGAACATGCCGCACAGGAAGTAACAGATTACGGTCGTACCCGTAATCATAATCATGATGAATGCGAGTTTCTTGGGGTCGTTGAATGTGCGGGGGTAGAAAATAGCCAGGTAGCGATAAAGAAAAATAAACAGGCAGATGATAACAATGGCCTGCCCCAGCATGATGAACATTTCCTGCTGGTGGGTTCGGGTATTGTTGCGCTGGTTTACGGTTTCGAGCGATTCGAGAATGAGAAATGTGCGAGGTGTGACAATATCTCCCCGGTTGATGATTTTTTCCCCTTTTTGCACCATGCCTATCGACGACGGTATGCGTTGCAAAAGTTCATATTGGGCGTTTTGCGATTTTAAGCTGTCATAAGTAAGGTTTTCCGATAAGTAATTATTTAGGTTGCATGTGTTCAATATTTTTTGTTGTTTGGCAGTGGCATGGGCCATAATATATTCATAGGCCGACCTTAGCGAAAGCAAGTCCGAAACCTCGCATTCTTCTTTTACTGTATTCCGGTTTATGATGCGCACGCCCGGAGTCCCTTTGTGTATGAGACTGTTGTAGGTATCGGTGGCGATGATGCCTCTTTTATAGACTTCCGATAATGCTTGCAGTACATAACGGTAGGCATCGGCCGATTCTGCATTTTGCAACAACTCCGGGTGTTCCCGTTTGAAGTTGTTTATTTGTTCCGTACCTACACGGGATTCTTCGGTGAAGAATGGGCGCAGCGTTTTTATGACACTGTCTTGTTCGTGTTTCAGTTGCGCTTCGCTTTTATAAATAGGAAAGTCGTAAGCGGCCGTCAACAAGCCGTATTTCCAGGGTTTCCCTTCTTGAAAAACATATTCCGATTTTTCTTCTCTTGGGAAAAAGTAGAGAATGAGAGCAATGGCACCGATGAAATAAGTGGCTTGCCATAAGCCGATACGGGTCATGAATATGTGTCGTAAAGTTTTTTTCATTGTGGTAGTGGTTACAGACAGATTCCTTTTTCTCTATTTATCGAACGGTTATACATTGGTCAAAACGAGTGCAATTTATGGAAAATATTTTATACGACAAAGTCAATCGGGGCGTATTGAGGTTAAGATTTGTTTCTATTCGGTTGTCGGCAGAACGGTGATTGGGGAGACCCCACTTGTCTGTTCTGTGAAAAAATAGTAAAATCGGGGAGAGACGAATAGAATAATCCGTACTTTTGTGGTCGAAAAAGGTTTATGGGTATTGATATGGAACGCAAAGGAGAGATTGTTGGCGATTTGGACTGGGACGGATTGCATCGTCCCCGCATTTATTATGCTATGGTTGCTACCTTTTCGGGGTTGTTTCTGGCCGTTCTCGACGGGACGATTTGTAATGTGGCATTACCGAGTATTTCGGAGGATCTACAAGTGTCTTCGTCCGATTCCATTTGGATTATCAATGCCTTTCAGTTGGTCATCATGATGTCGCTTTTGCCCTTTTCTTCTTTGGGAGAACTTTTCGGGTATAAGCGCATCTACCTTTTCGGCGTGGCTGTTTTTACCGTTGGCTCGTTGTTTTGCTCCCTTACGGCGACGTTGCCTTTGCTGGTTGTGGCCCGTGTCTTTCAAGGAATAGGGGCGGCGATGATTATGAGTGTCAATACATCGCTTGTGCGTATCATCTATCCGAAGCGGCATTTGGGAAAAGGCGTGGGCCTGAATGCGACGGTCGTCGCCATAGCTTCGGTAGCCGGCCCTACATTGGCGGCGGCTATTTTGTCGGTAGCCTCTTGGCCGTGGCTTTTTGCCATTAACGTACCGGTCGGTATCATTACGTTTTATTTGGGGCGGAAATATTTGCCTGCGAATCCCACTCGGGTTTTAGGCCGGCGTTTCAAATGGAAAGAAGCATTGTTCAATGCTTTGACTTTCGGGTTACTCATCGGCTGTATAGAGGCTTATTCGCACGATGTCTCCCATACGACGATTCTTGCAGGGGCGGTCTGCCTGCTTTTTGTCGGTGTGCAGTATGTGCGTATGCAGTTGCACGACAAATATCCGATGTTACCGTTTGATTTATTGAAGATTCCGGCATTCTCTCTGTCGGTCGTAACCAGTGTCTTGTCGTTTACTTCGCAAATGCTGGCTATGGTTGCCATGCCCTTTTTATTGGTCAATACATTTCATTATGAGGCAGTAGGGACGGGATTGCTTATGACCTCATGGCCTCTTGTCATCGTGTTTGTCGCGCCGATGGCCGGGTGGCTGGTCGGTAAGGTACACCCCGGTATTTTAGGCGGAATAGGACTTACGATTATGAGTGCCGGCTGCTTTTTGTTGGCTTTTGTTCCCGTCGATACGACTCCTCTCGGACTGGTGTGGCGGTTGATGTTGTGTGGTATGGGATTCGGTTTCTTTCAGTCTCCCAATAATCACATGTTACTCAGTTCGGCACCTCCGCACCGCACGGGAAGTGCGAGCGGTATGCTGGCGACGGCTCGGCTTCTCGGGCAGACTACGGGTGCCGCATTGGTAGCTCTTTTGTTTCATTTGTTCGGCGATACCGCTCCTCACGACGCGATGTTGCTTGCCGGTGTACTCACGTTGTGTGGTGCGTTTTCTTCGGTAACGAGATTGAAGTTGGTATAGAAAAACGATCAATGCTTATGTTATCTTTTAGTAATAGTGAGATACCTATGGCTGCATAAAAAATAATAATAGGCATAAACGGGTAATGGTAGCGCATACCTCCGTAAGTAATTATATGCATAAAGCAGCCTGCAATAACGGGAATTAGAAAAATACCCCAATATCCCCATATTTGTCGGCCTAATTTGAAAATTCCGATACAAAAAAGAATTAAAACAATATAGTACCCTATCGAGTGGACAATAATATCCGTAATGTGGCTTATATTGGATTTCTCGGTTTTATTATCTTCTAGAAACAAATGGGAATAACTATCGGCCCACCAAAGGCGAGCCATTTTTACCGGAGTGTATAAAATATATTTGCCGGGGTTTTCTTTTATCCAACCAATGCTTCGGGACATATAGATCGAATCTTTTTGAAAAACATTGTACTCTGATGGGTTTTCGATATAACCGATTTTCCCTTTTTGAAATACTTTATTGGTATATGTTCCGTTTATGTCATCATTTGCCCCGATAATTAGGTTTATACCACTTGTTGTAGCTACAATATTCGTTGTCCCATTTATTCGATAGTTGAAAAGAATCAATAAAAGAGTCATTATTCCTATACCGCAGAAATAGCTTATATAGTATTTCCAATTGAATTTATGATAAAGGACATAAAAGAATATCGGTAGGAGAAATAGGATTGTGAACGGTCTTATGTAGTTGGCGTAGGCTATGAGTAGGCCGGAAAGTAGAAGGAAAAGGTGTTTTTCCCGTATAAGAGCAATGGAGCAGAAAAGAAATGTCGTGAAAAACAGATCGCTTGTTGTGGGTACTACTATCGAAATGTTACTAAATAAAATACAATAAAGAATGACAAAATAATGTGCGATTGCCGGATTGCAGATTTTTTTACTTATATGATATAATGCAAAAAGTTGCAGGGAGTTGAGTAACAAATTGATGATGGGAACAAATTTGAATGTGTCGAATATGTGTAAGTAAGCAATGAGAAAATTGATATACCCGGCATAACAAATATAGGGTTCTGACTGGAATTGTTCGGCTCTGGGATACCAACAGCCTTTCTGATAACAATCCAAAGCCCATTTTTGAAAGTTAGAAGCATCACTATATTGTGGCGCGTCCCAATATATTCCGATAAATACTATTTGTGATAGTAACCATATACCTATGAAGATAAGTGCTATGAGGGGCAGATGAATCTTCTTTTCGAAACGGAGCATGATATATTTCTTGGTTTGAAAATATGTTTTAAGAACGGTACTGATTGACAGAAAGGAGCCTGCTTAATTCTTTCGGGCTGCCGATTTTACGTCTTCTATTTTTTTCAGTCGGTTGCACAGTTTCTCTATGTCGCGGGCATCATGTACCATTACGCCCACTTCTCCGTGAAATAAGCCTTCATTGGTAGATATTGTCAGGTTCCGGATATTCACGGCCATGTCATCGGAAATGATATGTGTGATGCGGTTGAGTACCCCGATGTTGTCTATACCGTCTATTTCGATTTCTACCGGAAAAGATTCGCTCAGGTGTTTATCCCATTTTACCGAAATCAGCCGGGGGCCGAAACTGCTTTTCAGTTTCATGGCTATTGGGCAGGATTGTTTGTGTACGATGACCTCGCCTTTTTCATTGACGTATCCCAGAACATCGTCTCCCGGAATCGGTTTGCAACATGTGGCGATGATATAGTTGCGTTCGGTTTCGTTGCTTTTGAGTATATAGGTCGCTTTACGATCTATTTTTTCGGGAATAACGATGTTTTTATCGATTGGGATTCTTTTCTCGGCGTGTTTGTGGGTCGACTTGTTGTTGCTGCTGAAAGGATTTCGCAAATAACGCATGAATACGTTTTTGTTTTTTCCTCTGAATAATTTTTTTACTCCTTCGTCGAGCGTGATATCGTTTTTACCCAGTTGATAGAAAAGTTCCTCTTTCTTATCTATGTCGAAGTAGTTGAGTATTCTGTCGAGTATACTCAGATCGTTGGTGATAAGATGGTTGCTCGAAATAAATTTGTTGTAGATTTCCTCTCCTTTGGCCGCGATGATTTTCCGCTCTTTACGCAGGGCTGCTTGTAACTGGGTTTTGGCTTTGGCTGTGGTTACGAAATTGATCCATTCTTCTTTGGGCGTTTGCGATTTCGAAGTAAGGACTTCGACCTGATCGCCGCTTTGTAGTTTTTGGCTCAACGGTACCAGCTTGTGATTTACTTTTGCTGCGATGCAATGGTAGCCGAGGTCGGAGTGGAGAATGAATGCGAAATCGAGGGCTGTGGCGTCTTTGGGCAGGGTTTTCAATTCGCCTTTCGGGGTAAATACGAATATTTCCGAGGCAAAAAGATTGAGTTTGATCGTATCGAGAAAATCGAGAGCGTTGGGTTCGGGATTTTCGAGTATTTCTTTGATTGTTTTCAGCCAAATATCCAGTTCCGATTCTTCGTCGGCACCACCTACTTTGTATTTCCAATGAGCCGCAAATCCCCGTTCGGCGATTTCGTCCATTTTTCGGCTGCGTATCTGTACCTCCGTCCAGTTTCCGTCGGGGCCCATGACGGTTACGTGCAAAGCCCGGTAACCATTGGCTTTGGGGTGGCTCACCCAGTCGCGGGTGCGTTCGGGGTGAACTTTATAAATATCGGTGATCACCGAGTAAATGTTAAAGCATTCGGTTTTTTCGTTTTCCTCCTGCTTGGGGTCGAATATGATACGCACCGCATATAAGTCATACACTTCTTCGAATGGAATATTTTTACTCTGCATTTTATTCCATATCGAATAAATCGATTTTACACGGGCTTTCATTTCGAACTGGACACCCATTTCGTGCAACTTCTCGGTGATCGGCGCGGCGAAGTCGTGAAATACTTTCTGTCGGTAGGCTTCGCTCGATGCGATGTTGTGTTGTATTTCGGCGTATGCCTCGGGGTGTTCGTATTTGAAGCTCAGGTCTTCGAGTTCTGTCTTAATGGCAAAAAGCCCTAATCTGTGAGCCAGCGGCGCATAGATGTAGAGTGTTTCTCCGGCGATCTTGTATTGCTTGCTGGGTAACATAGAACCCAATGTGCGCATGTTGTGCAGGCGGTCGGCCATTTTTACGAGAATGACGCGAATGTCTTCCGACATGGTAAGCAGTAATTTCCTGAAATTCTCGGCTTGGGCAGAGGCTTGGTCTCCGAAAATACCGCCGGATATTTTGGTCAGTCCCGAGACGATCATGGCGATTTTTCGGCCGAAAAGGTTTTCGATGTCTTCGACCGTATATTCCGTATCTTCGACTACGTCGTGCAATAGGGCCGAACAGATGGAGGTCGAACCCAACCCCATTTCTTCGCAGACGATTCTTGCTACGGCAATGGGGTGCATGATATACGGCTCTCCCGAACGCCGCCGAATCCCGTGATGGGCTTCTTTGGCGAAACGGAAAGCACGTTCTATGATATCGACTTTTTTCCGATGATTCGAGTTGAGGTATTCAACAAGCAAGGCCTGAAATTCTTTTTCAATCATGATATCTTCTTGCTCCTCGGTCTGATGGCTTATTGGATCAGTTCCTGTCGGAGCCGGATTTTTTTCACGGATAGATTCGCCGGTTTTCTCTATGGAAACCGGTTGTTGTCCGCTATCGGCCGATCCACCTTCTTCCGGGTGAATTTCTGCGTTTCGTTGCTTGTTGTCCTTCGTTTCGCTCATAGAAAATAGGAGATATTTATCGATATTTCTTGGAGCCTTAAATCGAGAGAATACGCAATGTATTGAGTAATTCTCGGTTGATGGGCTTATCGTTTTTTATAGCTTTGGAGAACGGGACATATACGATTTGGTCGTTCTGTATACCTATCATCACATTGCGTTGGCCTTCGATAAGCGCATCGATTGCGGCGGCTCCCATGCGGCTGGCCAATATACGGTCATGGGCCGAAGGAGAACCTCCGCGTTGCAAGTGTCCCAAGATAGATACCCGTACATCGTACTGGGGAAATTCGTTTTTTACACGTGCGGCGAGATGTATAGCTCCTCCTGTCGAAGGACTTTCTGCTACCAGTACGATACTGCTGTTTTTCGATTTTCTGAATCCGTTTTTGATGAGTTCTCCCAGTTGGTCGACCTCTGTGGCGATCTCGGGAATAATAGCGGCTTCTGCACCCGATGCGATGGCACCGTTCAATGCCAGAAAACCGGCATCGCGTCCCATGACTTCAATAAAGAACAATCGCTCATGCGAAGTTGCCGTATCACGTATTTTGTCGACTGCTTCCATGATGGTGTTCAAGGCCGTGTCATACCCGATCGTGGTGTCGGTACCGAACAAGTCGTTGTCAATAGTTCCGGGTAAGCCCACTATGGGGAAATTGTATTCGTTGGCAAAGATACGGGCACCGGTAAGCGTGCCGTCGCCGCCGATGACTACCAGGGCATCGATTTCTTCTCTTTGTAGTGTTTCGTATGCGATTTTACGTCCTTCTGGCGTTTCGAACTCTTTACAACGAGCTGTTTTCAAGATTGTACCGCCTTGTTGTATGATGTTGCTGACGTTTTGCGTTTTAAAAGGAACGATTTCTCCGCTTAACAAGCCTTTGTAACCCCGATAAATGGCTTTTACTTCGAACTCGTTGTATATAGCCGAACGAGTTACCGCTCTGATGGCGGCATTCATGCCGGGTGCATCGCCTCCCGATGTGAGGATTCCGATACAAAATTTTTCTTTTTTTGTTGCTGTTTCGTCCATTTTGTTTTTTACCTTAATGAAACAATCTTTTTTACAAAAACCTACTTGCAGGTATCGCAAAAGTAAAAAATAAATTGTTATCGGAAACCTATTTAGTGAAAATTTTTTACAGACGTTTTTGTTGTGTACGGGAAAATGATATGGACGACTTTTTTCGGTTGAGCATTATAGAACTTTTGTCTTTCAAAAACAGAAATGGTAATCTGATTTATGGTAGCGCGATATAAATGGGAATCCGATGAAGTCAAAACGTATATTGGCTATGATTTAAGATGTTGTTTTTTTGTCGGTGGTCTCTGTTTGTATGAGAAACGTGTTCATTCACAGTATAATATTTGACAATTTGTAAGATGCTAAGGAAGAACAATGCGCACTACCTCTTTCCCGCAATGAGTTATATAGTATCCTTGTGAGAATGGGGTGGTATCCAATTTCCCTTTTCCGCTGCCGACCAATACTCCGTTTGCCGAGTAAAGGTATATAGGAAAGGAGGAGTCGGCGGCAACAATCTCTGTTCTTGTAAATACCAAAGCTGGGGAGGTATCGCATTCGTTTCTCGCGCTCGTCTGGTTGGGTGTCATATCGAGCGGCTCTTTCAGTGTATTGCCGGCACCGGTAATGGAGTTGCTCACCGTAGCTTCGACTTCGGAGGCATTGTACAAGGTATAGGTGTAGGGAATATGCACCGAGCCGCGGTCGGTTGGTGTAAACGGTTCGCTGAACAGATTACCATGCCATACATAGGCCGTAGCATTTTTTTGAGAAAAAATACGATTTATGCCGGGAGAGAAATAATTGTTTTCGATCAAGAAATCGCTCTCCTTTTGCGGGTTTATGCACACCGAAGCTCCCGGACAATCATAAAAGTTGTCATATAGGTGGATTACACCGAAGCGAGCCATAGGCATACGATTTTTACAACCGGATTTCCACCAACAGTTTGCCCATGTAACATTCAGATTGTATTCGCCTTGACTCGGATCGTCTGATCCTGCGATCAAGTTGCTGAAAGCATGGGCATAACTACGTTCGCTATAAGCAAATGTACACCATGAAACCGTAACGAAGTCGGCTTTGTTGGTTATATCTAAATTCCCGTCCATGCCATCGGTGAACGAACAATGGTCGATCCACAGATGAGTGCTACCGACGACCGAAATCAAGTCGTACCCGCCTACGTCTACCGAACCCGGACCGATAAACGAAAGGTTGCGGATAATGAAATTTTCGCAGCCATTAATAGTGAAGATACCTGATTTTCGATACCTTTCGGATTGGTCTCCCGACAACTCGATCAGAGTCTTTCGGGTGAAAAATTCCCCTTCTTCTTTTACATAGCTTCCATTGACGAGAGTCCCTCCTCCGCTTGATCCGCTCATGTTTTTTACGCCGACGCTGTCCAGAACGGCCTTTATCTCGTCTGTTACATGGAATTGGGTACATAAGCGGGCATTGTTGATGCCGACGATTGTCTTGTTGCAGATGTTTTTCAAGGAAAGAGAACTCGATACCGTAAAGTCTCCCGCAGAACCGTCGAGAATGATGACATCGTAGTTTCTTATGGCATTGTCGATACTCGTTCTCATGTCTCCTCCGTTGCTTTTCAATGTGATGCTTGTGCCGTTACCGCCTCCGGTCAATGCATAATCGTCTCCCGAAGTCAACGATGTGCAGACCGCCCAACCGAAAGGCGCATTGTAGTCGTATGGAGATAGTTGGGCTTGTGCGCAGTATACCGCAGCAAAAGCCAGAAAAACTGCCCGTATTTGTTTTCTCATGGTATAGATAGTAGTTTTGTCGTAAGGACCTTGTATCGCAAAGATATTTTGTTATTTTTTCAAAAGCAAATATTGCAGTTGATATAATGCTCCTGTTGCAAAGGGCGGGAGGAAATGCGCCTTTCTTTTGATTCTATTTTGCGGGAAAGGGGAGAAAAGCCTACCTTTGTCGCCGAAATAAGACGCCGTGAATAACGGCCGTGTATTCTAGGATAACCACGTAAAAAACAGGACTGATGAAACAAACCGTGAATTTGGCGTTTGCCTTGATGGGCATATTGTTCTGCGTATGCCTTACGATAGCGAATATTTTGGAAGTAAAAATCGTTTCGGTCGGCTCTCTGACCATGACAGGAGGGCTTATCGTATTTCCCATATCTTATATCATCAATGATTGTGTGGCCGAAGTGTGGGGCTATCGTAAAGCTCGTCTGCTTATTTGGACGGGATTTGCCGCGAATTTTATAGCGGTAGCATTTATTCAATTGGCGATTTGGCTTCCACCTTCGCCGGTTTGGTCTCAACAAGAGGCTTTTGCCTCTCTTTTCGGACTTACTCCCCGTATCGTTTTGGCCAGTTTTATCGCTTTTTTGGTGGGATCATTTATCAATGCATATGTGATGAGTCGCATGAAGCTGGCCTCGCAGGGACGTCGTTTTTCGCTGCGTGCTGTTGTTTCTACCGTGTTAGGAGAAGGGGCCGATTCTTTGCTGTTTTTCCCTTTGGCTTTCGGCGGTATTCTGCCGCTTGAAACTTTGGGGGTGATGATTCTTTCGCAGACGTTGTTGAAGTCGGCCTATGAAGTGATAGCGCTTCCCCTTACGGTACGGGTGGTACGTTGGGTAAAGCGCTATTCCGGAACAGACGTGTACGATAATGATGTGTCGTACAATGTTTTTAAAATCAAAAATTTGTAGACTTTGCAGGAATGTCGAGGACGATTCCTCCGCTGTGGGCGGTTTCTTGTGGTGCGTAAAGGCTTTGTATAGAAACACCTCCGTCGAGATAACGTCCGGGGCGATCCACAAATGTTTCGTAGCGTAAGATGTAATGCCTTTTGGGAAGATGCTCGATGTAGAATCGGGTGGCTGCATCACGGGTTTCTTGGAAATAGGAGAGCCCCTCTCGGAACATCATTCGGGACTGTTGTTCTGCCGGTTCGAGACAGGCTGGCCGATTATCTTTGATAGCGACGAAGTCGAGGTCTCGATCGCTGGCAATGATAAGACGGGTTTGTATTTTATCTCCGACTTCTGGAGTTGTTTCGGATAGAGATAAAAGGCTGTCTCCCCGGACGACGTAAAAGCGCTTCTCTATGGAAAGTCCGTTACCTTGCGATTCGATTTTATCGGCATCGACGAAGTATTGCCGATAGAGTCCTATCCACGGCTTTAATCCGTTATTTTCGGTCGTGATGGATACCGTGCCCAAATCGGGTGTAATATCCGTTTTTTCTTTGATGATTTGAGTATAACCGTCAATGTCCGTACTTTCGGGGGCTATGGTGTCTTTTCCCCATATGATTTTTATCGGTTCGGAACTTGCGTCGAGGGTCAGCGTGCTGTGCGAGATAAGTGCCGATATGGCATCGAGTGTGGCCGGGATCGATCCCCAGTCCCGTGTTTCTTTTTGTTGTAACAGCCAAGCGGCCATACCTGCCAGTTGGGCGTTATGGGGAGTAACCAGAGCCACGGTGTTCATAAGAAGTGTATGTAATCGTATGTCTCCGAGGGTATTTCGGTTTGAACGTATATTTTGCCACCAGATTTCCTCGTCGGTTATTGTGGCATAACCGAGTAGAGAATTGACGATGCGTCGGGCCGCTTCTTGATTACCGGTACGATATAGGAGCTGGGCGGTCAATGCTTTCCCTTCTAAATCGAAACTTTTCCAGCCTTTCTCCGCTTTTTCGCACAGCATTGTCCGACCGGCTCCTTCTGTTTCGGAGAGAGGAGTGGCGAGAATTGTCTGTAATACGAGATAGCGTAATTGGCTGTTCGATAATTTTTCTGTCTGGGCTATTCGGGCAGTATCTCC
>ENA-ORVG01003406-ORVG01003406.1-human-gut-metagenome-genome-assembly--contig:-NODE-3406-length-12619-cov-2.573703_pt1 | contig 12619 bp, 9 predicted proteins | sample MGYA00242091_ERZ509233 | MGnify/ENA primary metagenome ERZ509233 (study PRJEB26280, sample SAMEA2338840) | human gut metagenome | biome: human gut; feature: human-associated habitat; material: faeces... | reverse complement strand
CACATCCACAAATGGATTCTTCTGAGGCTCCGGGTCTGTGGGCTGAGGGCCGAGGGCAGGAATCGTCTCTCGTCTGGTCTGGCTACACCGTTCACAAGTGTAGAGCCGGTAGCCACCTTCTGTTTCTGTAGGCTCCCGAGTCTCCGTAAGTTTCCAGTCATGTCCCAGAGCTTCCACATAAGCATCGATGTAGCTATTTCCACAGCGCGTACAGGTATGCGTTGTGTATCCCTGATCTGTGCAGCTGGGAGCTGTTACGACGCTTTTGTAGTCGTGACCCAATGCCTCGATTGCCCGGGTCTCTTTTTTCCCACAATCGGTGCAGGTTCTGGTTTCTTCCCCCTGTTCTGTGCAAGTCGGGGACTTGGTCTGCAACCAGTTTCCAAATGCATGACCGTTCGCACATGGTTCCTGCCACTGTGCATATAGCGTAACATCCGCATTCCGGATGTAAGTTCCTCCCGGTGCGTATGAGGTCCCCGTGCCATCTGCTTTGGTGTTCCATGATATAAATACATACCCGTTTCTTGTAGGGACATCAGAACGCAGCGTTAAGTCCGTTCCCTGCTTTTTCACCTGGGCGCTGGGTTCACCTGTCCCCCCGTTTGCATCATATGTCACCGTAAAGCTTGCCAAATTCGTGTAAAACGACCACTTTTGTGCGTCAGTATGATTCTGTGCCCACAGTTGAATATTTGTCCCATCCTCACTGCAATTGCTCGTTAAGTCCAGTACACGGCTGGAGTAAGCAGGTCGGATCACGTACCCGCTTGGAGTGGAAAAAAACCACCATTTCTGGTTGGCTCCTCCGTGTTTTTCCCATACTTGAACATTCGTTCCATCAGAACCTCCTGATGCATCTGCGTCCAAAACCTTTCCATTCGCAGCAGAAGTAACGGTATAGCTCCCGTCGTCATTTCGGGAAAGGCGCCAATATTGATTTTGGCTGCCGGTCTCTGTCTGTAATTCCACATTTCCGTCAGAATTTGGAGCGATCGGTTTCCAACAAGCTGTGTTAATCAGCACACCGTAAAGGTCGTCTCCCAGGTCGTTGTATATCACAAACTCACAGTTTGACCATATAAAACGGTCCGAATCATCTGTGGCCTCCACCTGAAATATGTATGTTCCGGACGGAAGCGATCCAAACTTAATGTCGTTATCAATCTGGTGAATATCGTACGAGCCAGCATTTGGCTTAACCACTTTGGACTGTACCTCATTCCCATCTAGGTCGTAGATGTAGACACCAACATAATGGATGGGATAATTTGAAGACACCGTCCCATAAATGCTATAAGGATCTCCGCACGCAACTGCAGTGGGCCAGTTGATTCCCTGGAATGCAAGTGTAGAAGGGTCAGTAGAACTACCTTCAAAGTGGTACGCAATGGCGTAGGCAATTTTTGTTCCACAATATGGACAATTTCTACTATAGTGGTACTTCTGCTGCCCGTTGTTTGCATTGTTGTGAGAATATGCTTTCATATATCCGTTGCCATCCATCCCATTGCAAAGCACCGTGTGAACATACGGCCTGCCATCTGTGCAACCCGGGCAGTAATAAAACACCGGATCTCCAGCAGCGAGCTTCCCTGCATAATTTGCCGCAGTTATGGACATATCAGAGTTCAAAGCAAGCTGATATTCCGTTCCCATACCAGAATTTCGTAGTTGCCCCAGTAGCATACTAGCACTCACGCTGAAGGCGCTGCACCCACCAGCATTGATACAGCGAGATACAAACTCTGCACAAAGTCCAACTCCATCGTTCCAGTGCTCCTGTGCATATGCAAGGGCACTTGCGGCATGATAAGCCGATGCCGCATTGGTTGGAAGCGCAATCACTGGCAACATCCCCAGCAATACAGCACAGCAAAGCAGCACACTTAGGATGTGCTTCGACAACCAGCAAGGTTGCATTCCAAAATTGCCATTCTTTTTTCTCATGGTTTCCCATCCTTCCACACAGCTTTTTTGTACAAAGCCCGGTGGGCTTTTGTCACACAATATTATAGTCTATTTAGCGACCATAGTCGAGATAAAATTCACAATTTAAGATCGTGCAAAACCACCTTGGAGGTCTTGCAAATGATTGTCTACTGTCCCTTTTGGAAAACCCTGCATGCATCGGGAGAATCTACCTATACGCTAATTAAGCCCCACCGGATTTCCAGCTCCACCATTGACAAACTACGGAAAAATAAGCCTCTGAATACCACCACCGTCAATGATCTATGCCGCATTCTGCAATGCCGGGTAGAGGATGTGATGAAATACGTTCCAAGTAATGATGATCAACCTCTATAGCAGATAAACGTATCTAAAAATTGCCGTAGAGAAGTAAAAAGTATTACTCCTCTACGGCATAACTACATTCCGCTGTCCGCTACAGCTTATTTGACAATCAGATTCACCAGCTTATTCTTCACCACAATGGTCTTCACAATCCGTCCGCCCTGCTTTTCCAGGAAGCGGGCCACCTTCTCATCGGCCTGGGCGGCGGCAATGACTGCATCGTCCGGGGAATCGGCCTCCACGTGAATGGCGCCGCGGAGCTTGCCATTGACCTGGACTGCCATGTCAATTTCCGCATCCCGGCACATGGCCTCGTCATAGGAGGGCCAGGGGGAGACGGAGCAAATCCCCTCGAAGCTGTGGTTTTCCCAAATCTCGTCGCAGATGTGAGGGGCGAAGGGGCTGAGGAGCTGAAGGAAGGTCCGGAGCTCCGCCCGGTTGCAGCCCTTGTCTCCAAACTGGTTCAGGAGGGTCATCAGGGCGGCGATGGCCGTATTGGGCTTCAGGTTATCAATGTCGGAGGTGACTTTTTTGATGGTCTTGTGCACAGCCGAAGCGTTGGCCGGAGAATAGGCCTGGGCATCGTCCTGCACGTTCTCTCCCAGAGTCCAGACCCGGTCCAGGAACCGCTTACAGCCCTTCACCGCGTTGGCCGACCAGGAGGCCGCCTTCTCAAAGTCTCCGATGAACATGATATAGGTCCGCATGGTGTCCGCGCCATAGGCTTCGATGACGTCCGTGGGATTGATCACGTTGCCCAGGGACTTGGACATCTTCACGCCCCCCTCTCCCAGGATCATGCCCTGGCTGGTGCGCTTGGCATAAGGCTCCTTGGTGGGAACCACGCCGATGTCATAGAGGAACTTATACCAGAACCGGGAATACAGCAGGTGCAGCGTGGTGTGCTCCATGCCGCCGTTGTACCAGTCCACCGGGGCCCAATAGTCCAGGGCCTCCTTGGAGGCCAGGGCCTCGTCATTGTGGGGGTCCATATACCGCAGGAAGTACCAGGAGGAACCGGCCCACTGGGGCATGGTGTCGGTCTCCCGCTTGGCAGGGCCGCCGCAATGGGGGCAGGTGGTGTTCACCCAGTCGGTCATGGCGGACAGGGGGCTCTCTCCGTCGTCTGTGGGCTCGTAGCTCTCCACCTCCGGCAGGAGGAGGGGCAGCTCCCGCTCCGGCAGAGCCACGGGGCCGCACTTGGGACAATGGACAATGGGGATGGGCTCGCCCCAATACCGCTGGCGGGAGAAGACCCAGTCCCGGAGCTTGAAGTTCACCTTGGCATGGCCAATGCCCTGCTCCTCCAGCCACTTGGTGATGACCGGAATGGCCTGCTTCACAGTGAGGCCGTTGAGGAAATCGGAATTCACCAGAATGCCGGTGTCGTCCTTCAGGGTAAAGGCCGCCTCTTCCACGTTTCCGCCCTTCACCACCTCGATGATCTCGCAGCCGAAGGCCTTGGCAAAGGCCCAGTCCCGGTCATCGTGGGCGGGCACTGCCATAATGGCGCCGGTGCCATAGGTGGCCAGCACATAGTCGGAAATGAAAATGGGAATCTCCTTGCCGTTCACCGGGTTAATGCCCCGGACTCCCTGGAGCTTCACACCGGTCTTTTCCTTGTTCAGCTCCGTCCGCTCCATGTCGGACTTGGCGGCGGCGGCGGCCTGGTAAGCCTGTACCTCCCCGGCGTTCTCCAGCCGGTCCATCCACTTCTCCAGGAGGGCATGCTCCGGGGAGAGGACCATATAAGTAGCCCCAAAGAGGGTATCCGGCCGGGTGGTGTAAATCAAAATGTCATCGCCCATGGTAGAGCGGAAGGTGACCTCCGCCCCATGGCTCCGGCCAATCCAGTTCTTTTGCTGGAGCTTCACCCGCTCAATGTAGTCCAGGCCGTCCAGATCGTCGATGAGCCGGTCGGCATACTTGGTGATCCGCAGCATCCACTGACTCTTCTCCTTCCGGACCACCGGCGCGCCGCAACGCTCGCAAACGCCCTCCACCACTTCCTCGTTGGCCAGGACGCACTTGCAGCTGGTACACCAGTTCACTGGCATTTTGGCCTTATAGGCCAGGCCATGCCGGAACATTTGCAGGAAAATCCACTGGGTCCACTTAAAGTACTTGGGGTCCGTGGTATTGATCTCCCGGTCCCAATCGAAGCTGTAGCCCAGAGCCTTCAGCTGTCTGCGGAAGGTGGCGATGTTCTGCTCCGTCACGATCCGGGGATGGATGTGATTTTTAATGGCATAGTTCTCCGTCGGCAGGCCGAAAGCGTCATACCCAATGGGAAAGAGAACGTTTTTCCCCTCCATCCGCTTCTTCCGGGCGATGATGTCCATGGCGGTGTAGGGCCGGCAGTGGCCCACATGGAGGCCCGCCCCAGAGGGGTAGGGGAACTCAAAGAGGGCATAGAACTTCTCCTTTTCGCTGCCGTTTACGGTTGCGTAAAGGTTTTGCTCCTCCCAGATTTTTTGCCATTTTGGTTCAATGGTTTGAAAGTCGTACGTCATATCCTCGCCCTCTTTCTAGTTTTCCTGCTCATTCAGCACTTCGCTCAGGGGGATGACCTCCCCGTCGCTCCAAAGACGCTCCAGGTCGTAAAACTGCCGGGCTTCATTGGTGAACACGTGAATGACCACGCAGCCAAAATCCAGCAGCTCCCAGGTGTTGCCCCGGTGGCCCTCCCGGCCCAGCATGGTCTCCCCCAGACCCTCCAGGGTCGCTTCGGCGCAGTCGCACAGGGTTTTTACGTGGGTATTGGAGGTTCCGGTGCAGATGAGAAAATAATCAGCCAGCGTGGTCACATCCCCGACGCGGATGAGCTGAATCCCCACGCCCTTCTTACTGTCCAAGGCCCTGGTTGCAGCAGCGGCCACTTCTTTTGATGTCAACATAGGCTTTCTCCTTTTCATTTCTTCGTAGGGAACGGCCTTGGCCGTTCCGCCTGGCAGAGGTCAGGATGTTTGGGGAAGGCGCTGGCGGAGCGGTCAAGACCGTTCTCTCCACGCCAAGGCTGGATTTTAGGCTTTTGCAGCCTGAAATATGGCTTTCCCATCTCCGGCCTATTGGGCGCACCCCGCCCGCAGGGACTCGATGGCTTCCAGGGAATCCCGGGCCACCCGGCGGCCCTGGTGGCGGAGCATCTCCACCGTCATTTCCAGTCCCAGCAGGACCGCCAGGTCCAGGTCCCGGTCTACTGCCGCCCGCAGGCGTTCCACGCCGGGGAAGTCCCGGTTGGGCTCCATGTAGTCGGCAATGTAAATAATCTTCTGTAAGGTATTCATATGGCCGCAGCCGGTGGTGTGGCTGGCAATGGCCTGAAACACCGCCTCATTTTCTCCAAAGATCCTTTTGGCTACCCATGCGCCCGTGGTGGCATGGAGGGTCTTTGGGTTATCCCGGCTGAATGGGTCCAGAGGGATGCCATACTCCCGGCACAGCTGCAGCTGCAGCTCCGGCGGCAGGGCCTTGGTCACGTCGTGCAGGAGACCGGCCCGGGCGGCATCGGTGACATTGGCGCCGTACTGCTCCGCCAGCTTCGCCGCCGTGTCCCGGCAGCCCAGCACATGGGGCACCCGCTTGGGGTCCAGCAGCCGGACCACCTCAGCCTCCAGAAGCTCCATGGGAAGCGCCCGCAGGTCCCGTCCCACCCCGTAAAAGCCAAAGGTACGAATCCGCTCCAGGACGGCAGGGGTCAGCATATCGCCCACCGCCTGGAAGGTCAGCATCCGGCGCACATCGGTGGACGCCATGGGAAGCGCCTCGTTTTTCAAAAACTTCACCTTTCCATCCAGCTTTTTCCGGATGTGCTGAGCCTGGGCCTGCAGCTCCTGCTGCAGCTTCGGCTCCTCCCGCTCCCGCAGCATCACCACCAGGGTGGCATAGCGGCAGATTGTTTCCGGCTCCCGCCACTGGGGGAAGGCTAAGAACATATCCGTGCCCATGAGCAGAAACAGCTCGTCACCGGGATAGGTTCTGTGCAGCAGCTCCACCGTATCGGCGGTGTAGCTTCTGCCCTCCCGCAAAAGCTCCAGGTCCGAGGCCTCCGCCCGGGGAATCTCCCGGGCCGTCAGACGCACCAGCTCCAGACGCTCCTGTGCCGCAGGCGTCCCCTCCGGCATGGTTTTGTGAGGCGGAGCATGGTCCGGGATGAGCAGAAGCTTGTCCAGATTCAAAAGCTCTACCGCCTGCCGTGCCGCCTGCATGTGTCCTCGATGGGGCGGGTTGAAGGTCCCGCCGTAGATACCAATCCTGCCCATGGCTTCACCTCATTCTCTCTTTATGGCTGTTCCCGGCCCATGGCCTTTTCCTTCTCCCGCTGGATGGCCCGGTCGATGGCAGTCTGGCGGAAGTAGGCGTTGCGCCGTTCCCGCTCTGCCTGGGCTGCTCTGCGGCGGGCCTGGGCGCCCTTGCGCACCGGGTTGGACTTGGCCACAGGGACGGGAGCCAGCTTGGCTCTGCCCACCTGATTGCGTGCCCGCCTCAGCTTCTCAGACTCCCGGTACAGGACGAATTTGGAGCCCACAGTACACACGGGCTCCGCGCCGGTGGCGGCGCACAGCGCCTCCAGCGCCTCCCTGGCCCCAAGCAAAGCGGCCTCCAGCACCCGGCCCTTCACCAGCTCCCGGGCCTCCAGCTGGGTCACAGCCTCCAGAACCACCTGTTCCGTCACGCCGCCCTTTCCCACCATGAGGGTGGTGTCCAGGCCGTTGGCCTGGGCGCGCAGCTCCGCTCTCTCTTTACTGGTCAGCATGCTTCCCCTCCTCACATAATTTCTCATAAAACAGCTTCAGCGCGTTTGCCCGGTGGGAGACCTGATTTTTCTCCCCGGCCGTCAGCTCCGCAAAGGTCTTGCCCGCAGGGGGATAGTAAAAAATGGGATCGTAGCCGAAGCCTCCCTCCCCGTGAGCCTCCCGCAAAAGCTCCCCGTGGGCCTCTCCTCTGGCCTGGATCACCCGGCCATCGGGATAGACCAGGGTAATGACCGAAACAAACTGGGCCTGACGCTGCCCATCCGGCACCTGCTCCGTATTCTTCAGCAGGAGCAGCAGCCGTCCCCAGTCATCCAGGGCCGGATCGTCCCCGTACCGGGCGGAATGCACCCCGGGAGCGCCCCCCAGGGCGTCCACTGCAATGCCAGAGTCGTCCGCCAGAGCCGGAAGGCCCGTGGCCTTCATCACGGCGTTTGCCTTGAGGAAGGAGTTCTCTTCAAAGGTGCTCCCCGTCTCCTCCACCTCCACATCCACGCCCAGGTCGGATTCCAACACCAGCTCCACATCCAAGGGCTTCAGAATTGCGCTAATTTCCACCAGCTTATGTGGATTCTTGCTGGCCAGTACGACTTTCATACCAATTCCCCCAAAACTTTTTTCTCCAATGCAACCAGCTCCCGGCAGCCCTTGGCGCAAAGCCGGAGCAGCTTCTGCTCCTCCTCCAGGGTGAAGGGCCTACCCTCCCCGGTGCCCTGGACCTCAATCAGGTTGCCGTTGCCGTTCATCACACAGTTGAAATCCACCGCCGCCTGGCTGTCTTCCACGTAGCACAGGTCCACCATGGCCTCTCCCCCCACAATCCCGGCGGAAACCCCCGCCACATAATTGCGGATGGGCAGCTTCTCCAGCAACCCCTGGGCCTCCAGGCAGCGGCAAGCCAGGACCAGGGCTACGAAGCCACCGGTCACCGAAGCCGTCCGGGTGCCCCCGTCTCCCTGGAGCACATCGCAGTCGATGGTGATGGTCCGGGGGCCCAGGGCCTCCAGATTCACCGCCGCCCGAAGGGCCCGGCCCACCAGCCGCTGGATCTCCGCGCTCCGGGGAGCCAGCTTCAGCTTGGCCACATCCCGCTTGCTCCGCTCCCGGTTGGCTCTGGGGAGCATGGAATACTCCGCCGTCACCCAGCCCCCTTTGCTCACATGGGGCGGGACCCGCTCCTCCACCGAGGCGTTACACAGCACCACCGTGTCCCCCGCCCGGATGAGGCAGCTGCCCTCGGCAAATTTTGTAAAGCCCAGCTCCATGGTCACGGGGCGGAGCTGGTCCAAGGCTCTTCCATCCTGTCTCATATCCGTCACCTCACAAAAGGGCGTCTACAAAGTCCCTGGCGGCAAAGGGCATCAGGTCCTCCGCCTTCTCTCCCACGCCAATATACTTCACCGGAATCTGCAACGCATCCGCCACGGCGATGACAATGCCGCCCTTGGCCGTGCCGTCCAGCTTGGTGAGGGCCATGGCCGTCACACCGGCAATTTCCTTGAATTGCTTGGCCTGGAGAAGGCCGTTCTGCCCTGTGGTGGCGTCCAGAACCAGGAGAACCTCCTTGTCCGCCTCCGGCAGCTCCCGGTCGATGATCCGGGAGATTTTGCTCAGCTCGTTCATGAGGTTGGCTTTGTTGTGCAGCCGCCCGGCGGTGTCGCAGAGGATCACGTCGGCATGTCTGGCCTTGGCCGCCTGGATTCCGTCATAAACCACGGCGGCAGGGTCCGCCCCCTCGTGCTGGCGGACAATGTCCGCGCCGGTGCGCCCGGCCCAGATCTCCAGCTGATCGGCAGCGGCGGCCCGGAAGGTATCTCCGGCGCACATCAGCACCCGTTTCCCCTGGTCCCCCAGCTGCTTGGCCAGCTTTCCGATGGTGGTGGTCTTCCCCACCCCGTTTACGCCGATGACCAGCACCACAGAGGGCTGGGTATCCAAACGCAGGCGGGTGTCGCCCACGTCCAGCATCTCCACCAGGATGTCCTTCAGGGCCGCTTTTGCCTCCTCCGGCTCCCGGATTTTTTCCTCCTTCACCCGGCGGCGCAGGCTCTCCACCGCCCTTCCGGCAGTCTCCACTCCCAGGTCAGCCAGGATCAGGCATTCCTCCAGCTCGTCGTAAAAATCGTCGTCCAGATTGGAAAAACCGGAAAATACATTGCCCAGAGTCTCGGCCATGGCTTTTCTGGTTTTGGTCAAGCCTTCTTTGATTTTACTAAAAAAACCCATAATCTCTCTCCTTTTATATTGTGACTCCCATGGTCACGCAGTGATCTGCCTTGCTTCCGTCCTCCTGCAATCCATAGTCCAAAACCTGGGAAAAGCCGCAGACTCGATGAATCGCCAAAGACGGGAGATTTTCTTTGGAAATCTCCGAATAAATTTTCGTGCCTCGGGGAAGGTGGGACAGAACCGACAGAATCAATTGTTTGCCAAATCCCCTGCGGCGGCAATCAGGTCGAGTCTCCAGAGCCTCCAGCAGGAGTCCATCCCGGTCCGGCTTCAGCCGGAGACACGAAACATAGCGTCCCTCTTCCTCCCAGATCCAATATTGCGCACCCGGTATTTGGAAAAAGCCCTCCAAAAACCGCCGGGAGTCCTCCTCGGCCAGGTGCAGTGCCCGCTCCGGCGGCTCGTCCGGGTAAAAGTACGCTCCGTTTTCCTCGTGTCCCTCCCGGTACACTTCCATCCAACCGGAAATGTCCAGCTCTTCCATGGTATGAATGGTTCGCAGCATACGCATCTCCTATTCCATGATGCCCAATTCCTGTTCCATCTGATTCAAATCCATGTGGAGAATCTTGGAGACCCCCTGCTCCTGCATGGTGACGCCGTAGAGGACGTCGGCCTCCTCCATGGTGCCCCGGCGGTGGGTGATGACGATGAACTGAGTCCGGCCTGCCAGCGTCCGCATATAGCGGGCGTAGCGGGTGACGTTGGCGTCATCCAGAGCCGCCTCGATCTCGTCCATCACGCAGAAGGGCGTTGGATGGACTTTCAGAATGGAGAAATACAGCGCGATGGCCACAAAGGCCTTCTCGCCGCCGGACAGCAGGGAGATGGTCTTGAGGGTCTTTCCCGGCGGCTGGGCCTTGATCTCGATGCCGCAGCCCAGGATGTCCTCCTCGTCCTCCAGTTCCAATCTGGCCGTCCCTCCCCCGAAGAGCTCCTGGAAGGTGGTCTGGAAGCTCTCGGACAGCAGCTTGAACTGCTCGGCGAAAATCTTGGTCATCTCCTCCGTGATCTCGCCGATGATGTTCTGCAGCTCGCCCTTGGCCTTCTCCACATCGTTGCGCTGGTCCGTCAGGTAGGTGTAGCGGGTGTTCACCCGCTGGAACTCGTCGATGGCCCCGATGTTTGGGGTGCCCAGGGCGGTGATGTCCCGCTTCAGCTCCCCGATCCGCCGGTTGGCCTTGGGCACGCTCTCCAGCTCGATCCGCTGTGCCTGGGCGTCGGAGTGGGAGAGTTCGTAGTGTTCCCACAGCCGGTCCAGGATCTGCTTTTCCTCCATGGCGGAGGTGGCCCGCTTCTGGTCCAGTTTGGCCACCGCCCGCTCCAGGTTCAGCAGGTTCTCGTTCATCTCCTGGCCCGCCCGGTTCTTGGCAGTCCGCTCCGCCTCCAGGGCGTTCTTCTCCTCTGTGATGGCGGCCAGCCGCTGCCGGAAGGCCGCGCCCCGGCCCGCCAGCTCCTCCAGCGCCGTCTGCAATCCGGCGATCTCTTCCTCCGCGGCGGCGATGTTTCGGCGGTAGGTCTCCGCCATCTGTTCCTTCTGCTCCCGGTCACCAGAGAGATCCGCGCACAGCGCCCGCAGGTCCGCGGCGCTGCGGACTGTGGCCTCCCGTTCGGCCGCCAGGGCAGCCAGATCGCTCTTTCTGCCGCTGATCTCCTCGGCCAGGGCACCGGATTTCTCCAGCAGCTCCGATTGGCCGGAAAGAGCCGCCTCCGCCTGGGCCCGCGCGTCCGCGGCGGCGGATTCCTGTCGGTTGATCTCCACCTGGGCGGCGGCAGACCGGGCGTCGTTGTCCGTCAGCCGTCCGGCCAGACTCTCCAGCTCGCCGGCGAGGTTCTCCACGCTCTCCTCCAGGGAGCGCAGCAGGAGATCATATTGTCCCCTGATGCCCTCCAGCCGCAGGACCTCGTCCTCTGCGTGGCGGCGCTGGGCCTCCGCGGTCTCCAGCTCGTATTGGGCGGCGGCCAGTTCCCGGGCGGTATCCTCCTCCGCCTGCTTTGCCTCCGCCAGCTTTGCCTGCATGGCAGCGGTCCGGGCGGTGAGCTGCTCCAACTCCGCGGACCGGCTCAGTACACCGGCGGACCGGCTGGTGCTGCCGCCGGTCATGGAGCCGCCCCGGTTAATGACTTGGCCGTCCAGCGTCACGATCCGGAAGGCGTTGCGGTACTTCCGGGCCATGGCGATGCCGCAGTCCAGGTCCTCTACCACCACAGTGCGGCCCAGCAGGTTGTAAACAATATTCCGGTACGCCGGGTCGAATGTCACCAGCCGGGACCCCAGGCCCACAAAACCAAATTCCTTCTCCACGCCTTTTTCATGGAGCTCGTCACCCCGGATGGCGGTGAGGGGCAGGAACGTGGCCCGTCCGGCGTCCCGCTGCTTCAGGTAGCTGATGGCGGCCTTGGCATCCTCCTCCCGGTCCACCACAATGTTCTGCAGTCCCGCCCCCAGGGCGATCTCGATGGCCAAGGAGTACCTGCCATCGGTCTTCACCAGATTGGCCACCGGGCCATGGATGCCCTGCAGGCCGCTTTGTGCGCGGCACACGAACTTGACCGCCTTGGAGAAGCCCTCGTACTCCTTCTCCATCTCTGTCAGCAGGCGGCGGCGGTTTTCCAGCGCCCCCGTGTCCATGGTCAGCTGGACCCGCCGCTCCGCGGCGGCAGCGGCCTTCTTCTTCCGTTCCTCCATCCGCAGGCTGTGGCCGGCGATGATGTTGGCGGCGGCCTCCGCCTCGTCCCTGGCATCCTCCAGGGCGCGGCGGTTCTCCCGCGCCTCCTGTCGGGCGGACTGAAGCTGCTCCTCCGCGGCGGCCCTGTCTCGCTCTGCGGCCTCCCGCCGCTCCTGGATCTGCTTCTTCTCCGCGGCGGCGGCGGCCAGTTCCGCCCGCGCGTCCGCGGCGGCGGCCATGGCGAGGGCCTCCTGTGCCCGCAGGCGCTCCGCCTCGTTCTGGGCGCCGCCGGCCTGTTCCGCCATGGTCTGGGCGGTCTCCAGCAGGGCGGCCAGCGCACCGTTCAGCTCCCCGATCCGGCGGTCGATCTCCGCCACCCGGGCTTCCTGCTCCTCCGCCTGCTTCGCAAGGCCGCCGGAACGGCTCTCCGCCTCTGCCAGCTCCGCCTCCGCCCGCTGGATGTTCTCCCGGTTGTGGGTGACGGTGCTCTCCAGCACGGCGGCGGCGGACTCCTTCTCCTTGATCTGCTCCTCCAGAACGGCGGACTCTGTCCGGACACGCTCAGCCTCCATGTCCTTCTCCCGCATCCGCTCGCTGTACCGCTCCCCCTCGGCATAGAGAGCGTCCAGAGCGGCGCGGGCCTCGTCCCGCTGGGACTCTGCGGCGTGA
>ENA-ORVG01003404-ORVG01003404.1-human-gut-metagenome-genome-assembly--contig:-NODE-3404-length-12623-cov-2.774029_pt1 | contig 12623 bp, 8 predicted proteins | sample MGYA00242091_ERZ509233 | MGnify/ENA primary metagenome ERZ509233 (study PRJEB26280, sample SAMEA2338840) | human gut metagenome | biome: human gut; feature: human-associated habitat; material: faeces... | reverse complement strand
CGCGCGGCAGACGCCGCGCCGGAAAGGACGCCATGAAACCGATTCAACACGCCGCGTGCCTGTTCGCGCTCTGCGCGCTGTTTGCCGTGCAGCCCGCCGCCACGCTGGCCGAAGATATTCCCGCTGAAATCGAGCAGGCCGAAAGCCAGACGCTGCAAACCAGCAAACAGGCCAACCTGCGCAAACTGCCCAACAAAAAGAGCGACAAACTCGAAACGCTGAAAAAGGCCAGCGTGCTGACCGTCATTTCCGTCAGTGAAATCAACGGCGAAAACTGGGCCTATGTGCGCACAAAAGGCGGACGCGAGGGCTATATTCTCTATGAATTGCTCGAACCCGTGCCCACGCCGACGCCCGAACCGACGGCCACGCCGACCCCGACGCCTTCCCCTGAACCGACCGCCACGCCTGATGCGGACAGCAAAACGCCCGCGCCGACCGCGGCGAAGAATGCCGTTCAGGACGAGACTGTCTATGACGAGCCGCGTCTCGTCCGCACGCTCAAGCGCGCCAATCTGCGCAAAAAGCCCGACGGAAGCCGCCTGGGCGAAATCGCCGCCGACACCGCGCTGACCGCCGTCGGCGAAGTGGAAAAGGACGGCGAACTCTGGCTGCACATCGAAAAGGGAAAAAACAATAAAGAGGGCTACATGCTCGCCGAGCTGGTGCGCCAGGTCAAACCTGTGGAGCTGATTCCCGTCACCGAGGGCGAAGTGCGCGCGCTGTTCCCCGTCGTCGGCCGCGATCCCATCGCGGAGATCAAAAATGAAATTCCCTTCACCTACACCGAAGAGGAGCTGGCGCAGTATCATACGCTGAATGTCGGCGACCGAAACGCCGACGTGCTGGCGCTGCGCAAACGGCTCTATGAGCTGGGCTATTATGCCAAGCCGAACGAAAACGCGCTGTATACCGAATCGACCGCCGATGTGGTCAAGATGTTCCAGCAGGACTGCGGCCTGGAAGAGACCGGCACAGCCGATCCCTATACGCAGGCATTGCTGTTCGACGACCGCATGCTTGCCCGCGAGGGCAGCGCGCAGGAAGTCACCTATCTGCAAAACAAGGCGCAGCCCCTCTATATCCAGCGCGCAGAGATCACGTCGTACAGCTTCTACGGCAGCGTACAGGTCAGCGTGCGCAACAACACAAGCGGCAAGCTGACCGCGTTCGGCCTGAAAATCATCCCCAATATGAGCGACGGCGAACTCGTAGATATGGCCGACACTTTTGCCGAGCAAATCGAAAAGGAATATAACCTCGACAGCATCGCCGTCGCCCGCGGCAATTCCTATTCCGATTTCGAGACTAACGGCAAAGCGCCGCTGTATAACGATCCCGACGATTACGAAGAGCCGGAAATCGGCGAAGTTTATATCTATCCCCACCATTTTCAGGTCAGCTATAAGCAGTATTTCACCGGGGCACAGGTCGCCGTCAGCTGGTATCGCGCAGCGGGACGCAATGTGTATGTCGATGACGATCAAATGGTCTTTGTTTCCGTCGGCAAGGGCACGGATGAGCTGATGACGTATACCCTGCCGATCGCCATTTCCGACAGCCAGCGCGAGGAAGCGCGCAAGTGGGAAATGGGCATCGTCGCGCGTTACGTCCTGCCGGTTTATCAGGATTATTACAACCTGCCCCAGGGCGCTTATCTGCGCAGTGTGGAAGAGGGTTCCCCCGCGCAGGAAGCGGGCCTTCAGGAGGGGGATATCATCGTCGGCATCGGCGAACAGACCATTCTGGGCGATATGACTCTCCGCCTCTCCCGCGCGTCGTTCGCGCCCGGCGATATCCAAACCGTCTATTTCTGGCGCGACGACCAATACTACACCACCGAAATGATGCGGCCGGAAAATGGTTAAAAATCGAATCTAAAAAGGGAACGGGCTTTCTCATTGGCCCGTTCCCTTTCCTTTACCCTATTTTATCGTTCTTTGTTGATTTCCGGCATCTGCACGCGTTTGGCGAAGAACGGCACGCCGTTCATCCATGCGCCCAGCAGCAGAGCCAAAAGCCCCCAGCGCAGCAGCCCGCGCCCTGTTTCCAGCACGCAGTAGTTTCGGCTGATATAGCGCACCGCCGCGGCGTTCGCGTCGTTGAGCGACCAGAAGCGTTTGGTGATGGAAGAAAGCTCCACCACCACTTCCGGCACCCACTCCGTAAACACATACAGCGGGTCGATGGAAAACTTTGCCAGCGCAAACGCCGCGCCCGCCAGCGCCGCATAACCCAGCAGCGCCAGCAGCACGCTTGCGGTCATTCCGCCGATCATATCCCGCGCATAGCGCGTCTTGAGTTGATCGGCGTAGTAGCATACCCTGCCCCACGCCGCCGCGTTCAATCGGCTGACGAGGCTGAGCAGCAGCGCAACGCCCGCGAACAGCACCAGCCAGCGGATCGGCATCGCCGCGCCGAGCGCCAGCTTGTTATAGTTGTAAAAACTGCCGCCGCTCTGCCACGTTCTGAGCGTGTTTTCCATCAAAATGGCGCTGCCCGTCGTCTTGTCCGCCGTTTGGGCAGTCAGTTCGACGGTCTGCATGGCCAGCGCATTGGCGCTCCCCGCCGTAATCGGGATATAGGCCACATGCTCGTCCGTCTCGCCCAGGCGTCGGCTCGTCCTGACGACGCCCGCAACCTCATAGTTCAGCCCGTTCAGCGTCACGGTTTTGCCCACGGGCTCATCCCCCGCGAAGAAGGTCAGCGCCGTGCTCTCGTCGATGACGATCGCATCCTCCGCGCGCTTCACGTCCGCTTCGCTGATGAGCCGCCCGTCGAGCAGCGTTTCATGCACCACATCGAAATAGCCCGAACCGACGGCGTAAACCGTCGTCTGCGCGCTCTGGGTTTCCGTAGAGAGGGTAAGCCCCTGCGCCCGCGCGCCAACTGCGCTTGCCGTGACGGAATCCGCGATGGAGGCAAGCTGCTTCTGCGCCTCTTCGTACAGCGCGTTCAGTTCGCCGCCCTCCTGTGTCGCCGCCGGCGCGGGCAGGATGTATTCCAATCGTCCTCCTGAACGCGTCAGCAGCGCGCCGCCGCAGACCGTCAGCGCAAGCCCCAGCAAAAGCGCGAGCATGCCCCGGCGCTTTTTTTTATTCTCCATAAACCATGACCTCGGAACCGTCGCTGATGGTGCGATCCTCCATATACGCCACGCGCTGACGGCTCAAATCATCCTGAATGGAAACCGTGCTGCCGACCTCGGAGAGCACCTTCACATCCTGCTTTTTGACCTTGAGCACGCGCTGGCCGAGGGCGTTGCTTTCCTCGTTGACGACATAGACGTATCGGTTGTCTCCGCTGCCGCGGACGGCGCTTGCCGGGAGCAGCGTGGTGGACGTCGTCGCGCGGTAGCTGGCCGTCATATCCACTGCGGCGGAGAACAGCGCCGCGCCGCCGCCCAGATTGCCGATGTCCTTATCGGTCAGCTTCACGTCGATATAGCGCTTGCCTTCTTCGTCCACGCCGCTGTCCGTCACCTTCTTGCTCAGCGTCTTGTCGTTGTCGCGCTTGACGGTCACCTGCGTGCCCTTATCGATCTTCTTTTCAATCTTGCTCGTGTCCGCGCGAAGCACCGCGTCGCCGTCCTCAGCGCTGATGACGATGGCGGCGGTCCTGCCGTCATAGCTGTCGCCCGCCTTAACGTTGATCTCCACGATGTATCCGTCGTGCGGCGCGGTCACCTGTTTGGCCTGCTGGGCCAGCACGTCGAGCGCGGTGATTTTTTCCTGCGCCGCCGTCAGCTTTTCGTTCAGCGTGCGGCTCTGGGTGATATAGCTGATGACGTTTTCACTGATGCCCAGTCGGTTGGCGCTGTTGAATTTTTTCTGCGCCTCGTCCTGTGCGGCCTGCGCCTTGTCCACCGCCTTCTGGGCTTCCAGCAGGGTTTCGTCCTGCTCCTTTTCCGGCAGGCGGCCGTCCGTCAGCGTCACGCCCGCCAGTTTGGCGGCGACCTCCAGCTGCGTCTGCGCGTTCATCAGGTCGTCCTTACTCTGCGCCAGCGCGTCATAGGCTTCCACCCAGATTTCCTCGGTGCGCTTGAGCCGCACGTCGCCGTTTTTGCGTTCCAGCTCCATCAGCTCTTTCTGCGCGGTTTCGTAGTCGCTGCGCAAGCTTTCCATCTCCTTATCATAGCCGGAGACCTCCGCTTCAAAGAGCACGTCGCCCGCGGCGACCTTGCGCCCCTTCGCCACACGCACGCGTTTGATCGTCACGCTCTGGTCGGAGGCAAGCGCCAGCTTCACCTCCTCCGTTTGGGTGAAAGTGAGGTTGCCGCTCAGCTTGATTTCTTCCTCCAGCTTGCCCTGCTTGGCGGTCACCAGCCTGACTTTGGCGGTTGAAATGGTTTTGATCGTGCCGGAAAAGAACATGCACAGGGCGACAACCGCCGCCAATGCGACCAGTCCCTTGATGGCCATTTTTTTCATCGCTTTTGTCTTCCTTTACTTGAGTTCCGTGAGCTGAACGCCTTCCAGAATATCGTTTTGGAAATACAGGTAAATCAGCAGCGCGGGCAGCGTATACAGCGCCGCGCCCGCAAATTCCACGCCGGTGCTCTGCTGGGTCAGCTGGTTAAAGACCACGGAGAGCGGATACAGCTCTGTGTGCGTGGTCAGGTAGGTCAGCGGCTGCTCGACCAGATTCCAGCAATCCGCAAACGAGAGCGCCACCGCCGCGCCGAGAATCGGCTGGCAGACGGGCAGAACCACGTGGATGAAACAGCGGAACGTGCCCGCGCCGTCGATCTGCGCCGCCTCGATCATCTCACCCGGCAGGCCAACCATGTACTGCCGCAGCAGAAAGATGTAAAACGGCGCGACCGTCATCGGCAGAATGATCGCCCAAATCGTGTCCAGCAGCCCCATCGCGCGCAGCGTGATGACGTTGGGCACCATCGTCACCTGAAACGGCAGAAGCATCAGCATGATCACGACGAAGAACAGCGCGTCCCGCCCTCGGAATTTGAAACGGGAGAGCGCGTAGGCCATCGCCGGAATGAGCAGTGCCTGCCCAAAGAGAATCGCCGCAGTATACATCGCCGAATTGACGAAGTAGCGCAGAATCGTCATGTCCTCAATCAGAATTTTGTAATATTGGCTGAGGGAAAACATGTTCGGCGAAAGCTTGATCTCCATCAGGCTCGCCGCGTCGAAACTGCCGCGCGTCTGCATGAACGCCTTGATTTCATTCGGGGAAAAAAAGGAATACAGCGCCGTCAGCACCACCGGCAGCAGAATGACCACCGCCGCAAGCGACAGCAGCAGCCGCGCGAGGATGTGCTTTCGTTTAACGCGCATCAGGCGAAGCTTTTGTTTCTCCATCCGCCTCACCTCAATTCAGCCCGCGCGCCGCCCGCTTTTGCAGGAAGAACAGCGCGCCGAACAGCGCGAACACGATCAGGCCGAAGGAATAGGCCGCGGCCGTCACCAGCTGATAATTCAGCTTGCCAAACATGTTGTTCATGTAGTTTTGCAGGGTGTAAACCGAGTAATCCGGATACGCGCCCGCGATGAAATACACCTCTTTGAAGATTTTGAACGCGTTGATCCACGCCAGCACGAACACCAGAAACGCCGTCGGCGTAATCATCGGCAGCGTAATGCGGAAAGCGCGGGTGAAAAAGCCCGCGCCTTCCAGCTGCGCATATTCGTAAAGCGGCTGGGGGATGGATTGCAGCGCCGCCAGGAAGATGATCAGGCAGAAACCCAGATTCTTCCACAGAAACATCAGCACGACCGGCAGGCGCAGCGCGCCGCTGGTCAGCCACATCACCCGCTCCATGCCCATCGCTTCGAGCATGCGGTTCACCGGCCCGCCGTAATCAAAAATCACCAGCCACACCAGCAGAATGGCGGAGGACGGCGTCAGATACGGCATCAGCACGCTGGAACGGAAAAACCCGCCGAAGGGCTTGATCGCGCTCAGCGCGCTGGCCAGCAGGAACGAGAACACCCACAGCAGCGGCGCACAGATAAGCGACAGCTCCATCGTGTTTTTCAGCCCCAGCAGAAACATGCTGTTGCCCCACAAATCGCGGTAGTTTTGCAGGCCGACAAACGCGTTTTTGTAGCTTCCGTCCGTCAGGCTGTACCCGATGCCGCTGAAAAAGGGCACGATGTAAAAGATCATCAGCATCGCAAGCCCCGGCAGCAGAAACAGCCAGACGGATTTTCTCTTTTCAAACATGCGGGTTTAGTTGCCCTCCAGCTTCTGCATTTGCAGCGTCTTTTCCAGCGCGCCGGCCAGCTGCTGCGCGTTCATCGCGCCGTCGAGATACTGCTGTATCTGGCTCGCGCCGTCGTCCATGTTCCAGATGAGGCTCTCCTGCACGGTCATGTTGTCGCCGAACGCGCGGTAAATCTCAATCTGTTCGGGGCTGACGTCGTATTTGCCGCGCTCCTCGTATTCGGTCAGCCATTCCTTCATGGAATTCAGATCGTTTTGCAGCGACTCGCGGGCCTCTTCGTCCTCGGTCTTGTCAAGCGTTTTCTGCATATCGGCAATCGAGTTGTTGATGCTCTTGAGGTTTTCCTCGTAATACGAATTGAGCACCGGCTCGCTCTCGTTCGGGCTGAACATGATTTTGTTCCCCTGGCTCACCAGCTGCCAGGCGTCGGCCAGATACTCGCAGGCTTCCTCTTTGTGCTCGGAGAACGGGTTGACGAACGCAAACGTCACTTCCTGCCCGATGAGCGGCTTTTCACCCTCCACCACGGAGAGCGCAACGGGCGTGGCCTGCTCTCCGTCCGAGCTGACATAGCTATACAGGCTCAAGCTCGACATTTCCAGCAGCACGTTATTATAGCTGTAATCAAGCGTGATCGTGCTGCCATCCTCGGAATCATCCTGCTCGCGCAGGCCGAGGTTATCCCAATCGACGGTTTCAAACGCCGCGCACAGATCGGTCAGCACCTGCGTGCCGCGCGTCAGATTCTCCTCGCCCGCGTCGAGCCACGTGAAGTAATCCGCCAGCATCATATAAAACAGCTGGCTGCGGAAATTTTCCTTGTCATAGCCCTGATCGACGATCATGACTTCCGGCATGTCTTCCAGCTTCCCGGTATTCGAGATATCGGCCAGAATGCCAAACAGCCCAGCCCACGAATCCGGCACGTCGTAGCCCAGCTTCTCGGTCAGCAGCTTGGTGTTGATATTCATGATGTTCGCATAGCCGGACATCGGCAGCGCGTAGATGTGGCCGTCCTTCGTGACGTAATCCTTGAGATAGCCATACATCCCGTCCACCGCGTCAGAAAGTGTCGCGTCGCCGTCCAGTTCGGCCATAAAGCCGCGGTTCATCAGGGCGGCAAACGCGCTGTCCGTGCTGGACAGGGTGTAGATATCCACGGAGGAATCGCGGTTCATCATGCTTTGCAGCAGGTTATCCGAGTTGAGCGAAGTAGCGATGGAGACCATGTATTCCGGATGCTTGTCAGTGAAACTGTAATAGGCCTTGCCGATGGCGTCTTCATAGCCGCCGTTTGCCACGCGCAGGCGCTGGGCGGGCAGCTTGTCGAGCGTCACGTCGCGCCCGATCACCGCGTCATAATCGGCCAGCACATACAGATCGTCATAGACCACGCCGTTGCCGCTCGCATAGCCCAGCGGCATATCGCCGAACTCCTCCGGTTCGCCGAGGCCGTCCTCGGTCACATCCATGCGCCAGACGCTGCCGGAAAGCACATAGTACAGCTTGCCGCGCGCCTCGTCATAGCTGATGCCGGAGGGCGTGTCGTAATCCGCCGTCGGCAGCGCGCCCAGCTCGGCCGCTTCCTCGTTTTCGATGTCATACAGGCAGAGGGTGGTGGTTACGGGGTCTGCATCGTAGTTGTTGACGATCATCAGCAGCTTGCCCTCGGTGTAGGGCGCGATGCTCTGCACATCGCCGTCCACATCGAGCGTCAGCGTTTCCACAGTCTCGTCCTCAAGGTTCAGCGCCAGCAGCTCCAGCTCGTCGCCGTAGGAAAGCGCGTAGAGCGTGTTGCCAAAGGAGCACGGGTTGCTCAGGCTGCGGGTGTAGGAATAGGTCTGGTCGCCATCGCTTTCGGTGATGCAGAGCGCGTCGCCCAAGTCAATCACTTCGCCCAGCGACAGCGCACCGTCGTCCGCAATCAGCAGCTCGACAAGCTGGTTGCTCGCGTTGCCGTCCGAATCGGTGACCGTCGCCATGCGGTAGAGCCTGCCGCCGACGATATAGAGATTGCCGTCCAGGTAGGCGTAATCACCGTCGTTCAGGTCCAGCACGCCGGGGGTCTCGCCGTCGCCGGTGAGCGTGCTTTCCAGCTCGCCATACCCATCCACCTCGGTCAGCTTGCGGGTGGCGTTGTCCCACGTGTAGAGCCTGTCCCAGCTGGACAGCAGCAGCCTGTCGCCATAGACGACCATGCTCTGAATGTAGTCGTTGAAGTCGTTCATGCCCTGCACGGCGATGGTTACGTTGCCCTCCGCCAGGGCAAAGGTCGCGCCCAGCATCAAAGCCAGCGCGAGAAGAATCGAAAGTATCTTTTTCATTTTGGCGTCCTTTCTTTGTTTACTTCTTACTCCTTCAGTCAGCCTTCGGCTGACAGCTCCCTCGAAGAGGGAGCCTTGGTATAGCGCTTCCCCTGCCTCCCTCCTTGAGGGAGGTGTTGAGCGAAGCGAAACGGAAGGAGTTCGTTACTCCACATACACAATCACGGTCATGCCGATGCGCACGGTCTCATCCGGCGTGAAATCGACATAGGCGACATACTGCGCGCTCTGGCTCGCCGCGCTGTCATCCTTCTTTTCGCTCAGATACGAAATGGAGGAAATCGTGCCCTCAAAGCGGCGGCCGCCGTCCGCGTCCCAGTTGAACTCAATTTCGGCCTTGCCGCCGACGGTCACGTCCATCAAATCCGCTTCGGAAATGACCATTTTGATCTGCATCGCGTTGTTCGGGTAGATCGTCGCGATTTTCGCGTCCTTTTCGACGGTCGCGCCGTTGCCCGCGTCCACCGTCGCGATCACGCCCGCCACGTCGCTGACCACCTGTTTTTCCGGCGCATACAGCCCGTCGAGCGTGCCGCGCACGGTTTCAAACAGCAGCTCGCCGCGCTCCACCGTGTCGCCCGCCTTCACGTGCATCTTGAGCACGCTGCCCTCCGCGTTGACGGCGACGGTCTGCGTTCGGCCGACCGTGCCGCGGCCAATGCGGCTGGCGTTCGCGTAGTCGCCGCTGCGGTAGATATCAACGGTTTCGCCCATGTAGAATTCGCCGCCCGTGACCTCCACGGTGAACTTGCTGTCATCTTTTTCATCCAATCCGGTCACCACGCCGCGCCCCTGATGGCTGCCGTCCTTGGTGCATTTGAGAAACACGGTCTCGCCGATGTGGATGTAGCGGTTTTCGCTGGAATTGTAGCCCTTTTCGGTGCTGCACGCCAGCGTGAAGCGGTTGATCGGCTCGATGTAGACCAGCGCGCCGTATTGGGTTTTCACGCCGTCCGCGCTGTCGCCCTCGTGGGCAAACACACCGCTGACCGTGCCATCCGTCGAGGCGTAGGTTTTGGCGGTTTCCACGGTGGCAATCGGGTCGCCGATCTTCACGCTGTCGCCGACGCGCACGCGTACATCCTCCACCAGACCGCCGTAGGGCGCGGCGATGACCTGCGCCGTCTCCGCCGTCACTTCCCCGGCGAACACGGTTTCCGCCTGCGCCGCAAGGGGCAGGACAAGCGCGAGCAGCAGCGCGCCGAGACTTGCTGTTTTTTTCATTTATACGGCCTCCTTGCTGGGCTTATAGCTTTCGTAGGGGTTTTGCATCATGTCCTTCGTGCCGACGAGCACATCGTAACGGTACATCGGGCTTTCCGTGTTTTCCTCAAGCAGATAGGTCTCGCCCTCCACCTGCACACTGAGCGTCGTTTCGCGCAGCGCTTCGTCCTGAATGAGCGTATATTCAAACTTCCGGGTCGAAACGCCGCCCGCCTTGAGCTTGCCGTACTGCGTGCCGCCGGTGAAACCCGCCGTCGGAATGACGGCGATGTAGTCGCCCGACGCGAACACCAGATACTCCACGCCGCTGTTGTACAGCAGCTTATAGGCTTCGCCGCCAAAATGCCAGACGTTGGTCTGCGCCTCGCTGGCGGCGGTCAGCACGAGCGCGTTGGGCGCGGTCTGCGTTTCCGCCGCCGTGGTCTGCCACGTCGTCAGTTCGGCGGTAAAGGCTTCCGTCTGTCCCTCGCTGCGCAGCGACAGATTGATTGCCGTGCCGCCGATGGCCAGTTCCGTCTGCGGCGCGTCGGAAACGCTCAGTTCCAGCGCGTTATAATTCGCTTTGGAATAATCCATCGTCTCTTTGACGTGGCGAATCGGCTTGGCGCCCGTCCCCGTGCCCGTTCCGGTGCGCTTCTTTTTGCCGAAGGTGAAGGATTCCGCATTATAGGAAATGTTGCCCGCATTGTCGCGCACGCAGATTTCCCCGGCTTCCACCGTGTCGCCCACGTCGCCGAGGAAAGACATTTCCTGTTCGGGATCGGTATACTCGTCCCACGTCTCGCCGCCATCGTAGGAGATACCGTTCAGGCCGCTGAGCCAGTCGTCGGCCGTGACATAGCAGACCGTCTTGCATTCGTCGTCACCGATGAGATACGGCCCGTCCGGCGGGGTGAAATCCAGCAGCATGTCGTATTGATCCGACAATGCCTGCACGTCGCCCAGCTTATCCAGCACGGCAAAACGCACGCTGATCCATCCCTCGTCCGTGGGCGTATAGGTGTTGTTGCCGTTGGAAAGCAGAATCAGTTTCTCGTTGCAGATGAACACGCCGTAGACATATTCTTCGCTCCCCTCCGGAATGCCGGAAAGGGTGAACGTCGGCGTGATATAGGTCCAAACGCCGGGTGTGTAATCCTCTGCCGTCACCTCAAGCGTCACGCCCGGCGTCCGCGTCGGTTCGGGCGTGACCTCCGGCGTCGGCGTGGGCTGCACGCTTTCCGTCGGCGCAGGCGTAATTTCGGGTTTCCCAGGCGTTTCCGTCTCAGCGGGCGCTTCCGTCTCGGCGGGCGCTTCCGTCTCAGCAGGCGCTTCCGTCTCCGTCGGTTTTTCCGGTTTCACGTTCTGCGCGTCCTTGCGCTGCACCTGCACGCGGATGGAGAAGCGGATATCTTCCTCCTCTTCATCGTCCAGTTCAAGCGTCTGCACATCGTCCGAATCGACAAGCACCACATAGTCGTGGTTGTCCACGTCGAACACGTCGCCGTCCGCCTCGAAGCTCACGCGTCCAAACAGCCGCTGCGCAACATTTTCCGCCGTGATTTCGTCCGAAACGCGGATATAGACAGTCGCATTTTCGTCCTCGTCCAGCGCGTTTTCCAGCCATGCGAGCACTTCGGTCAGCGAACCGGCCGTATGCATGCCATCTGCCAACTCGGCCCATGCCTGTCCCCAGGGCTTCCAGTCTTCCGTCTCTTCCGGCTCCGGAAGCTGCGTCTCCACGGGGCGCGGCGTTTCCTGTGGAAGCAGGGTGGCCTCCTGATCCGGCGCAGGGGTCGGCGTTTCCTCCGGCGTTTCCGTATTTTCAGGCGTTTCGGCTGCGTCCGGGGTCTGCGTGGCCTCCGCTTCCGACGGCGTAGCCTCTGCAAAGGCTTCCATCGGCATGCAGGCCATCAGCGCAGCCAACGCCAGCGCGGCCATTCTATTTGAACTCATGAATCGTTACCTCCTTCACACGCAAAGCGAACTTCTTCGTCCTTTGATTAGACGAAGCCGATTCCCTTTTTGTGGACGCTTTTCCCTCTTTTTTGAAATTTCACGCGAAAACCAGTATACCATACTTTGCCGCATATGGCTCCACCTGTTTCTGTCAAATAGACGAACGAACGCCGGGAATTCTTGCATCTGCCGCCAAAAACAAAAAATCCGTCCTCTCCCTTCCGAACGGCTCGGGTGGAAAGAACCTTCTCGTTTTTGAATTTTAACTGGCCAGATTTTCTGCCGAATCCAGAATTTCCCGCGCAACGTCGGCAATGCGCCTGCCGGAATCCATGCTCGCTTTCTGAATGCGGTAATGCGCCTCGGATTCGGTCAGATGCAGCGTATCCATCAGTTTGCCCTTGGCGCGGTCGATCAGCTTGCGCTCTTCCAGCGTGCGCGACAGCTTTTCAGCTCGTGCGCGGAGCTGCTGCATGCGCAGACGGCAGTGCGCCAGCGTTTTCAGGCTCTGCACCAGCGCATCCTGGCTGATGGGATTATGCAGCATGATGACGTTCTCGGCTTCCTCGCCCTCATAATCCTGCGGAACGATCATCACCACATCGGCGGCCTCGCCCAGCCGGCTGACCAACTCCTCTCCGGTCATATCCGGCAGTCGGTACGTCGTCAGCAGCAGCGCGCCGTCCTTCGCCGCGCGGACGGCTTCATCCCCCGTATGCACAACACCGCTGGGAATAATCTGCGCGGAAGAGAGCATGTCGCTCAGCTTGACGGCCACGCCCTGCGGCGCGGCGATATAAAAGCGGTCGGAAAATGACGCCCTCATTGTTTCATCCTCCATGTGCTCAAAATCCTTTGGGAATAGCGTTATTATACCGTTTTGCGGCGTTCTTTTCAAGAGATTTATGAAACATTTAGCGTCAAATCCTGCAATTTTATAATTTTTT
>ENA-ORVG01003398-ORVG01003398.1-human-gut-metagenome-genome-assembly--contig:-NODE-3398-length-12652-cov-9.616417_pt1 | contig 12652 bp, 13 predicted proteins | sample MGYA00242091_ERZ509233 | MGnify/ENA primary metagenome ERZ509233 (study PRJEB26280, sample SAMEA2338840) | human gut metagenome | biome: human gut; feature: human-associated habitat; material: faeces... | reverse complement strand
GCACGCGCTATTATCCCACTGTAAACACACAAGCGCCATACCATTCAAAGAGCATCAATAATCTTTACTGAAGTATTGCCTTAGATAAAGCGCGTAATTCTCGCCCACAGATGACAAATATCACCCATGTCATCCTTAAAGTTACTATTCGTGAAATTTTGCGTTTGAGGTTTCTTGCGCAGAAAAGATGTCCTATAGTGGTCGAATTGCGAAGAGAGGACAAGTTGTGACTATAACCGAAATTGTGCTTCTAGGTTTAGCGCTTGCCATGGATGCATTTGCTGTCACAATTTCAAATACGTTTATTTATCAGGGAAATTCGAAACTCCGAAACCTTATGATGCCTATTGCTTTCGGTCTATTCCAGGGCATCATGCCCTGTATTGGCTATGTTTTAGGCAGGCTTGTTAGCGACGTTATTTCTCAATATGCAGGCATTATCACGTGTGCCATTCTGGGCTTTATTGGCGCCAGAATGATATGGGATGTTTTCCACGAAGAAACCAAAAATACCACTTCATCAACTCAATACCCAAGCGATAATAAACAACCCGACTCTATTGACTCATCTGGTCAAACTTTGACGATGCCTGTATTAGCACTCCAAGCAATCGCCACCAGCATTGATGCCCTTGCTGTTGGAGTCAGCTTCGCAGCACTTTCGGTAAATGTAGTATTTTCAGCAAGTATTATCGCTATTACTACCGCATGTGTTTGCTTGGTTGCTCTTGTAATAGGACGCCGCTTCGGAAGCGTTTTAGGCGATCGCGCAACCATCGTCGGAGGCATTGTACTTATTCTTATCGGCTTAAAAGCATTTCTGTTTTAAATTTTGAGCTTATTCCAACGCCTTTATGTGCACCTCGCCCGAACTCGCGCGAAACGCTTTTATGTGCACCTCGCCCGAGCTCGCGCGAATTACCTCTCCTGATGAAGTTCGAACAAGAAGTAGCCCTCCATCATCCACGCCTTCGATAATGCCTTCACAAAGAATCGAACCATCTATTGATTCTAAGCACACCGCACTACCCAAAAATGCCATAGAGCTACGATAGCTATCTATAAACGGAGCAAAGCCTTCCATAACCCATCGCTCGTACGCATGAGCGATTTCTTTTAGCAGCCCGCGAAGTGCTTCGCTCATATAATTTTGCTGCTCGGTTGAAAGTTCATCGTCCATGGAACCCGACATGTCGAGCACGAGCACGATGTCACACGGTGCGATCGAGGTCGTCGTTGTGACCTGACCGGTCGTGTACGCTTCGAGATGCACGGTATAGCCGCTGCCGTTTGCCGTAACTTCCTTGCTCAGCTCCAGACCGTCGCCGCCGGCCGCGCGGTTGGCTGCGGCGCGCAGCGGCTGCGGCCGCACGGAAACGGCCGGCCGGAACGGCCCCGCCTCCGTGAACACCGCCGTCTGCGGCACTTCGCCCGCGGCTTCTGCCGCATCCTGCGTGACGCCCGCGCCCATGAACAGGCACATGCTCAGGAGCATGACTGCGCAGAGGACGAGCGAGAGAATACGTTTTTTCATATAGTCGTCCTCCTTTCTCAGGGCGTCGGGATCGGGTCGATCTGCGTGCTCGAGGTGCTCGCTTCGACCGTACCGACGTGCTTCCACACATCTCTGACATCATTGGCAGCGTACTTTTCGAGGTTCGCCGTCTGCACGGCCTCGGCCGTGACGTAGATGTGCACCGTGGCATTCTGATATTCGTTGCCCATGTCCTTACTGAACGTGACGTGGTTGAAGAGCTTCGACGTGGCGGTCTTCGGGTCGACCGAACCACGATAGTAATAGTATCCGCCCTCGCCGGCGATCCAGTCCGTGTCGTTCAGATCCAGCGTGAGCAGCCGCTCGCTCGCATCGAGCGGGATGATCTCGCCATCGGCGCCGACCATCTCGGGCGTGATCTTCACGCGGGTGTAGAAAGCGCCGGAGCCGACGTTCTCCACATACACCACTTTGTTCACGACGCTGCCGGGCATGGCGCTCACCGTCGTAAACGGTTGGCCAGCGCCGTCCTCGTCGTGCAGTGCAAGCTTGACGGAGCCCATCGTGATGACGTTATCCGCCGTGCCGACGGCCGAAAAGTACGCCCACGTGCCGACCGCAAGCAGCGCCACCACCAGGACGAGCACCGTTGCGATGGTCCACTTCTTCTTCATGCACAAACCACCTTTCTCCCTGATAGGATGTTTCTGAGTACCGAGTTCTCACTCTCTCTGCGCCCGAGGGCGCACGCAGGAAATTTTTGTGGGATCATTATTTCAATCTGCGCGCGGACGGCGGCAGCGCCGCCGCCCGCGCCCGGATTGAAGCCGAGCCAGAGTCCCCGATGGGGGCGGCGATTTCGCCGCCCCTTTGGGGTCAAAATGTTGGGGAATTACTTGGCGTCAAAAGCGGCGAAAGCATCGGTTGCATTCGCAAAGCCGTCCGCCTGAATGGCGTCCGCCTCAACGAGGACGTTGAACGTGCCGTTCGGAAGCAGCTGCGCAATTTGCTCGTTGGTAGCAGTGGTATCCATGTGGATGGTGCCCCAGACGTTCCAGTAGGTCATCTCGCCAGCTGCCAGAGGATCAATGCGGGTGAAGGTGTAGACATTGTACATCACGCCGTCGCGCTCGACCGTGCCGGTGCTGTCATAGGCCATGGTGAACTCCTTATTGTTCAGCGCCGTCGTGGTGTACATGCTGCTGTTGAGAATGGCAGTGTCCAGAGCAGCCGGGATCATGACACGGATGCGGATGTAAGCGGCGTTCTTGCCAGTGTTGACGACGTAGGGCATCTTGTGGTAAGACTCACCCGGATTGAGCATCACGTTGTCGCACTTATACTCTCTCGCGTTGGCTTTGATCTGGTCATCGGTGTAGAACGTATCGCCGGCTTTGTACTTGCTGGTATTGCCAGTGCCCAGCTTATCGACGTTGGACCACAGCTCCACATTTCTAGGATCGACATCATCCACCGTAGTGCCGTTGGCATAGCCGGCATTCTCGCGGTGCAGGCTGGACTCAAGCAGGTCGATCTTCACATTGCCGACGGTGAAGGTGTTGTCCGCGGACTTCGTATCGGTGAAGTACGCGAGGGTGCCGCCGACGACAAGCGCCGCGACGAGCATGACTGCGATGGCAGCCACAAGAATGGTTTTCTTCTTCATATGTAGTCTTCTCCTTTTCTATTTTCCCGCACAGCCTTCTGTGCGTATATTACATGGGAAAAGCAAGGGGTGATCACTTGCCAAAGCAGGCATCAAACGCAGCAGCTGCGCTGCTGAAGCCGGTAGTCTGGCACAGATAAGCATTGAATTGCAGGCTGGAATTCTGAGCAAGCGGAGTGGTCAAATCAACGGTAAGCTGGTTTCCATTCAGAATCGGATAGGTACCAATGGAATTGCCAGAAGTCATCGGAGTCTTATAAACATAAAGCGTACCGCCATTCGGAAGCTGCTTCTGAAGGCCAGTAACTTCCTCCCAGTCGCCGTTCAGCTTGTAATTCAGGCCAGCAGCATTGCCGTAGACTTCCACGAACAGATAAGACGGAGTCTCAACAGCCTTCTTAATCTGAACGAACGGATCTTTCGCAACGGTCATGCCCGGTGTGACTTCATTGTACTCATTGCCAGCGACTTCAACATACTTGGAGCTGTCAGTAGTGACATTGCCTTCGGCGTCGACATACTTATAAGTAGCCGTATTGGCATCATAGGCAACTTTGTGTTCCTTCAGGATGAAGTTGGTTTCCGGATCATCAATTGTCTTGCCAACCGTAAAGGTATTGGTAACCGCCTCGGTCTTCGCCGTCAGATACGCATACGTCGCGCCAACCGCCAGCGCCACGACGAGCACGAGCGCGATGGCGACGGTCAGAGTTTTCTTCTTCATGTAACGTTTTCCTCCCCTAAATTTTGTTCAAAGCTTCCTATGTCCAACAGCACCGTGCCGGGTGCTGCCAGCAATCACTAAGTTAATGCACGAACGGGCGAAAATATTTCACAAAACCATTATTTTCCCATATTTTCGCCGGGATTTTTGGCATCCGAGGCATCGCCGGGTTTGTCCGCCTGTGCACGGCGGGCAGCGTCGCGCGCGTCCGCCTCCGACGCTTTGCGGAGCATGTCCGGCAGGAACGTCAGGATGATGAGCACGAGCGCGAGCGCGATGGCCAGATACATGCCGGGTGGGTTCGACACCCAGTGCGAAACATAGCCCAGATACGGGATGGTGAACACCGGGCGGCCGATGAGGTTCTTGAAATAGACAGGTGCGCCGTCGGGCGCGTCGTTCGCGTCTCCCTGCGTGTAGAAATGCTCGTTTTCCGCATCGATGGAGATCACGCGGTGTGTGACGACATCCAAGTCCTCATTGAGCACAAAGGTGATCGCGTCGCCGACCTGCACGTCCTCGGGCGCACAGGGCTTGACATAGATCAGCGAGCCGGTGTGATACGTCAGCTCCATGCTGCCGGACAGGACGCACATCGGCCGCAGACCGACCAGCCGCACGCCCACCAGAAGCAGCGCCAGAATGACAACCAGGATCACCAGCACGGTGGTGACAGCGTTCCACACCTTTTGAACTCTCTTTGACATCTGTGACCTTCCTTTCCGCCCCGCTGCACTCCCCCTCCTTTCCGCGGAGACACCGGCCCGTGTCCGGAAACCGGAAACAGGAACGATCATAACACACGACAGATGCAAAATACGTCGGAACCACATACGGAATTTTTTGCGCGGTTTCCTAAAGCATACCACATATGCCATAAATGAGAAAGGAAAAATGTTCACAATTTTCCAGGCGCGTTTTTGGCAATAACAGACAAATCTGGCTGCGAATATGCCGCGGGCGCGCCCATTGCGTCGTGCTGCGAAGCGCCGATTGATGATGGTTTCCATTGTACTTTGCCGGCCCGGATGCGTCAAGGGCAAACCGCCCGGGCAGAGCCGGGTGTCAGCGCACGGAAAAACGGCGCGCCACATTCTTACCTTTTTCTTAAATATGACACGTTCCGTCTTGTTTTTGCGCGAAAAACATGATAGGATAAGGCGATTATGGACATTTATCGGAAAGGAGCTGGCAAGCATGGAAACCAACGTGCTCGACTGGCTGGAAACCACCGCCGCAGCCTGTCCGGACAAGCCCGCTTTTCTCGATGAGGACAGTGCGGTGACCTTTGCCGACGTGCGGCGCGAGGCGCGCATCATCGGCACGGCGGTGGCAAAGTTCCGCGCCGGGCAAAAGCGGCCCATCGCCGTCATGAGCGGGCGCAACGCGCACACACCGGCCGTGTTTCTCGGCGCGGTGTATGCCGGCTGCTGCTACGCCCCGATGGACGGGACGATGCCCGTGCACCGGCTCAACTCTATTTTAAATACGCTGGACACCGATCTGATGATCGTGCAGCGCGCGTTTTACGACAAGGCGAAGACGCTGGACTTTTCCGGCACGATCCTGATCGCGGAGGAGCTGCTCGCGGGCAGCGAGGACGCGGCGCTGCTCGCGGACTGCCGCGCGCGCGCCCGAGAGCTCGACCCGCTGTACATCATCTTCACCTCCGGCTCGACCGGCACGCCCAAGGGCGTCATCACGGCGCAGCACTCGCTCATGTGCTACATCGAGGACTACGCCGGCGTGATGGGCATCGCGCGCGAGGACGTGCTCGGCAACCAGTCGCCGCTGGACTACATCGCCGCCGTGCGCGACATTTATCTGCCGCTGCGCTTCGGCGCGACGACGGCCATCATCCCGAAGGAACTTTTCATGTCGCCGGAGCGTCTGTTCGAATACATGAACGACAAGGGCGTCACGGCCGTGGGCTGGAGCGTCTCGGCGCTGACCGTGCCGGCCGCGCTCGGCGCGTTCGAGTGCAGCGCGCCGCAGCACCTGCGCAAGGTGTGCTTCTCCGGCTCGGTGATGCCGTGCAGCTGCCTGCGCCAGTGGCAGCTCGCGCTGCCGGAGGCCCGGTTCGTCAACCAGTACGGCCCGACGGAGGCGACCGCCTCGTGCACGTATTACGTCGTGCCCGGTCTGGTCGAGGACACCGACGTGCTGCCGATCGGCAGGCCGTACCCGCACTACGAGGTGTTTCTGCTCTCGGAGCGCAACGAGGCCGTGCCCGACGGCGAGATCGGCGAAATCTGCGTCAAGGGCCCCATCCTCGCACTGGGCTACTACAACAGCCGCGAGAAAACGGCCGAGAGCTTCCTGCAAAACCCGCTCAACCACGCATACGATGAGCGCATCTATAAGACCGGCGACCTCGGGCACTTCGCGCCCGACGGCAACCTCATGTTCCACGGCCGCAAGGACCGGCAGGTCAAGCACCTCGGCCACCGCGTGGAGCTCGGGGAGATCGACCTCGCCGCGGCGAAGGTGGCCGGCGTGGAGGACGCCTGCGCGCTCTACGACCAGACGCACGAGCAGATCTGGCTGTTTTACACCGGCGAGGGCGTGACCAAGCGCGACATCGCCGTCGCCCTGCGCGCCGACCTTCCGGGCTTCATGGTGCCGCGCAAAATTGAGCAGCTCGCGGCCATGCCCCGGCTCGACAACGGCAAGACGAACATGCGCGCGCTGGCCGAGCGCATCACCGCTGCGGCCAAGCACTGATTTTGCTTACTTTACTCACTTCAGGAGGTATATTTATCATGGAACAGGAACTGATGGACATTCTGACCGATCTGCGCCCCGACGTGGATTTTGAGACTGAGACCGCCCTCATCGACGACCACATTCTCGAGTCGTTCGACATCGTGTCGCTCGTCGCGGCGCTCAACGACGCATTCGACATCGAGATCGGCGCCAAGGACCTCGTGCCGGAGAACTTCAACTCCGCCAAGCGTCTGCTGGCCATGGTGCAGCGCCTGCAGGACGAGGACTGATGGACAAGACTGCACTCCGGACGGCAGCCGCGAAATACGGCACGCCGCTGTATCTGTTTGATCTGGAGGCCTTCACGGCGCGCGCTCAAAGAGTGCGCGCCGCGTTTGGCTCGGACGTAAATCTGTGCTACTCCATGAAGGCCAACCCCTTCGTGCTGCGCGGCCTGCCGGACGTGTTCCGCTGGGTGGAGGTGTGCTCCCCCGGCGAGCTGACGATCTGCGAAAGGCTCGGCATCCCGCCGGAGCGCATCCTGTACTCCGGCGTGAACAAGGGCGCGGACGATGTTGCGCGCGCCGTCGCGCTGGGCGCAGACCTGCTCACGGCCGAGAGCACGCTGCACTTTGACCTTATCTGTGCGGCCGCGGCCGCGCAGGGAAAGCACGTGAACGTGCTGCCGCGCCTGACCGCCGGCAGCCAGTTCGGCATGGATCCCGACGCGCTGGCCGATCTCGTCGCCCGGCGCGCGGAATTCCCGAACGTGACGATCGTCGGCATCCACTACTTTTCCGGCACGCAAAAGCGCAAGGACGCCGTGATCGCCAAGGAGCTTGCGCATCTGGACGAATACCTCACGATGCTGCACGAACGCTACGGCTTCACGGCGCAGCACGTGGAATACGGCCCGGGGCTGAATGCCGAGTGCTTCCGCGACGACGCCGAGGCGCGCGACTGCGCGCTGCTCGGCGCGGCGGCGGCGCACATCCGCGCCTTTGGGGAAAAGTACCCGCTCACGATCGAGATGGGCCGCTTTTTCGCCGCGCCCTGTGGCACGTTTCTCACCGGCGTGGCCGACGCCAAGTGCAACCTCGGCGTGAACTACGCCATATGCGACGGCGGCATGCACCAGGTCAAGTATGACGGCCAGCTCATGGGCATGCAGGCCCCGCCGCTGACGCTCCTGCGCGAGAGCGCGGACGCCGCCGAGCCGTGGATGCTCTGCGGCAGCCTGTGCACGACGGCGGACGTGCTCGTGCGCGAGGCGCAGCTGCCGCCGCTGCGCGTGGGCGACGTGATCGCCCTCGGCCGCTGCGGCGCGTACTCCGTGACGGAGGGCGTGGCCGTGTTTCTGTCGCGCGACATGCCGCGCGTCGCGCTGTACCGCGACGGGAACTTCACGCTCGTGCGCGACCGGTTTGCGACCGACGCGCTCAACACCTGCCGGACGCCGGAGGACGAAGCATGACGCTGACATCGCTGTCGTTTTACCTGCTGGTACTCGCGCTGCTGGTGCTGTACTACCTCGTGCCGAAGCGGTTCCAGTGGGTGGTGCTGCTGATCGGCAGCTACGCGTTTTACGCGTTCGTGTGCCTGCGCTACATGGGCTTTATCGTCATCACAACGCTCACGACCTACTTCGGCGCCCGCGGCATGGATGCCATGACCGCGCACATGGAGCAGACCGTCGCCGCGCACAAGCAGGACTGGGAGCGCGAGGAGCGTAAGGCGTACAAAAAGCGCTGCAAGTCCCGCCGCAAGGCGCTCATGATCGCCATCCTGCTGCTGAACTTCGGCATCCTCGCCGTGCTCAAATACTATAACTTCTTTGCCGAGTCCATGGAGACGCTCTTTGCGTCCGTGGGGCTGACGGTCTCGCTCGGCCACATCGGGCTGCTGCTGCCGCTGGGCATCTCGTTTTACACGTTCCAGTCCATGGGCTACGTGCTCGACGTCTACCGCGAAAAAGTGCCCGCCGAGCGCAACGTCGGTAAGCTCGCGCTGTTCGTGTCCTTCTTCCCGCAGATCATTCAGGGCCCGATCGGCGTGTACGACCAGCTGGCGCACCAGCTCTATGCCGAGCACAGATACAGCTTTGACAACATCCGCTACGGCGCGGAGCTGATCCTGTGGGGCTTTTTCAAGAAGCTCGTCATCGCCGACCGCGCCGTGGGCATGATCCACACCGTCGCCGGGGCGTACACCGACTACGCCGGCACGTATGTGCTGCTGGCCGCACTCGTGTACGCGCTGCAGCTCTATGCCGACTTCTCCGGCGGCATCGACATCTCGCGCGGCGTGGCGCAGATGTTCGGCATCACCATGGGCGAAAACTTCCGCCGGCCGTACTTCTCGCGCACGCTCACTGAGTACTGGCACCGCTGGCACATCTCGCTCGGCGACTGGCTGCGCAACTACCTGTTCTACCCGCTGTCGATCTCGAAGGCGTTTCTCAACTGGGGACGCCACGCCAAGCAGCACCTCGGCAATCATATCGGCAAGGTCCTGCCGACGGCCGTGGCCTCGCTCATCACGTTCCTCGTCATCGGCATCTGGCACGGCGCAAGCTGGAAGTACGTCGCCTTCGGCTTCTGGAACGGCATGGTCATCCTCGTGTCCACGCTGCTGCAGCCGGTGTCGGACAAGGTCGTCGCCGGACTGCACATCGAGCGCAAGAGCGCGTGGTATCAGGTGTTTTCCATGCTGCGCACGTTCGTGGTCGTGCTCATCGGCTATTACTTTGACATCGCCGACGGTTTTCGCGCCGCGATGGGCATGATGGTCAAATCCGTGACCGACCTGCACCTGTCGCAGCTGCGGCCGGGCGCCGTGCTCGAGGCGCTGCCTCTGACGCGGTATGATTGGTGCGTGCTGCTGTTTGGCACGGTCGTGATTTTCACCGCCTCCGTCATTCAGGAGCGCTCGCAGCGCACCATCCGCGAGATCCTCGACGAGAAGTGTCTCGCCCTGCGCTGGGCCGTGCTGCTTGCCGGCATCTTCGCCGTCGTACTCATGGGCGTTTACGGCCCCGGCGTGCAGGCGGCCGAATTTGTGTACATGCAGTTTTAAGTCAGAAAGGCGCCTATGAAATCTAACCATTCCAAAACAAAAACCGTCGTGCGCGTGATCGCATTTCTGCTCATTGTCGCGCTGGTCTACGGCGCGCTCACGCGGCTGCTGACCATCAACAACGCCACCGAGCAGCAGTACATCCGCAGCTTCTATCTGGAGCCGAAAAACTCGCTCGACGTCATGATCCTCGGCGCGAGTGAGACGTTTACCGACTATTGCGCACCTTTGGCATGGCAGCACGCCGGGTTTACAAGTTACCCGCTGGCCGTATCGGCCGCGCAGGGCACGCTCTATGCGTCCATGCTGCGCGAGAGCTCCAAGCGGCAAAATCCGTCTGTCTACGTGGTCGAGGTCAACGGCTTTCTCTACACGGAGGCAGAGCGGGATGAGCTCGGCACGGCCGCAACGCGCGAATGGCTCGACACGCTGCCGCTCTCACGCAACAAGGTGCAGGCCATTGACGAGTGCGTGCAGGGCGACCGGCTGTCATACTATGTGCCGCTGCTCAAGTACCACGACAACTGGAGAAAGCCGGACCTCATCCGCAATTCGCTGTCCCTGCAGCAGCAGGCGCGCGACGCGGGCTATTCGTACACCAAGCCGTTTCTGTCCATCTCCATGTTCCTCACGGAGACGGATGAGATCCCCGTGCGCCAGCAATCGCTCGACGATTTCAACGAGCAGAGCCTGCGCACCTTCTGCGAGACAGCCAAGGCACGGGGAATCAAAAACGTGCTCTTTGCCCGCTTCCCGCACCGCACCGTCATTGAAAACTATGACGCCGTGTTTGCCGAGCTGGAGGCGGTCGTGCACGAGTACGGGTATGATTTTGCGAACTTCGACACGCAGATGGACGCCATCGGCCTCGACCCGCTCAATGATTTCGCCAACGCCGAACATCTGAACATTTTCGGCGCGGAGAAATTCACGCCCTACCTCGCCGACTATCTCGCGCAGCACTATGACCTGAACACCGCGCACAGTCAGGCCGTCACCGACGAATGGACGCGCTGCGCCGCATTCACGCAGCAAATGCTGCCCGTGTGCGAGGACAACACCCGGCGCTACACGTGCGAGAAGCTCGACGAATTCTCGCCCGTATTCGCAGACTGCCGCTGAATAAAGCAAGTTTGCCGCTGAATAAAGCAAAACGCAGCCCCCTTCGAGACGCTCGAAGGGGGCTGCGTTTTTTGTTGCTTTACCAGCCGGTGCTGCCGAAGCCGCCCGCGCCGCGGTCGGTCTCGTCGAGCGCATCCGCCTCTGCAAACTCCGCCGCCAGAAACGGCAGGATCACGAGTTGGGCGATGCGGTCGCCGGGCGCGACGGTGCGCACTTCGTCCGTGTCGTTGTGCAGCGCGACGGTGCACTCGCCGCGGTAATCGGCGTCGATCACGCCGACGCAGTTGGCCGGGCGCAGCCCCTGCTTAGAGGCCAGCCCGCTGCGCGCGAACACGCCGCCGAAATACCCCGCCGGGATAGCAAGGGCGAGCCCCGTGCCGATCATGGCCGTCGCGTGCGGCGCGATCGTGACGCACTGCCCGTCCGCCGGGCAGGCATAGAGATCATAGCCGGCAGCATCCGCGCTGCCGCGGCGCGGCGTCACGGCGCCGGGCCGGAGCTTCTGGATCTTTACTTCCATCCGTTCATGCCCTCCCAGAGTACGATGCGGCCCGCCGCGCGGGTCCGGTCCATGTCGATGATGCGCTGGTTTTCCGAGCCGCGGAAACGCAGGCTGATGTTGCGCTGCGCGTCCACGTAGCGCCCGTCGACGAGGATGTCGATGAGCGAGAGCATCTCGTCCGTGACCTCGCAGCGCGGGTGCGTGCCGTCGACCGTGAGCTCCTTGTCGAGCGTGAAGCCCGAATACGCCCAGATGTCCTTGTCCGGATACTGCGCGCGCACCCGGCGCAGAAACGGCACGAGCGCGCGCTGGTTTTCCGGCTCGAACGGGTCGCCGCCGAGCAGCGTCAGGCCGCGGATAAAGGGCTTTTCCAACTCGGCAAAAATCACCTGCTCGGCCGCCGCGTCAAACGGCTTGCCGTAGTGAAAATCCCACGTCTGCGGCTGAAAGCAGTTGTAGCAGTGGTTCGTGCAGCCGGAAACGAACAGCGTCACGCGCACGCCGACGCCGTTGGCAATGTCGCAGGTTTTGATCTCTCCATAATACATAGCAGTTTCCTCGCAGGCAGCGGGCGCGCCGCATGGACACGCCCGCCGGTTTTCGTTTTTGCACGTTACAGATGCAGCACGCGCTCCTTGATCTCCTGCGTGCGCCCCTGATTCCAGAACTGGGTTCCGATGTAGCCGCAGGTGCGGCGGGCCACGTTCATCTTGTCCTGATCCGTGTTGCCGCAGTTCGGGCAGCGCCAGATGAGCTTGCCGTCGTGCTCGACGATCTCGATCTCGCCGTCGTAGCCGCAGACCTGGCAGTAGTCGCTCTTGGTGTTGAGCTCGGCGTACATGATGTTGTCATAGATGAACTTCATGACCTCGAGCACAGCCGGGATGTTGTTTTGCATATTCGGCACCTCGACGTAGCTGATCGCGCCGCCGGGCGAGAGCGCCTGGAACTTCGACTCGAAAGCCAGCTTGCTGAATGCGTCGATATGCTCGGTCACATGGATGTGGTAGCTGTTGGTGATGTAGCCCTTGTCCGTGACGCCGGGGATGATGCCGAAGCGCTTTTGCAGGCACTTGGCGAACTTGTACGTCGTGGATTCCAGCGGCGTGCCGTAGAGGCTGAAGTCGATGTTGTGCATCTGCTTCCACTTGGCGCAGGCATCGTTCATGTGCTGCATGATCTCGAGCGCGAACGGCGTGGCCGAGGGGTCGGTGTGAGACTTGCCGGTCATGTACTTGACGCACTCATACAGTCCCGCGTAGCCGAGGGAGATGGTCGAGTAGCCGCCGTAGAGGAGCTTGTCGATCGGCTCGCCCTTCTTCAGGCGGGCCAGCGCGCCGTACTGCCACAGGATGGGCGCGG
>ENA-ORVG01003396-ORVG01003396.1-human-gut-metagenome-genome-assembly--contig:-NODE-3396-length-12655-cov-8.192619_pt1 | contig 12655 bp, 10 predicted proteins | sample MGYA00242091_ERZ509233 | MGnify/ENA primary metagenome ERZ509233 (study PRJEB26280, sample SAMEA2338840) | human gut metagenome | biome: human gut; feature: human-associated habitat; material: faeces... | reverse complement strand
TGCACCTGCGGGATGGTCACGTGGCTCTCGTCCACGACCAGCAGGTAGTCTTTCGGGAAGTAGTCGATCAGGCAGAACGGACGCGTACCCTCGCTGCGGCCGTCGAAGTAGCGCGAGTAATTCTCGATGCCGGGGCAGTAGCCCAGCTCCTTGATCATCTCGATGTCGTATTCCACGCGCTGTTTGATGCGCTGGGCCTCCATCGGCCGCCCGGCCCGCTCGAAGAATTCGATCTGCCGGCCGAGGTCGAGGTATATCTGCTGTACGGCGCCGTTGATGCGCTCCTTCGTGGTTACGAAGAGACTCGTGGGGTAGAGCGTCAGGTTGTCGAGCGAATGGATGCGCTGTCCCGTCACGGGGTCGATGGTCTGGATGGCTTCGATCTCGTTGTCGTAGAACATCACGCGGAAACACTGGCTGCCGAACTCTCCGAACGCCGCCATGATGTCCACCGTGTCGCCGTTCACGCGGAACGTCGCAGGCTCCAGCTCCCGCTCGGTGCGGGTGTAGAGCGCTTCGACCAGCTTGTAGAGGAAGTGCTTGTAGCTGACGATCTGTCCGACCTTGATGTCGATCGCCGTGGCGTGGAAATCCGCGGGATTGCCCGCGCCGTAGAGACACGACACGCTCGACACGACGATCACGTCGCGGCGCCCCGACAACAGCGTGGCGACGGTGCGCAGACGCAGTTTCTCGATCTCGGCATTGATCGAAAGGTCTTTTTCGATATAGGTGTCCGTCGAAGGCAGGTAGGCCTCCGGCTGGTAGTAATCGTAGTAGGAGACGAAATACTCCACGGCGTTTTCGGGAAAGAAGTTCCTGAATTCGCCGTAAAGCTGCGCCGCGAGGGTCTTGTTGTGGCTCAGGACCAGCGTCGGCCGGTTCAGCTGCGCGATGACGTTGGCCACGGTGAAGGTCTTTCCCGAACCGGTGACGCCCAGCAGGGTGTTGTGTTTGGAGCCGTGGCGGATCGAGCCGACGAGCTGTTCGATCGCTTCCGGCTGGTCGCCCATCGGGGCGTAATCCGATACGAGTTTGAAATCCATAGGACAAAAATAACGATAAAATCCGAAATAAATTGCGGCCTGAGCGAATACTCGTTTAAAATACCCGTATTCGGGCCGGGTGCGGCGCCGTCGCCTTTTTACGGGAATTTTGCGCCGAGGGGCCCGCTCTTCCGCTCCTTTTCCCGAATTATTCCTATCTTTGCAGGTATGATTGACAGGGAAACAGTAGACCGCATTTACGCCGCCGCCAATATCGTGGATATTATCGGCGAATACGTCACGCTCAAACGCAAGGGCGTGAACTATCAGGCCTGCTGTCCGTTCCATAACGAGAAGACCCCTTCGTTCGTCGTCTCGCCCTCGAAGGGCGTCTACAAGTGCTTCGGCTGCGGCAAAGGCGGCAACGCCGTCACTTTCCTGATGGAGCACGAGAACATCACCTATCCCGAAGCCCTGAAGATGGTGGCCAAACGATACGGCATCGAGGTCAAGGAGAAGGAGATGTCCGAGGAAGAGGTACGCCGCAACGACGACCGCGAATCGATGTTCGCGCTCAACGGCTGGGCGGCCGATTATTTCTCCAACTACCTGCACCACGAGACCGAGGGCATGAGCGTGGGTATGACCTATTTCCGCCAGAAGCGCGGCATGACCGACGCCACGATCAAGAAGTTCGGCCTCGGGTTCTGCCCCGCGCGCGGCGACCGGATGTCGAAGGATGCGCTGGCGGCGGGATATAAAAAGGAGTTCTTGGTCTCTACCGGCCTTTCGCTCGAACGCGAGAGCGACGGTTCGCTCTACGACCGCTTCCGCGACCGGGTGATTTTCCCCGTACATAACATTTCGGGGCGCATCGTCGCTTTCGGCGGCCGTACGCTGCGTACCGACAAGACCGTTGCCAAGTACCAGAATTCGCCCGAGAGCGAGATATACAGCAAGAAACGTGAGCTGTACGGACTCTATTTCGCCAAGAAGGCGATCCAGCAGCTCGACTTCGCCATCATGGTCGAAGGCTATACCGATGTGATTTCGATGCACCAGGCGGGTGTCGAGAACGTCGTTTCGTCGTCCGGGACATCGCTCACGACCGAGCAGATACGCCTGCTGAACCGTTTTACGAAAAACATCACGGTCATTTACGACGGAGACTCGGCGGGTATCCACGCTTCGCTGCGCGGGATCGACATGATCCTCCGGGAGGGGATGAACGTGCGCGTGGTGTTGCTGCCCGAACCCGAGGATCCCGACTCCTTCGCCCGGGCGCACACTGCGGCCGAGGTGCAGGAATATATCCGGGCCAACGAACAGGATTTCCTGGCCTTCAAAGCAAAATTGCTGTTGGAGGCCGCCCAGGGCGACCCGATCCGGAAGGCGGCGCTGATCGCCGATATGGTGCAGTCGATCGCGCAGATTCCCGATCCGATCCAGCGGTCGGTTTACATCAAGGAGTGCGCGCGGATCATGGACATCGACGAGAACATCCTGATCTCGGAGGTGGCGCGCAAGCGCATGGCGACGACCGGCGACCGCGAGGCCGACGAATTCGTACGCCGCCAGACGGCGTTGCGGAAGGCGGAGGCTCCGCAGCCCGAGGTGGAATTCGTGAAGCAGGTCGAGGCAGGGAGCAGCACCGAGGCGCTCGAACGCGAACTGGTGAAATACCTGCTCAAATACGGCCATTGTTCGTTCGAGTTCAAGGAGGGGCGCACGATGGTGGCGTGCAACGTCGCGGAGGTGATCTTCCTGGAACTGGACAGCGACGGGCTTACGTTTTGCAATCCGCTATACAACAGTATTTTGGCAACTTACCGTGAGCAGTGGAAGATTCTCGGTACGGGGGTGGAAGTCCCGGCGCACTTTTTCCTGAACCATCCCGACCCGGAGGTGTGCAACGCCTCGGTCGACATCCTTACGTCGGACGACAATTACGTGGCCAGCCAGCTGTGGCGGCGCAAGGACATCCATGTCGAGAGCGATGCCGAGATGCTGGCCGTAGGGGTGCCGAAGGCCGTGACGCTCTACAAGTCGAAGGTGATCGAAAGCTATATCAAGGAGTGGCAGGCCAAGCTCGCGGACGAGAGCCTCACGGACGAGCAGGTCGGCGAGGTGATCCAGCGGCTGGCCGGGTTCAACAAGGTGAAAGTGACGATTGCAAAGAAATTGCAGCGGTTGATATTATGACCGCGCCCGGCGGAGTGCCGGGCGGGAATATGCCGGGGTTTGAATTTTAAAAGAAAAAAGGGGCGGGTCTCGGGTCGTACACGTATCACTACGCATACCGTGTGCAAACAGAAAATAAACAGAAAGATGTGTAAAACATATCAAAGATAAAAGAATTAGTTACCTTGACCGATTCCCACCCCTGCGAATAAATAGGCAATTATTGTGCCGATTCCGAATATATGAGTGAACAGAAAAAGATAAATATCCGTAACAAGCGCGCGACGTTCGACTATGAGATTCTGGAAGAGTACGTTGCGGGCATCGTGCTCGTTGGTACCGAGATTAAGTCCATCCGTGCGGGCAAGGCTTCGCTGACTGATTCGTTCTGTTATTTCGACAAGGGCGAGCTGTGGATACGGGGTGTCAACATCGCCGAATACGGGTGGGGCACCTGCAACAACCATGCGCCGCGCCGCGACCGGAAACTGCTGCTCAACCGCCGCGAGCTGGACAAACTCCAGCGTGCGGGGCAGGACAAGGGCCTCACGATCGTGGGGCTGCGCCTGTTCCTGAACGAACGGGGACTGGCCAAGGTCGTGGTCGGGCTGGCCCGGGGCCGGAAGACCTATGACAAGCGCGAATACCTGAAGGAAAACGATGCCAAGCGTGAGATCGACAAGGCGATGAAAAATTACAAACGATGATACGAGCTGTTTTCCTCGATGTGGACGGTACGCTGATCAGTTTCAAGACCCATGAAATACCCGCTTCGGCACGCGATGCCCTGGTGCGGGCGCATGCGCGGGGTATCCGGCTCTTTATCGCTACGGGGCGTGCGGCGAACGACCTCGCTCCGCTCGAGGGGATTCCCTACGACGGCGTGGTGTCGCTCAACGGCGCACGGTGTGTGGCTGCCGACGGGCGTGTGGTAAGCCAGCACCCGATTCCGCGGGCCAATTTCGAACGCGCCATGGAGCTCTCCTCGCAGATGGGATTCCCGCTGGCGCTGGAACTGGAGAGCGGTGTATTCGTCAACCGTGTGACGCCCGAGGTGGAACGGCTGGCGCATATGGTCGCGCATCCCGTGCCCGAGCAGACCGACCTCCGTGCGCTTTTCGGCCGGAGCGAGTGCTGCCAGATGTGTTTCTATCTGGATACGGAGACCGAACGGCGCGTTATGGCGCAGTTGCCCGGGCTTGCGGCGAGCCGGTGGTGCCCGATTTTCGCCGACATCAATGTCGCAGGCATCGACAAGGCCACGGGTATGAGGGAATTTATGTCCGCCTGCGGATTACGGGCTTCGGAGGTCGCGGCCTTCGGCGACGGCGGCAACGACGTGGCGATGTTGTCTGCCGCGGGGGTGGGGATTGCCATGGGCAATGCCTGCGACGAGGCGCTGAACGCCGCCGACTACGTGACCGCTACGGTCGACGACGACGGCATTGCCCGGGCGCTGGAGCACCTGGGTATTTTGGACGATTGAGTTTGAATTTATCGAAGATATGAGCTTGATTCTATGTATCGAGACCGGTACGGACGTTTGTTCGGTCGGTATTGCAAAGGACGGGGAGCTGCTTTCGCTGCGCGAGAGCGACGAGGGGCGCGACCACGCCCGTAAGGTCGGCGTGTTCGTCGACGAGCTTTTGCGCGAAACGGGCATTGCGCCCGATGAACTGGATGCCGTGGCCGTGGGCAAGGGCCCCGGCTCCTATACGGGGCTGCGTATCGGCGTTTCGTTCGCCAAGGGGCTGTGCTACGGGGTGCGTAAGCCGCTGGTGGCCGTCGGGTCGCTCGATGCGCTGGCCGAAGTGGCGCTCGAAGACTACGAAGCCGGAATTCTTTCCGTCCCCGACTGGGAACATGCCTGCCTTTGCCCGATGGTCGATGCCCGCCGCATGGAGGTCTATGCGCAGGTATTCGATACAACTGGCAAGCCCCTGAACGAAGTTTCGGCCGAGGTCGTTGACGGGGAGAGCTTTGCGCACTTCCGTTCGCAGGGGAGGCCGTTCGTGATCTTCGGCAGTGGGGCCCGCAAATGCGCCGGGATACTGCCCGACGCCGTGCTTGTCGAGGTAGCCCCTTCCGCACGCGGGCTTGCGCGGCTGGCCCAGCGTGCGCTCGATGCGGGATGCACGGAAGATATCGCCTATTTCGAACCTTTCTACCTGAAGGATTTTGTCGTTACGATGTCGAAGAAAAAGTTGTTCTGACGGCGTTTTTCATGCTGTGGCGTCTGGCATGGCCGTAAGGCCCCGGGCTTTTCGGGGTTGCTGTATGGCGAACCTTCAGAATCGGGGGTTCGGCGGGAGTATACCGGTATGATGGAAGCGGAGTTGATAAAATGCCTGTCGGAGCGGTTTTATTCCGATTTTGCCGACACGGTGGCCCGGCGCGTGCGTGATGCGGGTGCCGTGGGGCTGCTGTATGAGGTGGTGACCTCCCGCTACGAGGGGTTGCCGCGTGCCGTGAGGCACAAGGTGGCTTTCCGGGGTGCGTATGTACTCGAGAAAATCTATTTCGACGCCCCGGATTCGTTCATGCCCTGTGCCGGTAAGTTTTGCGGGACGGATTTCCCGGCCTGCGCCGATCCCAGTGCCCGGCGTCACTTCGCAAAGGTCATGGCCGACCTGCTGGGGCGTTACTCGCCCGGGAGGCGGGATATGGAGCGGATTGCGGAGGCCGCCGCCCGATGGGCGGTCGAGCCGGGGGCGAAGGTCGCCGTGAAGATTTGGGCGGTCGAGGTGCTGAAGCATTGCCGGCGACGTGTCGGCTGGGTTCAGGAGGTGTGGGACGACATCGTGGAGACGATGGCGCACGACGCGACGCCCGGGATCGAAGTGCGGATGCGCAAAAACTGGAGGGAACCCCGCAGGCCGTGAGCCGGATTTTGTGCACGACATGGGAAATCTCCTGCCGGGAAATGTAAAAGCCCGCCGAACATCGGCGGGCTTTTGCATGTTATAGGGGGGGGGCTTTGCCTCCTCCCGTGTTCCTCTGTGCCCGGGTATCCGGGCTGGCGCGCCGGGCAGTTCGGTTATTCTTCGCCTCCGGCTCCGGGAACCGGATTCCCGCCCCCGGTTTCGGCGGCGGGGATGCCCGGGAGGTCGTCCTCCCCGGCGGCTTCGAGCGTGCGCGCGGAGTGTTGTTTCTTGGTTTGTAGGCGCGCCGTCCTGCGCAGCCGTTCCCCGACGCGGATGATGTTGTCGTTGCCCGTGCAGAGCCGTTTGTAGGCGTCGTCATAGGCGTCGCGTGCCTTGTCCAGCGCTGTGCCGACCCCTTCGAGCGAACCGGTGAAGGCCACCAGTTGTTCATAGAGTTTCAGCCCGCATGCGGCGATGTCCCTGGTGTTCTTGTCCTGGTCGTTGTATTTCCACAGGTCGGCGACCAGTTTGAGCAGGGCGAAAAGGTTCGTCGGCGACGAGATGATGACCTTCTTGTCGTAGGCGTCCGACCAGATGGCCGCGTCGTTCTGCAATGCGGCGAGGAAGGCCGGTTCGTTGGGGATGAACATGATGACGAAGTCGGGCGAGTTGAGCAGGCGCTGGTACTCCTTGCGTCCCAGTTCGTTGACGTGCTGGCGGACGGAGGCCGTGTGCGCTGCGAGGCAGCGGCGGCGCTCCTCTTCGGTTTCGGCCGAGGTGTAGCCTACGAAAGCCGTGAGCGAAACCTTCGAGTCGATGACGATGTCTTTCTTCTCGGGCAGGTGCAGCACGACGTCGGGGCGCAGGTTGTGTCCCTCGGCGTCCTTGATGTTGTATTGCGTTTCGTAGTGGATGCCCTTGATGAGCGCTGAACTGTCCAGGATCGTTTCCAGCAGCATTTCGCCCCAGTCGCCCTGCACTTTCGAATTGCCTTTCAGTGCGTTGGTCAGGTTCGTGGTCTCGGTCGTGATGCGCCGGTTGAGCTCCATCAGGTTTTTCAGCTCGGCCTTCAGTTCGCCGCGCTGTGCCGTCTGCGTGGTGTAGATGTCCTCGACGCGCTTGCGGAATTCGACGATGTTGTCGCGGAAGGGTTTGAGCAGCACGTCGAGCGACTCCTTGTTGGTCTCCTTGAAATGCTTGGACTGCTCGCCCAGTATCTCGGTCGCAAGGTTGCGGAACTGGGCCCGGAAGGTCTCCTCCAGTTTTTCGCGCTCGGCTTTTTCGGCCGCGCGATCCTCGGCGTTCTTCGCGCGCAGCGATGCGATCTCGGCCTCGGACGAGGCGCGGAGTGCCGCCAGTTCCGCTTCGGTACGCGTCCGCTGCTCGGTCAGCGCCTGCACCTGTCCTTCGTAGCGCTGCCGCAACTCTTTTTCCGCGGACAAGGCTTGTTCCGCGGCGGCCAGCCGGGCTTCGGCCGCCGCCAGCCGCGACGTGGCATCGCGCTCGCGGGCTTCGGAGGCTTGGTTGTCAGCGGCAAGCCGCCGGGTGTCCCTGCGCCAGAGTACGAGGAACAGGGCGACGGGCACTGCCAGGCTGCACGTAGCGGCCAATATGAAAAGGGTGGTAGGAGTCATCGTGTGTTTTTGTGTCTGTTTCCATGCAAAAATAGCAATTTATTCCCGGAAAAACACCCCGTACCGGGGCATGTGCGTTAATTTAGCCCCGCAACGCAATTTTTAGTCCCGATGTCGCAGGTTGTTACGTATTTTTTTATAGCTTTGTTTGTTCCAAATACGGATTCAAATAATTTCGAATATGAAAAAAACGTTACGATCCCTGAAGCTGGCCTGCCTCGCTGCAGTGTCCATGCTAGTTGTTTCCTGCGGCGGAAGTGCCGATTACCGCAATTTCCTGCCTGCCGATTCCTTTATGACGATGTCGGTCAATCCCGCTTCGCTTCTGCAGAAGAGCGATGCCGGCGACATCGGGCAGCATCCGCTCTTCATCCGGCTCAAGGCCGAGCTCGACAAAGCCGAGGGCATCACCGCCGAGGAGAAGGAATACCTGCTCGCCCTGCTGAAGAACCCCTGCGAATCGGGTGTCGACCTGAAAAAAGACCTGTTCTTCTTCATGTCGATGGATGGCGCGATGCAGTCCCCGAATGTCCGGGGCGGTATGCTGCTGCCCGTCGGCGACAAGGCGAAACTGGACGCCCTGCTTGCACGCATCGGCGAGAAAAGCGGCATTGCACCCCGGCACGAGGGCGGTGTTTCGGTCATCGCATTGGGCGAGGACAGCTCCGTGAGCGGTTTGTGCGCCTACAACGATGTGGCTGTCATGCTCTATTTCGCGCAGGGGTCGCCGGAAAGCGCAATCGATGCCGTTAAGAAACTCTTTGCCCAGAAGTGCGGCGAGAGCCTGATGGGTGACAAGGTCGTTGCCGACCAGCTCTCCGAGAAGAACGACATCAACATGGTGATGGTCTATTCGGCGCTGGCGTCGATGCTGGACAGCAACCCGATGGTGGGTTCGATGCCGATGATGGATGCCCTCAAGGGTGCCACGCTGGCAAGTTCCGTCAATTTCGAGAAGGGCCGGATCGTTTGCGATGCCGCCATGTCGTACAAGGACAAGGAGAGCGAGCAGAAAATGATGGATTTTTACGCCTATGTGAAACCCCAGACGGGAGCCCTGTTGCGCTACGTGCCCCGGAATACGATCGGTGCGATGGCCTACGGCCTCGACGGCGAGAAGATGTATTCGGTGTTCTCCGCAATGCCCGGTTACGGTATGCTGATGGCCAATCCGATGGTCAAGCAGGTGATGGATGCCTTCAGCGGCGACTGCGTGATTTCGTTCTCGGGAATTACTCCCGACCGGTATCCCGTGGCATCGCTGCTGGCCCAGGTGAAGGATCCCGCCGTGTTGCAGACGATTGTCTCCAACCTCTCCGGCATGCCCATCCAGAAGGCGGGCGAAGGCGAGTATACGATCAGCATGGACGGCGTCACGGTGATGTTCGGCGTGAAGGGCGACGTGCTCTACTGTACGACCGATGCGGTCGTGAAATCGGCGCTCGACGGTGCGGATATCGAATCGCTGGCTTCGATGAGCAAGATATTCAAGGGCCAGTCGGGAAGCTTCTACGTCGATTTCGAGGGTGTGAACGCGCTGACCGCACAGCTTGTCGGCGGGAATGTCGCCCCGCAGGTCGAGGCCGCGCTCTCCGTGCTGGCCATGTTCGAAGACCTGGAAGCCTATGGTACGATGAAGGGCGGAACTGCCGTAGTCAATATGACGGACAAGGAGCAGAACTCCTTTAAGACCATCTGCGACAAAATCGGCGAGCTGATCCGCCTGTACGTGCCGGAGGCAAATCTGTAATAACCTCCGGGGTTTATGGGAAACGGCCGTCCGGGATTCGAACGGCCGTTTCCCTTGAAATAAAGAACGTATGGAATCGATAACTTTGCAACGGGTGCTGCCCTGCGTGTTCGCGGGGGAGGCAGCCCCGAGGAATTCGGGGGTCTGGTTGCAGGAGGTAACCTTCCGCAAGGGGGAGTACTGCCTGCTCGAGGCTGCTTCGGGAACGGGGAAAACTTCGCTGTGCCACTTTCTCTACGGCATCCGGGAGGATTACGCGGGGCGGATACTCTTCGACGGGGCGGATTGCCGCGGCTTTTCCGCCGCGGCGTGGAGCGGCCTGCGCCGCAGGTCGCTGAGTATGCTTTTCCAGGATTTGCGTCTTTTCGGCGAATTGACCGTCGCGGAGAATATCGGCCTGAAAAACGAGCTCACGCATTTCAAGACGCAGGAGCAGATCGGGCGAATGCTCGAGGCTGCGGGTATCGCCGATAAGCGGGATGCCCCGGTCGAAAAGCTCTCCTTCGGACAGCAGCAGCGCGTGGCCTTCATTCGCTGCATGTGCCAGCCGTTCGATTTCATCCTGCTCGACGAGCCCGTCAGCCACCTCGATGCCGCTAACGGGGAGTTGCTCAGCGGGATGCTGCTGGAAGAGGCGCAGGCGCAGGGGGCGGGTATCGTCGTTACCTCGGTGGGCAGCCGGCTCGGGCTTCCCTACCATAAAACCCTTACGCTATGACGCTGCTCTGGAAATTGCTGCGCAGCCATCTGAGCGTCGCGCAGACCGTAGGTTTCGCCCTCGCCGGGGTCGTGGGCATGACCATCGTGCTCACCTCGGTGCAGGCTTACCGCGATGTCATGCCGGTCTTCGATGCCCCCGATTCGTTCATGCGGGGCGATTACCTGGTACTTTCGAAACGGGTCGGCGCACTCCAGACGATCGGGCTGGGGAGCAGCGACTTTACCCCCGCGGAGCTGGAGGAATTGAAGGGACAGCCTTTCGTCCGGGACGTCGGGGCTTTCACGCCGGCGGACTACCGGGTGAAGGGGACGGTGGGCATGGGCGGCGTGCAGCTCTCGACCTACCTCTTTTTCGAGGCGGTGCCCGACCGTTTTCTCGATGTCACCTCCGGGAAGTGGAAATACGAACCCGGCGACGGGGATATCCCCATCATCATCCCGCGCAATTACCTGAACCTCTATAATTACGGGTTTGCCAAGTCGCAGGGGCTGCCGCAGATTTCGGAGGGGATATTCCAGCGGGTTTCGCTCGGCATCGAGGTCGCCGGCAACGGGCGCACGGAACAGTTCCGGGGCCGTATCGTCGGGTTGTCGAACCGCCTCAATACGATCCTCGTCCCGGAGTCTTTCATCCGCTGGTCGAACGGGCGGTTCGGCCAGGGCGGGGAGAAACAGGCGTCGCGGGTCATCGTCGAGACCGACCGCCCTGTCGATGCCGCGATTTTGGCTTACCTCGACGGCAAGGGCTATGAGGCAGAAGGCGACCGCCGTGACAGCGGGAAGGCTGCCTATTTCCTGCAACTTGCGGCCGGAGGGCTCGGAGGGGTGGGACTGGTGTTCAGCGTGATGTCTTTCTACATTCTGATGCTGAGCATTTTCCTGCTCTTGCAGAAGAACAGCGCGAAACTGGAAAATCTGCTCCTGCTGGGTTATGCACCGGGACGTGTGGCACGTCCGTATTGGTTGCTGACCCTGTGGCTCAACCTGGGCGTCCTCGTCGTGGCCGTGGTTTTGTCGTGGCTGGTGCGTATGTGGTACCTGCCCGAACTGGCAGCATTGCAGGAGGGGTACGCCCCGGCCGGGGTCGGCGTTACATGGGTATGCGGCATAGGGCTTGCATTGCTGCTTTCGCTGTCCAACGGCATTGCGATACGCCGGAGGATCGACACCCTGAACCGGAAAAGATCCTGACCGGCAGCTCTTTCGGGACGGAATCCCCGGAAAGACCGTGCGACAGGGAACCGGCATTCGGAATCCCGAACTGCAACCCCGAACCCCAAAACCCGGGTTTGCGGGGACGGAATCCCGCTCCGAAGCGTGGAAAACTGCCGGGAAATGACTATATTTGTCGTAAGTAATATTCGAACCATGAACAGAATCGTAGCACCTTCGATGCTTTCGGCCGATTTCGGCCACCTGGAACGCGACACGCAGATGGTCGACCGCAGTGCGGCCGAGTGGGTACATATCGACGTGATGGACGGCGTGTTCGTCCCCAATATCTCCTTCGGGTTTCCGGTGCTGAAGGCCATCCGCAAGGTGACCGCAAAGTGCCTCGACGTGCACCTGATGATCGTCGAGCCGGAGCGTTACGTAGCGCGTTTCGCCGAGGCGGGCGCCGACATCGTGACCTTCCACTACGAAGCCACGTACGATCCCAGGGGGTGCATAGAAATGATCCGCAAGGCCGGTGCGAAGGCCGGGGTGTCGATCAAGCCGGCGACTTCGGTCGAGGTGCTGCGCGATATCCTCCCGCTGGTCGACCTGGTGCTGGTGATGAGCGTCGAACCCGGTTTCGGCGGGCAGTCGTTCATCCCCGGATCGCTCGACAAGATCCGGGCGCTGCGGGCGATGATCCGCGAACAGGGGCTCGGGACGATCGTCGAAGTGGACGGCGGCATCTCGGCACGCAACGCCCGCGAGGTTTTCGATGCGGGGGCCGATGCGCTGGTGGCCGGCAGCGCCGTGTTCGGGGCCGAAGATCCCGAGGCGGAGATCGCGCGGATTCTCGCGGTCTGACCGGGATCAGCGGGCGGGAGGAATGTGCCGTGCGGTCTCTTCGTCGAGCAGGCGGCGCAGTTCGCTCAGCAGCGCATCCCCGCCGAACCACGCGGCGCCGTAGCCGAGGTTGAAGGCGTAGTCGAACCCCTCGGGATTGGCGCCCTGGTTGTGCTGGAGAATCGTTTCGGCCTTGTCGAGCGCCTTGACCCAGCGGGCTTCGGGCGTGCGGCACTCCTCGTACTCCTCCCAAAGCGAACGGATGCGCCGTGCGGCGGCTTCGGGCAGCAGCGCCGTGAGTCGATCGACCGCCGAACGCTCCGTCGCGGCCTTGGCGGCGGGATCGGTCTGCTCGACGGCCGGAATATCCCCCTCGTAAGCCTCTCCCAGGTCGTGAATCAGACACATGCCCAGCACGCGCTCCGAATCCAGCCCGGGTCTTTCGCCGGCCAGCGCGAGGGCCAGCAGCGCCAGCCGCCACGAGTGTTCGGCCGTGCTTTCGTGCCGTCCCTGCGAGGTATG
>ENA-ORVG01003378-ORVG01003378.1-human-gut-metagenome-genome-assembly--contig:-NODE-3378-length-12703-cov-3.009171_pt1 | contig 12703 bp, 8 predicted proteins | sample MGYA00242091_ERZ509233 | MGnify/ENA primary metagenome ERZ509233 (study PRJEB26280, sample SAMEA2338840) | human gut metagenome | biome: human gut; feature: human-associated habitat; material: faeces... | reverse complement strand
ATAGCCGGCAACCCTGCTGCTCACATTCACGAAAATAAATCTCACATTCGTTCTGTTTAATCTGTCCGCAAACATTTTCTGGCTGTCAGCATTGATATCTGATGGAATACGTAGATCTCATACTTGCGGTCAGGACTTGTATGTTCCACGATCGACTGTGCACAGGTATATAAAATCGGGACATATTTCTGGTTTGCTGCAAGTACTACCGGTACTACATCCCCGTCCGCTGCCTGTGTAATTTCTGTCTCTGCATCTGCATTGTGAATCAATGCAATCTGTAATTCTCCCAGGCGGTATTTTCCCTGTTTTTTCAGGTACATATAATAAATTCCGGTCATTCGTTCTCCAAGATGACCGGTTGTGCGGTATCCCTCTCTGGAATATTCACTCATATCCGCACGTTTCTCAAATTCTCCCAGTACATCAAAAAGAATTTTGGAATATTCTTCAAATACTTCTTTTTTGGCAATAAACATATTGCACGGATAAAATGTCTGACCGTCAAAAAGCTCTCTTGCAGTTTCACTCAGATATGGATATTTTTCATCAATGATCTTTAAAAACAGCTCTATATCTTCAATATGCAGCTCCGGAGCTTTCTTGTAATGATCATAAACACTCTTTGCATTCATGCATGATGTTGCCACACCTTTTGCGATCAGGAAGTCATATTTTTCAATGTAAGCCTGCATATCTTTTTCGTTAAAGGCGAGTTCATCCATTGCTTTTTGATCAAGATAATCGTATTCGATCGTTCCCCAGGATGTCTCTTTAAGTTTCGTTTCACTGAAAGAAAAAAAACGGCGGTAATGACAGAATCCATAATAATCTGCCTGCATATTTTTCCATGCCCAGTACTGGGTTGTCAGTTCGCAGTAAGATTTGTTCAAAGAAGAAATATTATCTCCCTGATTATCCTGATACACACCTTCCGGCACTTCTTTTGTCTGGAAATCACTTCCTGCAATTACATTGTACAGTAATGAATTGTTTACACGCATCGTATCGCGGTTCGGGGTATGTGTCACAAAAATCTTAATATCACTCATTTTTATTTTAACTCCTCAATTTTATCTAATGCCGCTTCGATCACTTTGTCCATATCATAGTATTTATAATTACCAAGTCTTCCGCCAAAAATGACATTGTTCTCACTCTCGGCAAGCTGGCGGTATTTTTCATAAAGTAAATTATTTTTCTCGTTATTTACCGGATAATAAGGTTCATCTCCCTTATGCCACTCACTTGAGTACTCTTTGGAAATAATTGTAACAGGCTGTTTTCCATATTCAAAGTGTTTATGTTCGATGATTCTTGTATATGGAACTTCTCTGTCTGTGTAATTCACGACAGCATTTCCCTGATAATTTTCCATCTCATAACGTTCCTGCTCAAATCGGACGGAACGATACTCTAAGACACCCAGTTTATAGTCATAATATTCATCGATCATTCCTGTATACAGAACTTTATCTGCGACCTGTCCGTTCTTTGCAGTAAACTCTTTATAATCTGTATTAAGTAATACCTCTGTTCCCTCTAACATTTTTTCAATGATGGCTGTGTATCCACCGATCGGGATTCCCTGATAGCGGTCATTAAAATAATTGTTGTCATAAGTAAAACGTAACGGCAGACGTTTGATGATAAAAGCCGGCAGGTCTTTGCAGTCTCTTCCCCACTGTTTTTCCGTATAGCCTTTTACCAGCTTCTCATAGATATCTGTTCCAACCAGACTGATTGCCTGCTCTTCCAGATTCTTAGGCTCCGTGATACCAGCTGCCTTTTTCTGCTCTTCGATCTTTTCCGCTGCCTCTTCTGGCGTTACCACACCCCACATTTTATTAAATGTGTACATGTTAAACGGCAGGCTGTAAAGCTCGCCTTTGTAATTTGCAACCGGTGAATTCGTGAACCGGTTGAACTCTGCAAACTTCGTAATATAATCCCATACCTCTTTGTTGTTCGTGTGGAAGATATGCGCACCATATTTGTGTACATGGATACCCTCTACATCCTCTGTGTACACATTTCCGGCAATATGCGGACGCTTGTCAATCACAAGCACCTTTTTCCCTTTTTCCTTTGCCTGCTGTGCAAACACCGCACCGTAAAGTCCGGCACCTACCACTAAATAATCATACTTTTTCATGTTTATCCTCCTCTTAGCCTTTAATCTCTTCGAAATATATCTCTTGTATATACCTTTTCCTGCACATCGTCCAGCTCTGCGCTATAACGGTTTGCAAGAATTGCATCACACTGTTTCTTAAACTCTACCAGATCATTTACGATCTTGGAGCCAAAAAATGTCGTTCCATCCGGTAGTGTCGGCTCATATACGATTACACTTGCCCCCTTCGCCTTCACACGTTTCATCACGCCTTGAATCGAACTCTGACGGAAATTATCCGAATTTGATTTCATCGTGAGTCGATAGACACCAATCGTAACTTTTTTCTCACTTTCAGCATTCCATTCATTGTTCGCGCCATAGCTGTAATAACCGGCTTTTTCAAGCACGCGACCCGCAATAAAATCTTTCCGCGTCCGGTTACTCTCCACAATCGCCGTCATCATATTCTGTGGCACACTGTCATAATTCGCAAGCAGCTGTTTCGTATCCTTCGGCAGGCAGTAGCCACCGTAACCGAAGCTCGGATTGTTGTAGTGTGTTCCGATTCTCGGATCCAGGCACACACCGTCGATGATTGCCTGGGTATCCAACCCTTTCATCTCTGCATAAGTATCTAACTCATTGAAATAGGATACACGTAGAGCGAGATAGGTGTTTGCAAAAAGCTTGACCGCTTCTGCTTCCGTAAATCCCATAAACAGCGTATCAATATTTTCCTTTTCTGCGCCCTCCTGCAACAACCGTGCAAAAGTATGCGCCGCCGCATCTACTTCTGCATCCGACTTATCTGTACCAATAATAATACGGCTTGGATACAAATTGTCATACAGCGCCTTGGACTCCCGCAGAAATTCCGGAGAAAACAGAATCCGGCTTGTCTGATATTTCTTTCTTACTGACTCCGTATAACCAACCGGGATCGTCGATTTGATTACCATAAATGCTTCCGGATTCACCTTCAGCACAAGTTCAATCACGGCTTCCACCGCTGTGGTATCGAAGAAGTTCTTCTGACTGTCGTAGTTTGTCGGCGCAGCAATGATGACAAAATCCGCATCGCGATATGCTGTCCCTCCATCTAAGGTTGCTGTCAGATGCAACTCCTTCTCTGCCAGATACTTCTCAATATAATCGTCCTGAATCGGAGAAATCTTATGATTGATCTTCTCCACCTTCTCAGGCACGATATCCACTGCTGTCACCGTATGCTTCTGGGACAACAGGGTTGCAAGTGACAATCCGACGTAGCCGGTTCCTGCAACCGCAATCTTTATATCTTCAAATGTTCTCATATTCGAAATCCTCCTGTAACACGTCTTTTCGAATAACTATTTACTCACTCCGCAATGCTTCCACTGGATCCTTCTTTGATGCTACACGCGACGGAATCAATCCACCGATCATCGTCAGCACAACGCTGATTGCAACCAAGAGCGCACCACCTGTAACCGGAAGCTTCGCAACGCCGGTCAGTCCTGCAAAATGGTGAATGACTGCATTGATTGGGATGTTCAGGAGCACGGTAACTCCAATACCGATCAAACCTGCCACGAAACCAATGATAATCGTCTCCGCGTTAAATACACGCGAGATATCCTTCTTCGATGCACCGATGCTTCGCAGCACACCAATCTCCTTCGTCCGCTCCAATACGGAAATATATGTGATGATACCAATCATGATCGAGCTTACCACGAGCGAGATTGCCACGAACGCCATCAGCACATACGAAATCGCATTGATAATCGTACTGATGGAAGACATCATCGTTCCTACCATATCTGTGTAAGAGATTTCCTTCTCCTCTTCGCCGTTTGCTTTCACCATATCGTTATATTCTTCGATCACGTCGATGATCTTTTCCTTCGACTCAAAATCGATCGGATAGATGCGGATGACCTTCGGATCATTCTCATAAGCGATACCAAGTGTGACAAGGTTGTCATCATAGGTCGCATTCTCAGCGGATTTCAGATCGGACAGCGACATGCTGTTTGACACACTCTGCGTCTGTTCCGTCATCGTCTGCATAAACTGCTTCAACTGATCTGCCGGAAGGCTCGCCATATATTCATACAGCTGATCCTCTGTCATGTCTGCGATTCCCATCTCGCTCATTGCATCCTGCGCCTGCTGCTCAGCTTCCTTCTGTGCCTCCTCGTTCAGATCTGCACCAAATTCATAGCCGGTAAATACATTCTTATCTGGATCATCCAGCTGCGCCTTGCCAACTTCGCTGTCTCTCGACAGATCCATCAACTTCTCCACCAGTGCATGCGTATAACCAATCGTTGTTGTGATCGAATGTACTGTTGCATCCTCATTCGGGCGGACGATACCAACCACCTTGATATCCAGACCATTTTTGATCTTATCTTTCAGGTAATCAGCATCATCGCTCTTATCCACATAACATTTCTCTGAATCATCGTATTCGTAAAAATCGGAAGATGGAATTACCTTATAGGTGAGGCTCAGCAGGTCATCATAGGTGTACGAGGTGTTTGGATACGTCTTCGTCTCACCCTTCAATGCCGCACGCATCATCTCCTGCATCTCGCTGACATCCCGGATGCCAAGCGAATACAACTCATAATCGCTGATCTCGTTATCCTTCGTCACGACCATCACGACTTCATCATAATTCTCCGGCCAGCGTCCGGCTACAACATCATACTGGTTCTCGAGCAGCTCCTGATTGCTGATCATCTCGGACCAGACATTCGTCGTACTCTGCGTCCCTGTCATACCCAGGTTATCCATCTCTGACATCGAACCAAATCCGATACTGTCAAAGACGGTACTTGGATTGACCTGATAGACTTCTTTCTCTACATCACTTTTGTAAGCGTTAATCGTAATGCCATAGGTGTACATGATATCGCTGGTGTAGTCCTTCATCTTCTGACCGTCACCTTCCTCGATATAATCCTTGAAGGATACCATGTCGTTAACCTTGACTTCACCAAGCATATTCTTCATATAATTACCGACAAAGTTGTTTGAATACACCTTGTCCATATCATGCTCTTCTTCACTCTTCATCTCGGTGCCGAGCATAATTCCCATCATTGCGGACATGTCAATGGACTCATCCGTGATCTCCAGCGGGTAGGTAGAAAGAGTATCTTCCTCCACGCTCTTGATATAATTCCGGAATCCATCGGACAACGATAAGATCAGCGCGATTCCGATGATACCGATACTGCCTGCAAATGCGGTAAGCAGGGTTCGTCCCTTCTTTGTAAGCAGGTTGTTAAAGGACAGATTCAGCGCTGTAAAATACGACATCCGCTTATGCTTTAAGTCCTTCTTGCTTAATTCCTCATACGTTTCCTTCGCTGCTTCCTCATCGGAATACGGCATGCTATCATCTGTAATCTCACCATCCAACAGCTTAACAATTCGTGTACTGTACTGCTCTGCAAGCTCCGGGTTATGGGTAACCATAATAACGAGACGGTCTTTTGCAATCTCCTTCAGAAGATCCATAATCTGCACGCTTGTCTCTGTATCAAGTGCACCGGTCGGTTCATCCGCAAGCAGAATCTCCGGATCATTGATCAGTGCACGCGCGATTGCCACACGCTGCATCTGTCCACCGGACATCTGATTTGGCTTTTTATGGATCTGGCTACCGAGTCCAACCTTCTCGAGCACTTCCTTCGCCCGGCGTCTGCGCTCGCTCTTCGAGACACCCGACAAGGTCAATGCCAGCTCGACATTCTGCAGCACCGTCTGGTGCATGATCAGATTATAGCTCTGGAATACAAAACCAACGCTATGGTTCCGATAGGTATCCCAGTCCTTATCCTTGTATTTCTTTGTTGTTTTTCCCTTGATTATCAAATCGCCATCGGTGTACTGATCGAGCCCTCCCACGATATTCAAGAGTGTTGTCTTTCCACAACCGGAATGTCCAAGAATCGAAACAAATTCATTTGCCCGAAAATTAATACTGACTCCCTTTAATGCCTGTACCTTTGAATCGCCCTCTCCATAGTCCTTTACTATGTTCTTCAGTTGCAGCATGTCATCTTCCCTTCATTTTCTTTCACTATAACAAAAGCGATTTCTTCACCCTTCGGGTTCCCGAAATCGCTTTCATACTCTTACATCATGTATTCAATCATCTTGTTGACTGCTTCGCCAAATTCCTCTGACTTCTTCTGTGCATCATCGAAATCCCTACCGATAACGCCATAATAGAATTTGATCTTTGGCTCTGTACCAGATGGACGGACGCAAAGCCAAGCGCCACCTTCGAGCTCGTAATATACAACGTTCGACTTCGGAAGTCCGGTTGGAACAACCACCTTATTCTTCATGTTTGTCGCTGTATCGTTGTCGTAATTACGTGCCCAGAGCACTTCTAAGCCTGCAATCTCCTTTGGTGTATGAGACTTTAACTGATCCATGATACTCTTAATCTTCTCCAGACCTTCGATACCCTTTAATGTCAGTGTATGGATCGCATCTACATGATAACCATACTTCTCATAAATATCGATCATGGCATCCCACAAAGTCTTGCCCTGTGAACGGTAATATGCAGCTGCCTCACAGAGTGCCATCGTTGCTACGATCGCATCCTTATCTCTGGCATGTGTACCGATCAGACATCCGTAGCTCTCCTCAAATCCGAAGAGATATGTGCCATTATGTTTTGTCTCAAACTCCAACATCTTCTGTCCAATGAACTTGAATCCGGTCAGAACCTCTACGAGCTTCACGCCGTAGCTCTTCGCCATCTCATTTACAAGGTTCGTTGTAACGATAGACTTGATCAGCGCGCCATCCGCAGGCAGTCCCTTTGTCGCCTTGATCTGGCTGAGCTCATATTCTGCAAGCAGACTTCCTGACATATTTCCGGTCAGGCAGTGATACTCGCCATCCTTATCCTTTACATACACACCGAGACGGTCTGCATCCGGATCCGTCGCGAGAACGAGATCTGCGTCATGCTGCTTTGCAAGTGCAAGTGCAAGCTCGAATGCTTCTGCTGCCTCCGGGTTTGGATAGCTTACAGTCGGAAAATCACCATCTGGCAATTCCTGTTCTGGAACAACATATACATTCTCAAAGCCAAGTTCACGCAGAATTCTTCTGGCTGGGATATTTCCCGTTCCATGCAATGGTGTATATACAATCTTTAATTCTTTTCCGTATTTGTCGATGCACTCCTGATGCAGTACAAGCTTCTTCAGCTCTGCCATATATGCATCATCGATTTCCTTGCCGATGACTTCATACAAACCTTCATGGATTGCTTCCTGCTTTGGCATTGTAATGGCATCCTGTACAGAGATTGCCTTTACCTCACGCATGATACCCGCATCATGTGGAGGTGTAATCTGTGCACCATCCTCCCAATATACCTTGTATCCGTTGTACTCTGGTGGGTTGTGGCTGGCTGTTACGTTAATACCTGCCACACAACCAAGGTAACGGACTGCAAAAGAAAGCTCTGGTGTTGGACGAAGAGACTCAAACACATATGCCTTGATACCGTTTGCTGCCAGACACAAGGCTGCTACATCTGCAAACTCTGGTGAACAATGTCTGGAATCATAGGCAATCGCAACACCCTTTGCCTGCTTCTTACGCTGTTTGATATAATTTGCAAGTCCCTGTGTCGCCTTCGCAACAATATAATTATTCATGCGGTTCGTACCGGCGCCAATAATACCGCGCAATCCAGCTGTTCCGAATTCAAGATCCGTATAGAAACGCTCTTTGATTTCTTTCTCGTCATCCTTGATTGCTGCCAGCTCCTGTCTTGTTGCTTCATCAAAAAACGGGTTTGTCAGCCATTCTTCATAAACCTTTTTGTAATCCATGTCCATGATGTTCCTCCTACTATTTAGTCCAGCACGGATATCAGATCCGCGTAGCTATATTCATCGTCTTTGCCGTTATCTTCGGCTTGTATTGTATAACTTTTTATCAAATAACCGGCTTTGTATAGCGTGATCGTATGTGTTCCCGCTGTCTTCCTGATCGACACCGGTGCGATTCCGACATAATCGCCGTCGAAATATACGCCCACACCCTCCGGTTTTTTAATCGTAATTTTATTGCCCTGCTCCGCGGACTCCGTCGTCTGCCCACTCTGCGTCGTCGCAGTGGTCGTCTGTGATCCCTGTGTCGTTGCAGTCGTCTGCGTCGTAGTCTGCCCGGATGCAGTTGTCTGTCCCTCCTGCGTCGTTGCCTCAGTCGTATCTTCCGTTGTCTCTTCGGTCGTTTCCTGCTGCAAGGTTACGCGCAAGGTTTTCATCGTCTCTGTGATTTTAAAACTTCCACGGAAGCTGTCATAGCCATCCGCTGTAATGCTTAATTCATGATCGCCGTACAATCCGGTATACGTCCGGTTCGCGATCACCTCTCCATCAACCTTGATGACTTCATTCGCATCCTCCGGCGTCACAGCAAACGTTACCGTTCCGGATGGAATTGCAATATCTGAGATATCTACATTTAACTCGCGATCCTTTGTCACACGGATACTCTTCTCTCCGGAATATCCATTTTTACTGATACGAAGTGTATAATCGCCTTCCCCGACTGCTACCAGCATATCTGCAGTAACTGGAACAATCACATCTTTTCCAATCTCTACAAATCCGCCAACATATGTCCCCTGATTTAACAGCCGGACATACCCGTGCCCCTTCGTAATGATCACGGACACCAGATTGCCATTCCACAAGGACAGCGTCACCTCATCCTCTGTGTTTACATCCACGAGAGAAAGCGCCTGATCCCCATCAAATACCTGTGCATAATCCGATACCGGGAAACGATTTCCATTATAGACAGCGGTATGGTCATCCTGCCGGTACAGGAACTTCTTAATCTGTGTATATGTCTTCACCTTCGCATTCTTCGCGATACTGACCAGCTTCTCTGTATCCATATAATACACGATATCCACGACATTTCCACAGGCAACATTGTCAATGCCGATATCCGCGCCCTTCGTATCTGTCACGCGTACACCGCCATGATACTGCAATGTTATATCTGTACCATCCAGCACCGATACAAAATGCATCTGATTATTTTCCATGTCCATGCTCGTTATGATTGCCGTCATGGAAGCCTCTTCATGATCTGCCGTGACTTCCTCCGTGTTCTCATAGACCTTGACATCATTCTTCTTTTTTTGCCCACAGCCCACGAACACGAACGCAAGCATCAACACAACGATTCCATATTGTATCTTCCGCTTATCCATAAAACCACCTTAACTTCTGTATTATACAAGATTATTTTGCAAATGTGAAGATTATATATTCATTTTTTCGAGATATTATAGGAAGATAATTTTTCAAGCAACGTCTGCTTCTTCTCTTCCTCTTCCATGATCCGGTTCAACTTCTCGACCATTTTCGGAGAAATGCGTGTCTTCGAACCATTCATATATTGATTTGAGAGCTTATAGAATTTTTCAGGATACCGGTAGAGTCCACAAATATACGCAACGTCCATCTGTTGCAATGGGATTCCCTGCTGGTACCGTTCTAAGATCGCAGTGAGCAGTGCAAACGCATATCCATTTTTTTCCACGGTTTTCCGAATGAAATAATACAGATCCTGCAACTGGTTCCCGATATGATATTTTTCAAAATTAATCGTTGCGATATAGCGCGCATCGGCTGTCCCACATACAAGGACACTATGATGATTGTAAGTGCCATGACAATATCCCATATGTTCAGATTCGCCCGCCGTCCCCGCCTCTGCCTGTTCACAGTTCAGCCCCTGCTCATAAAAGTACGGAAATGCCTGCATAAACAAAGATTCAAATTCCCGTTTCGGACTCTGTTTCGCAATATAATTATGTACTCGCTTCATTTCCCGGTTCCGACGCTTGACATCATTCTTCTCCCGGATCTGCATATCGCGATCAACTTCCTGCCAGACCGTACGTCCAGCCCGATGCAGGGCAACCAGATTATCAACCGCAAGCATGATTTCATTTTTGTTGCTGACACCCATCTCACGACCGTCAAAAAACATCCGCATCACAAACGGATTCCCATAACGATCGTATGTAATCAGTTCATCCTCCACATTTTTCACAAGCCGGTCAATATGCGGAAAGCCTGCCAGATACATATGCTCCTTAAAATCATACTCTGCCTGCAGCCGTTTTTCTCCGGCTGTCGTTGCCCGGATCTGGCGCACCCCCTTGTCCGTCTGCAGCAGCATCGCTCCCCGTCCCCGTCCTATGTGATCCAATCTCACATCGTACATCTCGAATACTTCCGACATTTTTTCAGCCACAAAAAATCCCCTCCCAACATCAGTCTTGTTAATTGTATGCCAGGAAGGGCGGATTCATTCCGATTGATCGTCCGCATCTATAGATACGATTCCTTTACAATCGCCAATAATTGTTCTCTTGTATTCAATTCCGGTTCTTCAAGTACCCGGTCCAGCAGTGCCTTCAAAATGCGTCCCATATCCGGCCCCGGTTTTACACCGATCGCGATGAGATCTTTTCCACTGATTTCAAGTTCCGACAGTTTCAAACATTGCTTCTGTTCTATGATCTCTGCATACATCGCTTCCATATGCGCGATCACCTGTCTGCGCTGTTCGAGATGATACGCACTCTGACCTGCCATATCGCCCTTTCGGATCTCCAGAAAATCTGCGAAATGCTCCGCGCCAAGCTGTGCCACAAACCGACGGAAGCTCTTCATCCCCGGTCCGTCCCCGGAGAGTCCATAATCGTGATTTCTCACCAGTCTGCAAACCTGATCGATCGTATCGTTATCAAGCTTTAACCGACGCAGAATCGTGCGCGCCATCTTCGCAGAGAGTTCCTGATGTCCATAGAAATGATCGACTCCTGTTTCGTCTGTCGTCTTACATTCTGGTTTTCCAACATCATGGAGCAACGCCGCATAACGCAGGACAGGTGTTGCTGATACTGCCCGCATCACCTGCAGCGTATGACGACCGACATCATACAGATGATACGGGTTATTCTGTGGCGTCTGCATCATCCGGTCGAACTCCGGCAGAAATATATTGGTGAGTCCCAGCTCGTACGCTTCCTCCAGCCGTTCCGGATGCTTCGAAACGATCATCTTCGTAAGCTCAGTACAGATCCGTTCTGCACTGATATCCTTCAGGAACTTTGCCTGATCGCGCATCGCTTCCCGCGTCTGATTCTCAATTACAAAATCAAGCTGTGCCGCAAACCGGACTGCACGCAGGATACGAAGTGCATCCTCGTCAAACCGTTCTGATGCCTCACCCACGCAGCGGATGATTCCTTTCTCCAGGTCCTTCTGTCCACCGAAAATGTCGATCACACCCTGCTCCGGGTTATATGCCATTGCATTGATCGTAAAATCCCGTCGTTTCAGATCCTCTTCCAGGCTCGCTGTGAAGCACACGGATTCCGGACGACGGTGGTCGGTATAAACACCATCCACCCGGTATGTAGTCACCTCAAATGCATAATCGGTATGACTGGCAGGCGATCCACTTCCATCGTCCAAAATCTCGCGATCCACTAAGACCGTCACCGTTCCATGCTGGATTCCCGTATCGATCGTGCGGTGGAAAATTGCCTTGACCTCCTCCGGTTTCGCCGAGGTCGTGATATCCCAGTCATTCGGCTGCTTGCCGAGCAGGCTGTCCCGCACGCAACCGCCAACAATATATGCCTCATACCCATGCTTATTTAATTGTTGTAAAATATATGCCGCCCCTGTCGGAATTTCTATTTTCATGTATTTCACCCAAATAAACAACTACCCCGCTGATGTCAGCAGGGTAAATGTTCTGATTTTTATTTTTAGTATGCCTTTCCAAAATAAACCATGTGTTTCGCAGGCTTGCCACAATGTACACATACATCACCAAGCTTTTCCTGTGCAAACGGGATACATCTCGTTGTTGCACCTGTCTCGTCCTTGATGGCTGTCTCGCAGGCTTCCTCGCCACACCACATAGCCTTGATGAATCCCTGCTTCTTCTCCAGAATATCTGTGAACTCATCCCAGTTTGTAGCGACATGTGTATTCGCATCACGATGTGCCTTTGCCTTTGCATACATATCATCATGCATCTGTGCAAGCAATGCCTCACAGGTCTCTGCCAGCTTGTCAAATGGCACGATTGTCTTTTCTCTTGTATCACGGCGGACAACAACTGCCTGTCCTGCCTCGATATCCTTCGGTCCAACCTCAACACGAAGTGGAATACCCTTTACTTCCTGCTCGGCGAACTTGAATCCAGGACTCTTATCAGAATCATCAACCTTCACACGGAAGTTGGATGCGAGCATGCTGCGAAGCTCTTCTGCCTTCTCGAGTACGCCCTCTTTTTTCTGCATGATCGGAACGATCATGATCTGAGTTGGAGCAACCTTCGGAGGAAGCACCAGTCCGCTGTCATCACCATGTACCATGATGATAGCGCCGATCATTCTCGTTGTCATACCCCAGGATGTCTGATGTACATACTGAAGCTTATTATCCTTATCTGTATACTGAACGCCAAATGCTCTTGCAAATCCATCCCCAAAGTTGTGGCTCGTTC
>ENA-ORVG01003366-ORVG01003366.1-human-gut-metagenome-genome-assembly--contig:-NODE-3366-length-12736-cov-3.026891_pt1 | contig 12736 bp, 12 predicted proteins | sample MGYA00242091_ERZ509233 | MGnify/ENA primary metagenome ERZ509233 (study PRJEB26280, sample SAMEA2338840) | human gut metagenome | biome: human gut; feature: human-associated habitat; material: faeces... | reverse complement strand
AAGCCGCTCGTCGGCATTGAACTTCCGCTGGGAAAGGGCCTGCTCCGCCCGCTGCATGGCGGCGTTGACGGCAAAGAACAGCACCAGTCCCGCCAGCGTAATAAGCCCCATACGCCAGTCAAAGAGGAACATCATCGCTGCGATGATGCCGGAGGTCAGAAAGCCGCGGGTCGTGACCATGACGACGCGGGTAGCCACATTCGCCATGTTTTCCATGGTGTTGGTGGTGACGGACGTGACCTCGCCGAGGCTGTTGTCATTGAACCAGCCCATAGGCAGGTAGCGCAGGTGCTCGGCGATCTCGATGCGTTTGTTGGCGCAGGCGCGGTAGCCCGCACGGGTCTGGAGCATGGTAGCCTTCATGTTGATGGCAATCGTAATGATCAATGAGATCACGATAATGCCGAGGCTCGTCCATAAAGTTGCCATAGTGACGTTCCTTTCCAGCAGCGCCTGAATGACGATGGCGGCTGCCGGAATACGCATGGCAGAGCAAATGGCGCTGACCACGCCCAGCCAGATAGATGTTATAAACAGCCTGCGGTTGTCCACCCCGCAGAAGGCAAAAAATTTTTTCAGTGTCTTGAGCATTACGCCACCTCCCCGTCGTCTTTGACGCTGATGTGGGCCTCCCACATGGTTTGATAAAGGGGGCAGGACGCAAGAAGCTCCGCCTGCGTGCCGGTCGCTTCGATCTTGCCTTGATTGACAACAATGATCTGATCGGCGTCCGCAATGGTGGACAGCCGGTGGGCAATGACCAGCAGCGTCTTGCCCCGCACCAGCCTTCCCAGTGCCGACTGGATGACCGCCTCGTTTTCCGGGTCTGTATAGGACGTTGCCTCGTCGAGAATGACGATCGGCGCGTCCTTCAGCATGGCACGGGCAATGGAGATGCGCTGCCGCTCACCGCCGGACAGGTGACCGCCGGATGCACCGCATACGGTCTGATAGCCGTTCTCCAGCCCCATTATGAACTCGTGGCAGCCGCATTTCTTCGCGGCGTCAATGACCTCCGCATCGGTCGCACCCTTTCTGCCCATGCGGATATTGTCCATGACAGAAAGGTCAAAGAGGTAGTTGTCCTGCGACACATAGGCGATGTGCTTCGTGCACTCCGCCAGCGGCAGCGTGCGAATGTCCACGCCGCCCAGGTCGATTTCTCCGTCCTTCACGTCCCAAAGGGAGGCGATGAGCCGGGCGATGGTGGATTTTCCACTGCCGGAAGGCCCGACCAATGCGTTGACCGTCCCCGGGGCAATGTGCAGATCGATTCCGTGCAGTACCTCCTTGTCGTGATAGGCAAAGCGGACATCTTTCAGCTCGACGGCGTTGTCCGCAGGCAGCTTTTCCGCACGTTCCGGACGCTGCATATCCTCGCCGGACAGCACCTCCGCCACCTCACTGACTATGGTCTTGACCTGTGCAATGTCGTCGGTGTAGGAGAAGGCGGTGATCAGCGGCTGCATAACGCCGAAGGACAGAACAATGACCGCGAGAAACGTCTCCGCCGACAGTGTGCCGTGCATATAGAGAAGGCAGCCCACCGGCAAGATGCCGAGAAGTGTCGAAGGGAGTATCGCCATTCCGGCCACCTGTCCGAACAAACTCCCGCGCATCCAGTCGATGAAGCAGTCCGCGCCCTCTTTTGCGGCGGAGACGAACTTTGCATAGCTGGTCCTGGACTGACCAAACGCCTTGATGACCTCAATGCCGCTGATGTATTCCACAGCCGTGTCGTTCAGTGTCTTTGTCGCGGTGACCGTGCGCTGAAACTTCTCGTTATAGCCGCTGAACATGGACATAAAGCAGAGAATGCCCAGCGGCAGGACGATGAACATGGAAAGGCCCATGCGCCAGTCCTCGATGAACAGCAGCACCAGTACCGCCAGCGCCCCCACGATGTTGGTGGTCATCTCCGGCAGCAGGTGGGCAAGGGTGGTTTCGATGGAATCGACCCGCTCGACGATGATGTTCTTATACGAGCCGGAGGAACGATCCAGCACCGTACCCAGCGGCAGCGTCGCTAGCTTGTCCAGCAGCCGGACGCGGGTATTGGCCAGCACATGGAACGTCGCATGGTGGGAGAGAGAGGTGGACACGCTGTGCAGCACATAGCGCAGCACCCAGCAGCCCGCCATCCACGCGCAGAGCGTCAGGCAGTACGTCAGCTCCGCCGTGCCGTTTACCAGTGCGGTGATGAGCCGGATGATGATGAAATACGGAATAAGCGAGCAGGCAACGCCCAGCAGCGCCGTAAGGACGCTCAAAGCGTACTCGCCGTACCGCCCTTTTGCCAGCTCTGCCAGCCACGAGGCGGCGGAGCGCTTTTGCTTCGTGTTCTGATTCATGGGTAATTCCTCCAAGGCAGATCAGGCAGCCAGATGCTTCTTCACGATGCCCTTGCCGATAGCTGCTCCGATGAATGCGGCCACGATCACACCGGCCACCAGTGCCACGGATACCCAGGACTGCAGCATCTGGGATGCGGCAAGGATGGCGTCCTGACGGCCATCGGTGACCATCTGATCCGCCATAGCCTTGGCTGCGATGGCGTAGGGAATGATGGTGCTGCCGAATGCAGCCAGCACCTGATTGATGACATAACTGACGGTCAGCGCCTTCGCGTTGCCGTAGCCCATCTTCCACAGCAGCAGCTCGGCAATGGCACCGGAGAGAATAAAGAGGATGATGTACGGCAGGTATCCGCCCATAATGGCGCGGACAATGCTGTAAATGAGGATCGCACCGGGCTTTTTCACCTTCGTGCCGATGATGAAGTAGACGATGCCCTCCAGCAGGGCGAAAAATACCGGCATCAGAATGATGGTAATGGGCGTTGCGTACAGGACGGAGCTGGCGAAGAAAATGACCACATTGATCAGAGCCAGCAGGACAACGGTGATGATGTCCTTGATTTTCAGTTTATTGGGGTTTGCAGTACTCATGGTTAAAGACTCCTTTTTGAATGGAATATGGTTGAACGTCGCAGAGACGGCGATCACAGGATAAGGCCGGCGGCGATCGATGCCGCCAGCAGGACGCAGAACACAGCATCCCACGCAGAAAACCGAAGCGACAGATAGTTGCTTTTGCGGCGGGTTAAGTCGATGCCCCGTGTTTCGGCGGAGGCGGACAGCGTTTCGGCGATGCGGATAACGCGCAAAGCCATCGGCACGGTCAGTATTTCGATATAGGATGGCAGCGCACGCAACTTTTGCCATGGCGTCACAAACGCGCCCCGGGTGCGGATGGATTGCCGCAGCAACTTCATGTCTCCCGACAGAACGGGGAAGAAGCGGAAAATCACCGCCACGATCATGATCAGCCGCTCCGGTAGGCGCAGATTGCGCAGCGCTGCCAGGGTACGGCTGGCTTCATTCCGCCCAATCAGCGTCCGCATGGAAATGCCAACGGCAATGATCCGCGGGAACAGCACCAGCATAAAGGAAAACACCGTGCCCGGCAGCAGAGCGTTTGCCGCCCACAGCAGCCCAAAGCTCATCCCGCCTGCCAGCGCCGTTCCGAGCCAGCCGTCCGCTGCGGTCAGCAGGATCAGTGCCGTATATACGGCATAAACTAAGTGGTTGTTGGATGTGGAGATCACGACCAGCAGGGCCAGCCAGTAAAGCAGCTTCGTTGCCGGGTGGAATCGTTCTTTATGCTGTTTTTTCGCAGGAGCATTGGAAAGATGGAAGCGCTCCATATATTGCCGTACCGCTTGCAAATCTCGTTCCGAATGAACGGGAAATTCTATTTCTGCATGCCCATCCGACAGCCCAATGCAGCGGTCACACGCACCTGCAATTAGCTCAGGGTCGTGGGTGATGATGAGAACAGTCTTTTCTTTCCGCATCTCCCGGATCAGCGCTGCGCACCGCTCCAGACTTTCCGCGTCCTGTCCTGCTGTCGGCTCGTCCAGTATGACGATCGGCTTGTCGGATAGATACGCCATCATCAGCGTCAGACGCTGCATCTGCCCGCCGGAGAGGGAAAAGGGATGCCGGTTGCGGCAGTCCCACATATCCATACTTTTCAGCAGCGCTTCCGTTTTTGCTTCAAACTCCGGTGTCACCGCATGGCCGTATTGCAGTTCGTGCAGGACGGAGCCTGTGAAGAACTGGAACTCCGCCTCCTGAAGGATGAACAGCACTTGCTTTTGCAGCTGCTTTGGATTTTGCGACTTTCCGAAAAGCATTATCCTGCCGCCGGAGGGGCGGTAAAGCCCTGCAATCAGCTTGCCGATGGTCGTTTTGCCGCAGCCGTTTGCGCCCACAAGGCCGACGATCTCATGCTCACGGACGGAAAAGCTGACACCAGAGAGGGTATCTCCGGCCTTCCTGCCGTATGTATAGCAGACATCTGAGACGGCAAGCGCCGTCGGCGCGGTTTTCGGCAGCGGCTCTTTCTCCGGCACGGTGATCTCCGCAAGGTCGAGCGTGCGCAGAGAAAGTGTTTGTCTCCGCTCCACTGAGAACGCCTTTGCCTCTGCGGCAGTATATTTTCCTTTGATCTCGCCGTCTGCCATGACCCAAAATTCGTCGGCAATGTCGGCAAGATAGTAGAGTCGGTGCTCGCTGAGCAGCAGCGTTTTGCCCTGCTTTTTCAGGGCAAGCAGAATCTCTTTTAACTGCTGCGTGGCTGCAAAGTCCAGATTGGCCGTGGGCTCATCCAGCAGAAAAATATCTGTGTCCATTGCCCACGCGGACAAGATGGAGATGAGCTGTCGCTCGCCGCTGGACAACTCGTAGACATTGCGATCCTTCAGCCGCTCCAGATGAAAGATCCGGAAGGCCTCATCTACCCGCCGTCGGATTTTATCTTGCGGCAGACCGTGATTTTCAAGACCGAAGGCCACTTCATTGGAGCTGTTCACGGTGAAAAACTGGCTGCGCGGATTCTGAAAGACCGAGGCGGCCAGCTCGCCGATCTCGCCGATACGCATTCCGGCGGTGTCCTGCCCGTTCAGGCGGCAAAAGCCTTTTAGCTCTCCCTCGTAAAACTGGGGGATTAATCCGTTGATGCACCGTAGCAGTGTGGACTTTCCGCAGCCGCTGCCGCCGCAGAGCACCACACAGCGTCCGGCTGGGATGCTGCCGCCGACTTTTTGCAAGGTGGGCTGCTTTTCTTCTGCATATTGAAATTCAAATTCAAAATCTATCATCGCAAGCTCTTCTCTCTTTGGTTAGCTATATCTAACTACAGGCTGTAAGAAACGGACGGATAAACCGTCCGAACCAAATTTTCGGATTTAGCGAAAGGTATCGCACAGTTGCCGCCAGCCGGCATTGGTGAAATCAAGGACCGCCTGTAAGCAGGTAAGCATTCTACCTTCCTCCATGTGCTGATCCAGCAGCTGACGGAAGTACCAGAACTGAGAGCCCATCAAAAGGCGGATTGCATCGGCATTTGGCGCTTTTCCATAGATATGTGAAAAGAATTCCACCGTTTGTTCCGCTTTACGGTTCATCAGTTCATGCAGCACGGTTTCCATGGAGCTGCCATCGCTGCGGCAGAAAAATAAAGTGCAGTCATTGCAGTGCTCGGTCAGCAGTTGAAAATATACCTGTTCTTCGGCGTTTATGGCGCGGAGGATATCATCCGGCTGCGCGCTGCACTTTGCTTTTTCGTATTCTTCCGCGATGGGAGCAAAGAGAACCTGCATCGTCTCAAAAAAATCCTGAAGCAGACTGGCAAACAACGCGTCTTTATTCTTGTATCTTGTGTAGATTGCCCCCGTAGTAACACCGGCTTTTTCGGCGATCTTGTGCAGAGAGGCTTTTTGAAAACCGTAAGCAAGAAACTCCGAATAGGCAGCCTGAATGATCCCGTCATCCAGGGAATGATCCCTGCTGGCCATGTCTTCACCCCTCTGCGCCTAAATAATAATATCGTTATTGATAACGATATTGTTATAGCGTTCTTTTTGCTGCTTGTCAATGCGAATTGTACATTGTTTCGCAAAAACACACCTTGACAAGGCCCCTGTGTTGGCTCTTTGCGGTCGAATTACTTCAACAGATTTGATTTGAATATTGGATTTCTCCAGTTCAATTTCATTTTACGATGAACTTTTAACACCTTAACCAGAAATATTTCTCAAAACTATTGACATTACCTAGAAGTTCGTGTATCCTATATGCAGAAATAGAAAACGATTACTAGAGAGAGGGTGAGCTGAATGGCGCGCGAGGTGACCATTAAGGATATCGCAAAGGCAGCCGGCGTATCGGTGGCTACCGTGTCGCGCGTCATCAACGATAACTATCCCGTGAGCAAGGAGGCCCGCGAGCGGGTGCTGCAGGTGATGCAGGAGCTTCACTATCGACCTAATGCCATTGCACAGAGCCTACGCTCCAACCGCTCGAACATGATTGGGCTGATTGTTGCGGATCTTTCCAATCAGTTCTTTATGAAAGTGGCGAAAGGACTGGAAAAATCTGTCGCGGCAAAGGGGTATAACCTCGTTGTCGCCAGCTCGGACGGAAGGCCTGAAAAGGAGCGCAAGCTGATTCGCGCGATGAATGACAAGCGGCTCGATGCGCTGTGCATCGCTTCGGTGGACAGCGAAGCGGATACCATTAACGACGTGATTCGCTCAGGGATGCCGATTGTGCTGGTTGACCGCGTGTTGAACGATGTAAACACGAGTCAGGTCTGCTGGAACGACGAACAGTCGGCCGAGCAGCTGACGAAGCTGCTTCTGGCAAACAACCATCGGCGAATTGCTGTTGTCAACGTTACTTTAACCCATTCGGTTGGCCGAAACCGCCTTGCAGGATTTAAAAAAGCCATGCAGGAGGCACAGATTTCGCTGCCGAAAAGCTACATCAGCCCGTCTAATTTCTCGGCGGAGGATGCGTATCGGTATGTGCTGCGGGTGATGAAGCAGAAAAGCAGGCCGACGGCGCTGCTTTGCTGCAATAACGTGATGGCAGAGGGCGCGCTGCGGGCGATTGGAGAGCTGGGACTGAAGATATATGATGATGTTTCGCTTGTGGCATTCGGCAGTCAGGATTGGAACAAGTATTTGATGCCGAAAATCACCAGCATTGAGATGGACAGCTGCGACATGGGTGAACGAGCGGGTTCAATCATGGTGGATATGATTAACAGCGGTCCCAAGATTGCGGCGAAAATGATTTTATCGGGGCGATTGATGGAGGGCGGCTCGGTGAAAAAGCTCTCTTTAGAAACCTGAAAGAAAGAGTATTCTTTCTTTTAGCACAATAGAAAACGATTACTGTTTGAAAAGAAAGGAAAGAAAAACATGCGCAGGTTGAAGTTGTACCACAAAACGGCATATCGAACGATTTGCCTGCTGATTTCTATCGCCGTGGCGCTCTGCCTTTGGTTTGCGGTATCGAGCATCCCAAGTGTTTCGACGGTGTTCGTTTCACCGGTCAAGGTTTGGCGGGCGTTTGTCAAAAACGTTCAAAACGGCACGTTGATGATTCATGTTCGGGACAGTCTGGTTCGTGTGCTCGGCGGTTTCTCGTTGGGTTTTGTCTGCTCCGTTCCGGTGGCATTTCTGTTGGGCTGGTATGAGGGCTTTCGAGCGATTGTCGAGCCGTGGATTCAGTTCCTGCGCACGATTCCGCCGATTGCGCTGATTCCGATTGTCATCGCCGCGTGCGGTATCGGCACGTCGGCAAAGATTATCATTATCTTCTTCGCGGTGTTCCTGACGATGGTGGTCACGATTTATCAGGGCGTGAAGAACGTAGACCCGACCCTGATTAAAGCGGCACGCGTGTTTGACGCGAACGACAGGCAGCTATTTTTCCACGTCGTCGTTCCGGCTTCCGTGCCTTATATCTTTACGGCCATTCGTCTGGGCCTGGCTACGGCGCTGACGACGTTGGTGGCGGCCGAGCTGACGGGCGCAGCGACGGGCCTGGGCACGATGATTCAGCAGGCAGGCATGTATTTCAAGATGGACATTGTGCTGATGGGCATTGTGGTCATCGGCATCATCGGCTTCGTGCTGGATAAGATTGCGCTGCTCATTGAAAAGAAAGTGACGGCGTGGCAGGAGGTGAAGTGAGATGGAAAAGAAGCAGACGGGCAAGTCATACGACTATGAAATCGAAATTTCGGGCGTGACGCAGGAGTTTGAAAAGAAAGACGGCAAATTCCTCGCGCTGGATACCGTCAACCTGAATGTGGAGCAAAACGAGTTCATCTGCGTGGTCGGCCCTTCCGGCTGCGGCAAAACAACACTGCTCAACATCATTGCCGGTCTCTGTAAACCGACAACGGGCACGGTCAAGGTGCGCGGCGAGCTGGTAACAGGGCCAGGCAAGGGTAAAGGTGTTGTGTTTCAGCAATATGCGCTCTATCCGTGGCTGACGGTGGAGAAAAACGTCGAATTTGGCATGCGCATGAAGGGTGTGCCGAAAGCGGAACGGGCCGAAATTGCGAAGAAATACATCGACTTGGTCGGCTTGTCGAAGTTCGCCAAGGCGTATCCCAAAGAGCTTTCCGGCGGCATGAAGCAGCGCGTGGCGATTGCCAGAGCCTACGCAACGGCGCCGGAGGTGCTGCTGATGGATGAGCCGTTCGGCGCGCTGGATGCGCAGACCCGCGCTCAGCTTCAGGAGAACCTGCTCAAGACCTGGGAGCAGGAGCGTAAAACCTGCTTCTTCATCACCCATGATGTGGAGGAGGCGGTGCTGTTGGCCACCAAAATCATCATCATGAGCGCCGGTCCGGGTCATATTACAGAGATTGTGCCTGTCACCCTGCCGTATCCGCGCACGCAGCAGACCAAGCTGACCTCTGAATTCAACGAGCTGAAAAACCAAATCTGGAACAAGGTCTACCGCGAATATTTGGAACATACGAAGTGAGATTCTTCGTATTTCATACACTTATCCATCATTTGAAAAGGAGATGTTCCCATGAAGAAACTTGTTACCCTGCTGCTGGCTGCGGCAATGCTGCTGACCGTCTGTGCGATGGCGTCTGCAGAAAAGATTACGGTGGCCTATCATCCGCATATCACGGGTGTGGGCGGCTTGCTCAATGCGATTGACAACGGCTATTTCGACGAAGAAGGGCTCGAGGTGGAGCTGGTGCAGTTCACCTCCGGCGCGACGGAACTGGCGGCAATGGCTTCCGGCCAAATCAACATCGGTTATCTCGGCGTGGGCGCGCATGTGTTTGCGCCGCAGGGACAGTGCGCTATCCTTGCGCTGGATTCCACGGATATGAGCGGCGAAATTCTTGTCCGTGCGGATTCGGGCATTAAGACGATGGCGGATTTGAAGGGCAAGAACATCGGCATTTCCGCAGGCACGACGTCTGAGCTGGTGCTTTCGATGGCACTCAAGCTGAACGACATGCAGAAGAGCGATGTGACCATGATCAATATGGATGCTTCCGGCAAGGTGACCGCCTTTATGAGCGGCCAGATTGACGCGATTTCCATCGAAGCGCCGTATACCGATCAGATTCGTGCGGATTTGGGCGAAGAGAACGTTCTCACGATTTCCGGCAGCAAGGATTTCCTGCCCGAAGCGGTGTTCACCAACAGCTGGGTGACGACCAACGATTATCTGGATAAGCATCACGATACCGTGGTCAAGTTCCTCAAGGCGTGGCTGCGCGGTACCGAGGATCGTTACAACAACATGGAAGCGACCGTCCAGAAAGTGGCGGATTACATCGGCACGGATTATGAAACTGCGTATCTGACCGTCGAAAAGACGAACTGGATTAACAACGCGAAGCTCAAGGAGCTGGTCGAGGATGGCACGGCAATGAAGTGGTATGACACAATTAAGAATATGTTCCTCGACGCAGGTCTGTTGGACGCCGAATACGACGTTGCGCCGGAAACCTTTGTTAAGTTTGACTGTCTCAAGGAGGCCATGGCCGAGCTGGGGCTGTAAAACGCCAAACCGCCGAGAAGCGGGCTGCGTTCAAGCGGCATGGGCGGGCAAAAAGAAAAACGGATGAGGAGGCCGCGGAGCATGATTGAATGGAATATCGATGTATCGCAGCAGAGCGACCGTAAGCTGCCGATGGATATCTTTGTTCCTGAGAGTGACAGGCTCCGCGGCGCTCTTCTCTTTCTGCACGGCGGCGGGTTCGTCGGCGGCAGAAAAGAACAATTTCTGGGAATCTGCGCGTCGGCAGCGTTGAAAACCGGCTGGGTCTGCGCTTCGCTTGACTATCGGCTGGCGGGCAAAGCGCCGTTTCCGGCGCAGACGGAGGATGTGCGGGCGGCAGTCACTTATCTGGAGGCGCATGCCGCACAGTGGCGCATCGATACAAACCGAGTGGCGCTGGCCGGAGGTTCGCCCGGCGGGTGCATCGCGGCGCAAAGCGTCCTGATGCACGAAACGTGCGCTCGAATCTGTATTCTGCTCAATGGCATTGTCAATATCCCTGCATTCGTTCGCCGCAATCCGGAAGAGGCGGACAGGGTGCGCGCATATATGCCGGATGAAACGGAGTGGGAGCGTCTGTCTCCCCATCGACTGACGAATGACGGAGCGGCTCAAACGCATTTTTTGATGATACACGGCGAAAAGGACACGGTGGTTTTGCCGGAAGAGATTCGGGCGTTTGAGGCGGCATTGCGCCGAAACGGCGCACAGGCGGAGACGGTTTTTCTCGCGGGCGAGGGCCATGCGTGGTTCAACGCGCCGGAAAAACAGCCGCGGGTTATCGACTGCATTTCGGATTATATCAATCAAACTTTTTCAAACCGACAATGAGGCCAGAACGGGCGTTGTATAAAACAAAGGCGGGACGGAGGAAAAAAACGATGGCGCTGGTGACGATGAAGCGGTTGTTTGACCACGCGATGAAAGAAAAATATACCGTGGGCGCATATAACGTGTTCAACTTGGATACGCTGGTCGCGGTTTTGCAGGCGGCGGAGAAGGAGGATTCGCCGGTGATTGTGCAGCTGTCGATGGGCAGCAGAAAGTATCAGCCGTATTTTGAGACGTTTGTTCGCTGTGTGAAGCTGTATGCGGAGGCGGTTCATGTGCCCGTCGGCCTGAATCACGATCACTGCAAGACGGTGGAAAACGCGAAAGAGGCGATTGATTACGGCATTCCGTCGGTGATGTTTGACGGGTCGCATCTTCCGTTTGAAGAAAATGTGGCGAGCACTCGCGAGATTGTGCGCTATGCGCATGAGTGTGGCGCCTGGGTGGAAGCGGAGCTTGGCAAGATGGCCGGTTTTGAGGACGAGATCTTTGCCGAAAGCACGCAGTTCACCGACCCGCATCAGGCAGCGGAGTTCATTCGCCTGACGGGTTGCGATTCGCTGGCGGTCTCCGTGGGCACATCGCACGGCGGCGTGGCGGGCGACAGCAGCCTGAAGCTGCATTTTGACGTGCTGGAGGCTATCCGCAGCGCGATTCCCGAAAGCTATCCGCTGGTGCTCCACGGCGCGGCTTCCGTGCCGGAGGAGCTGGTGCGGGCGATTAACGCACAGGGCGCGCATGTGCCGCAGATGCGCAACTGCACAGAAGCGGATATTTCCGCGTCGGCGGCTTACGGTGTGGTTAAGGCCAACATGGATGTGGACAATCATCTGTGCTATTCGGCGGCGATTCGCCAGAAGCTCGGCGAAATCACGGAAAAGTATGACCCCAGAATGTATCTGAAACCCGCGCGGGAAGCGTTTGAAACGGAAGTTCGACATAAGATGAAAAACGTTTCTCAAAGCTCCGGCAAAAACTGGCTGAAGGAGAATGCTGAATGATTCGAGCGATTTGTCTGAATCCGGCAATCGACAGAACCTATTATATCGACGGCTATGTGTCCGGCAGACCCTATCGCCAAATTCAGCCCAAGGTGGATGTCGGCGGGAAGGGTATCAACGCGGCAAAGGTCTGCGCGCAGCTGGGTGAGCCTGTGGCCTGTTACGGCTTTATCGGCTGCGAAAACGGAGAAAAAGTGCTGCGGACGCTGAAGGATTACGGCATTGAAAACCATTTCCTGTCGGTTGACGGCGAAACGCGCACAACGGTTAACATTATTGACCATGAAAAAGGGCGTGAATCGAAATCATCGAGCCGGGACCGTATGTCAGTGAAGCGCAGGCACAGGCGCTACTCGACGAGCTGGAAAAAGGGTTGACGGCGGGCGACGTCGTACTCTGTTCCGGTATTTCCGCATGCGGCGTATGGAAGGACGTGTATGTCCGCATCAGCCAAATGTGCGGTGATGTCGGCGCGAAATGCATTCTGGATACAAACGGCGCCAATCTGCTGGATTCGCTTCGGGGTCATTATCTGATGATAAAGCCCAACGCGAGGGAGCTGACGGAAATCTGCGGCCAAAAGCAGACGGATGATGTGGAAGCGCTGATTGATATGGCGCGGACGCTGCTCCCCGTGAGTGACTATATTCTGGTCTCGATGGGCGGAGACGGCGGTTTACTCGTCCATGCGGACGGCGCGTGGATGATTCGTGTGCCGCAGGTAGACACGGTTTCCACCATCGGCAGCGGCGATTCCACCGTGGCAGGCTTTGCCGTCGGGTTTAGCCGAGGCTGCCCGATGGAAGAGGTTGTTCGGTTGGCGATGGCCTGCGGCACGGCTAACGCGCTGACCAATTCCGTTGGCCTGTTAAAGCGCGATGCGCTGGAGAGTATTTTGAATCAGATACATATTCAGCCCATTGCGTATGCGCAGTGTGTGTAAGGGAGGGCATATGAAGCTCGATTTTGAATATGGGCAGGGCCTGATGAGCGCCAATCTGCCGGACA
>ENA-ORVG01003365-ORVG01003365.1-human-gut-metagenome-genome-assembly--contig:-NODE-3365-length-12738-cov-32.677285_pt1 | contig 12738 bp, 10 predicted proteins | sample MGYA00242091_ERZ509233 | MGnify/ENA primary metagenome ERZ509233 (study PRJEB26280, sample SAMEA2338840) | human gut metagenome | biome: human gut; feature: human-associated habitat; material: faeces... | reverse complement strand
ACGATGATCTCGCCGCCGTACTCATAGGCGGTCATGTTCTTGCCGATCTCATTGAGACCGCCCAGAGGAATGATTTTCAGTTTTTCTGCCATAAATGTCGATTACTCCTTTGCTTTTTCACAGATGCCGCACAGCCGCCGGACATGGAAAAATGGCCGCAGCAAAACAAAGGCGGTCCGCCGCGCCGCCGGCCCTGCATCGCCGGAGGGGGAGCGGAGTATCGCCCAGCCGCTGTGTGGATGGTCACGGGGAAAAGTCCCCCTGTTTTGTCTATATGATCGCAGGCGCGCGCTCTGCGAAACGACCAAAAAATACGCACAATTTTCTGCGCTTTTTACAAAGTATACCACACATTTTCCTGTTTGTACACCCCCAACTTGCCGACAGGTTCCGACAGGGCGCGCAGCAGGAGCGGCGGAGACGGAAACTGACGGGATTTTCCAAAAGCACCTATTGTCCCAACGGGAATTGTGTGCTATAATCAATTCCTATATTAAATTGGAGACGTATTCCCATCAAAAGGGAGGAGGACGCCCTTTGAGTAAAAAGATCATTCGCGGGTTCCGCACGAATATGGCGCTGTACAGCCTGTGCCTGCTGGCCTTCGTTATCGTGACCATTCCGGTCGAGCCGCTGCTGGCGGCGGGGGAGGCCCTGGCGGCCGTGGTGGTGCTGCTGCTGGGAAACCGGCGCAACAAGATGGCCCAGGCCTCGGTACGGCAGTACATGGACCGCGTATCTGGCGGCATGGATTCCGCCCGCTCCAGCAACATGCTGTACGCCCCGCTGCCCATGCTGGTGTTCGATGTGAACACCGGCGAGGTGCTGTGGAGCAACGATATGTTCCTGCAGCTCACCAGCCAGAAGGAGAAGATCTTCGAGATGCTGGTGGACACTGTGGTGCCGGATTTCAGCTATCGCTGGCTGCTGGAGGGCAAGCGGGAGTATCCAGAGCTGTTCCCCTGGAACGGCCGGATCTATCGGGTGTTCGGCTCTCTGAGCCATCCGGAGGAGATAGAGCGGGACCAGACCCCTCTGGCCACCACGTACTGGATGGACGTTACGGACAGTGAGGAGATGCGCCAGACGCTGGAGCTGACCCGCCCGCTGGTGGCTATCCTGATGGTGGACAACTACGAGGAGCTGATGAAGGCCTGCCCCGAGAGCAAGCGCTCGGCGGTGCTGGCCGCGCTGGAGGAGAAGCTGAACGACTGGGCCGCGGGCTCCGGCGGACTGCTGCTGAGCTACGACCGCGACCGGTATCTGTTTGTGTTCGAGGAGAAGGACTACGGCGGCTACACCGAAAGCAAGTTCGACGTGCTGGAGAAGGTGCGGCAGGTGCAGGCCGGAGAGGGCGTGTCCGCCGCGCTGTCCATCGGCGTGGGACGGGATGAGGACAGCTTCGACCAGCTGTTCAAGAACGCCTCGCTGGCGCTGGAGATGGCGCTGAGCCGCGGCGGCGATCAGGCCGTGGTGAAGGACCGGGTAAACTTCGAGTTCTACGGCGGGCGCAGCAAGTCCACGGAGAAGCGGACAAAGGTGAAGTCCCGGGTCATGGCCAACGCGCTGGGCGAGCTGATCGACGACGCCAAGCAGGTATATGTCATGGGCCACAAGTACGCGGACATGGACTCCGTCGGCGCGGCCATGGGCGTGTGCTGCATCGCCCGCAAACGGGGCAAGAAGTGCCAGATCGTCATCGACACCGAGAACAACGCCGCCCATCCCCTGATCCGTAAGATGGCGGAGCAGCCGGAATACGCCGGCGTGATGATCTCCGGCGGCGAGGCGTTTCTGAAGTGCCAGCCCGGGGCGCTGCTGGTGGTGGTGGACACCAACCGGCCGGAGAGCGTGGAGTCCGAGGAGATGCTGGAGACCTGCAACCGCGTGGCGGTCATCGACCACCACCGGCGGGGCAGCAGCTACATTGAGAAGATGGCCCTGAACTACCACGAGCCCTACGCCTCCTCCGCCAGCGAGCTGGTGACAGAGCTGATGCAGTATCTGCTGGAGCCCTCCGATGTGCTGAAATGCGAAGCGGAGGCACTGCTGGCGGGCATTGTGCTGGATACCAAGAACTTTACCAACCGTACCGGCGGCCGCACCTTCGAGGCGGCGGCCTACCTGCGGCGCACCGGCGCCGACACCCAGGATGTGCAGCGCTTGTTCCAGGGCGACCTGCAGTCCATGGTAGACCGGTACGCCATCATCCGGCAGGCGGAGCTGTACCACGACGACATTGCCGTGGTGGCGCTGGAGGACGAGTGCGACCGCGTGACGGCGGCCAAGGCGGCGGATGAACTGCTGACCATCCGCGGCATCAAGGCGTCCTTTGTCCTGTACCGGAAGGGAGAGGGCGTGTACATGTCGGCCCGTTCGCTGGGTGAGGTGAACGTGCAGGTCATTCTGGAGGCGCTGGGCGGCGGCGGCAATTCCACCACCGCCGGCGGTCAGGCGGACAACATCTCGGTGGAGGAGGCCAAGGCCAGACTGCTGGAGGCCATCGACCGTTACTTTGAAAACTGACGAAAAGGAGATACAGAGCGATGAAAGTGATTTTGAAGCAGGACGTGAAGGGCAAGGGCAAGAAGGGCCAGCTCATCGAGGCGGCGGAGGGCTATGCCCGCAATTTCCTGCTGCCCAAGGGACTGGCCGTGGAGGCCACTGCCGACGCGGTGAACACCATGAAGCTGCAGGCCAAGGCCAAGGCCAAGGCGGACGCGGAGGCCAAGGCGGAGGCGCTGGCCATTGCCGAGAAGCTGAAGAGCTGCCAGGTGAAGATCGCGGCCAAGGGCGGCGAAGGCGGCAAGCTGTTCGGCGCCGTCACCGGCAAGGAGATCGCCGGTGCGCTGAAGGAGCAGTTCGGCATGGAGATCGACGGCAAGAAACTGGTGCTGGATCAGCCCATCAAGAGCTTCGGCAGCTACGAGGTCAAGGCCAAGCTGGGCTTCGAGGTCAGCGGCACTGTGTACGTGCTGGTCATCGAGGAGAAGTAACTTTTACCACGGAGAGGAGGGTCTCATATGGCTGCGGACGATCTGCTGCTGCGGCAGGCGCCTCATTCGCCCCAGGCGGAGCAGGCGGTGCTGGGCTCCATGCTCATCGACCCCGACTGCATCAAGGACGTCATGGACAAGCTGCAGCCGGAGGACTTTTATCTGCGGGCCAACCGCGATATCTTTGAGACCATCTACCATATGTTCATCTATTCCAGGCCCATTGACGGCGTCACTGTGGCGGGGGAGATGGAGCGAAACGGCGTCTATAACGACAACACCCGGGACTATCTGGTGCAGCTGATGGACGTGACGCCCACCAGCGCCAACGTCATGGAATACGTGAAGATCGTGCTGGACAAGTCGCTGATGCGGCAGGTGGCGGCAGCCGCCGGCAGCATCACCGCCATGGTGCAGGAGGGCAACGGCGACGCAGGCGACATGCTGGAGTCAGCGGAGCAGAAGGTCTACGCCATCCGGCGGGGCCGCAGCGCCCAGAACATGGTGACGGTGAGCATGGTGCTGCAGGACGTGATGAACCATCTGGCGGAGCTCACTGCCAGCGGCGGCAAGACGCTGCCGGGCCTGTCCACCGGCCTGTCCGCCGTGGACGCCAAGATCAACGGCCTGAACAAGTCCGACCTGCTGCTGCTGGCCGCACGCCCGGGCATGGGAAAGACCAGTATGGCCCTGAACGTGGCGCTGTCCGCCGCCAAGGAATCCGGCAAGACCGTGGCCATCTTCTCCCTGGAAATGTCGCGGGAGCAGCTGGTGACGCGGCTCATCGCCAGCGAGGGACTGGTGGAGAATACCCGTCTGGTGACGGGCAACCTGCGGGAGAGCGACTGGCAGCGCATCGCCGAGGCCGCGTCCTCCCTGAGCCGGATGGATATCCGCATAGACGACAATCCGCTGCTGACGGTGGCGGATATGAACGCAAAATGCCGCAGGCTGGAGAATCTGGGGCTGGTGGTCATCGACTACCTGCAATTGATGACCTCCGCCGGCGGAAAGGGCTACTCCGGCGAGAACCGCCAGCAGGCGGTGTCGGACATCAGCCGTATGCTGAAGATCATGGCCAAGGAGCTGCAGGTGCCGGTGCTGTGCCTGAGCCAGCTGAGCCGTGCCAACGAAAAGCGCGACGACAAGCGGCCCATGCTGTCGGACCTCCGCGAATCCGGCGCCATCGAGCAGGACGCGGACATCGTGCTGTTCCTGTATCGGGACGATTACTACAACAGCGATTCGGAAAAGCGCAACGTGGCGGAGTGCATCGTGGCCAAGAACCGCCACGGCGAGACCGGCAAGGTGGAGCTGCGGTGGATGCCGGAGTACACCGCCTTCGGCACGCTGGAGAACCGCTATGACGATGAGGAGTGAGCCATGGACCTGACGCCGTGGATGGCGCGGTGGCACATGCTGCCGGAAAAGGGCGGCGTGATCCTGTGCGCCGTGTCCGGCGGGCGGGATTCCATCTGCCTGCTGGACTATCTGCACACGCTGGGGCAGGAGCGGGGCTTTACCGCCGCGGCGGGACATCTGAACCATCTGATGCGCCCCACCGCCCAGCGGGACGAGGACTTCGTCCGCAGCTTCTGCGCCCGACGGGGCATCCCGTTCTACACGGAACGGGCCGACGTGTACGCCCTATGCGGCACGTGGGGCCTGACGGTGGAGGAGACGGGGCGCCGCGCGCGGTATGAGTTTTTGCAGCGGACGGCGGAGGCCATCGGCGCGGAGAAGATCGCCACGGCCCACCACCAGAACGATCTGGCGGAGACGGTGCTTTTGCAGCTGCTGCGCGGCACCGGGCCGCAGGGACTGACCGGCATCCCGCCGGTGCGGGGCAACATCGTCCGGCCGCTGCTGGACACGCCGCGGCGGGACATTGAGCGATATATTGCCGAGCACGATCTGGCGTATGTCACCGATGAGACCAACGGGGACACGGCCTACGCCCGTAACCGGCTGCGGCTGGAGATCTGGCCGGAGCTGGAGGGAATCAACCCCCGAGCGGCGGAACACATCGCCTGCACGGCGGACATCCTGCGGCGGGAGAACGCCTATCTGGATGCGCTGGCGGCGGAGCGGCTGCGGTCAACGGGGACCGGCGTGGACTGCGAAGTACTGCTGGCAGCGCCAGAGGCCCTGCGGCCCAGAATGCTGCGGCTGCTGCTGGATCGGCTGCCCACGGGACGGAAGGATCTGGGTGCAGTGCATCTGGCGGCGCTGGAGCAGCTGGCCGCCGGCGAGGGCGCGCTGTCGCTGCCGGAGGGCGTGGAGGCGGTGTGCCGCGGCGGCGTGCTGACCCTGCGCATGGCGGAGACGGCGCCGGAGGAGACGGTACTGCGCCGGGGGGAGAACCCCTACGGCGCGGGATACCTCGTGGTGAGCAGAAGACCCATGGAGGGAGCGCTGGCACTGCGGTGCGGCGCGGAGCAGCGCCTGACGGCCCGCTGCTGGCGGCGGGAGGACCGGCTGACACTGCCGGACGGCCGCGGGGCGCGGAGTCTGAAGCGGCTCATGGCGGAGCGGGGCGTGAGACCCGAGAACCGCCGGAAAATACCGGTGCTGTGTGTGGACGGCGTGGCCGCCGCCGCGTGGGGTATCGGCGTGGACAGGAGCTTCCTGCCGGAGCCATCCGGCGAGGGCATATATTATATTATAATGAGAGAAAGCTAACGGAGGACAAAACGGTATGGCGAAGAGCAATATGGATCAGGATATTCTGAAGGTCCTGCTGTCTGAGGAAGAGATCAAGACCCGCGTGGCGAAACTGGGCGAGGAGATCTATGATGCGTTCCGCGATAAAAACCCCATGTTCGTGGGCGTGCTGAACGGCTGCTTCATCTTTATGGCGGACCTGGTGCGGGCGGCCCAGCTCAAGAGCGAGCTGGAGTTTATCGGCGTGTCCTCCTACAACAACGGGACCAAGTCCTCCGGCGTGGTGCAGATCACCCGCGATCTGCAGCGGGACATCAGCGGCCGCGACATCATCGTGGTGGAGGACATTCTGGACTCCGGCAACACGCTGGCGTTCCTGACGGACTATCTCAGGACCAAGGGCGCGGCGTCCGTTACCATCGCTACCCTGCTGGATAAGCCGGCGCGGCGGGAAAAGCCTATCAAGGCCGATTATGTGGGCTTCGAGGTGCCCGACGAGTTCGTAGTGGGCTACGGGCTGGACTACGCCCAGCAGTACCGCAACATGCCCTACATCGGCGTGCTGAAGCCGGAGGTATACAGCAAGTAAAACGGCGTATTTTATATACGCATCGTATAGAGAACGGGGGACGCAGGCAGATGAGGGACAAGGGCGGCAAACGGCTGGCAGGCGGCGCACCGGATGGTGCGGCGATAGCGGAGCAGGCTGCGGCAGGCGGCGCGCCGGCGGGAAAGAGCCGGTGGCGGCGGCTGTGGGACGACTGGGGCTATCTGGTCGTCACGGCGGCGGTGATGCTGTTCCTGCTGCGGGTGCTGCTGCAGCTCATCTACGTGCCCACCGCGTCCATGGAGACCACCATCCCCACCCGATCACTGGTGGTGGGGTGGCGGCTGCCCTATGCAGTGGCCGACCCCGTGCCCCAGCGGGGCGCTATCGTTACGTTCTGGAACGACGAGGAGGGTGAGGTGCTGGTGAAGCGGGTGGTGGGACTGCCCGGGGAGACGGTGTCCTTCGAGGGCGGCGATGTGTATATCGACGGGGCGCAGCTGGGCGAGGACTATCTGCCGGAGGGCGTGGAGACCCTGTGCGACAAGACGTTCCAGGTGCCGGAGGGCTGCGTGTTCGTGATGGGCGACAACCGCGAGTGGTCCAAGGACAGCCGTCTGCTGCAGGAGCCGTATATACCGGCGGCATCCATCCAGGGGCAGATGCTGCTGGCGTTCTCCATCGGCTCCGGCCAGAGCTGGCAGGGTGTCCGCTGGATCGGATAGCATAACAAAACGTAATTTTCCACGAGTGGCTATACAATTCGTATAGTCATCCGGCGGCGAAAGGAGACCATATGGAAGACAAAGGCGGCAAGCGTCTGGCCCGGAACAGGGCGGACGCGGCGCGGAACGATACGGCGCAGGGGAAGATGCCTGCGGCGGACGTGCCGGAGAGCGGCGCGGCACCGGTGCAGCAGAGCCGGTGGAAGCGGCTGTGGAGCGACTACGGCTATCTGCTGGTGACGCTGGCGGTGGTAGTGCTCATCTTCCGCGTGCTGCTGCAGCTGGCCTACGTGCCCAGCGGCTCCATGGAGACCACCATTCCCACCAAATCGCTGCTGGTAGGCTGGCGGCTGCCCTATCTGGTCAGCGATCCGGCGCCGCAGCGGGGCAGCATCGTCACGTTCTGGGACGAGGAGATGGGCCACGTGCTGGTGAAGCGGGTGGTAGGACTGCCCGGAGAGACGGTGTCCTTTGAGGGCGGCTTCGTCTATATCAACGGAGAGAAGCTGGACGAGGACTATCTGCCGGTCAGCGGTATCACACAGAGCGAAAAGGACACGTTTCAGGTACCGGAGGGCTGCATTTTCGTGATGGGCGACAACCGCACAGGCTCTCATGACAGCCGGTATCTGCGGGAGCCGTACATTCCGGTATCGCAGGTGCAGGGCCGGATGCTGCTGGCCATCTCCATCGGCTCCGGCCAGAGCTGGCAGGGCGTGCGGTGGATCGGATAAAGGGGGCGTAAGGTTTTGGAAAGAAGACGATTCGGGGCGACCGGCCTGCTGCTGGTAGTCCTTGTGGTAGTGTTCGTGGGGTATCTGGCGGGCAATATGCGCCGCGCCGGAGACATTTCGTACAGCCAGCTGCGCTCGCTGTTCACGGAGGAGAAGGTGCAGTCCTTCGCCATTGAGAATGAGCGGCTCACCGCCAGCCTGCGGGACGGCACCACCGCCACCTGCGAGCTGTACAGCTTTGAGACGTTTTACGAGGATCTCAACGATCTGGTGGTGGAGCAGAACAAGGCGGGCATCATCGAGGCCTACGACTACCACGCCGACCACTCCACCAACTGGGTGCAGGTGCTGCTGCCCTATGTACTGGCGATCATGGGATTCATCCTGCTGCTGAACCTGATGAACCGGATGAACGGCGGCGGTGCGGCGGCCAACGACAAGATGGCCCGCTTCGGCGAGGCCCGCACCCAGAGCTTACCCACGGGCAGCAAGAAGGTGACATTTCAGGACGTGGCCGGCGCCGATGAGGAGAAGGAGGAGCTGGAGGAGATCGTCCAGTTCCTGCGGGACCCCGAGAAGTATACGGCACTGGGGGCACACATCCCCAAGGGCGTGCTGCTGGTGGGCCCTCCGGGCACCGGCAAGACCCTGCTGGCCAAGGCCGTGGCGGGGGAGGCGGACGTGGCATATCTGTCCATCTCCGGCTCCGACTTTGTGGAGATGTATGTGGGCGTGGGCGCCAGCCGCGTCCGCGACCTGTTTGAGCAGGCCAAGAAGCAGGCACCGGCCATCGTATTTATTGACGAGATCGACGCGGTGGGCCGTCAGCGCGGCAGCGGTCTGGGCGGCGGGCACGATGAGCGCGAGCAGACGCTGAACCAGCTGCTGGTGGAGATGGACGGCTTCGCCGTCAATGAGGGCGTGGTGGTGCTGGCCGCCACCAACCGCGTGGACATCCTGGACCCCGCGCTGCTGCGGCCCGGGCGCTTTGACCGGCAGGTATATGTGGGGCTGCCCGACATTAAGGGACGGGAGGACATTCTGAAGATCCACGCCCGCGGCAAGCCGCTGGCGGAGGATGTGGACCTGGGCCGCGTGGCCCGCAGCACCGCGGGCTTCACCGGCGCGGATCTGGAGAACCTGCTGAACGAGGCGGCGCTGCTGGCCGGCCGGCGGGACCAGAAGTTCATCACCGAGGATGTCATCCATGAGGCGGTCATCAAGGTCATCGCCGGTCCGGAAAAGCGCAGCCGCGTGATCCCCGAGATAGAGCGGAAGCTCACCGCCTACCACGAGGCGGGCCACGCCGTGGTCATCCACGCCCTGCCCGATCACGATCCGGTACACCAGATCACCATCGTGCCCCGGGGACAGGCGGGCGGCATGACCATCTTCCTGCCGGAGGAGGACCGGTCCTACCGCTCCAAGGCGTATATGACCCAGCAGATCGTATCCCTGCTGGGCGGCCGCGCCGCGGAGGAACTGATTTTGGGTGATATCTCCACCGGCGCGTCCAGTGACATCCAGCGGGCCACGGCCATTGCCAGAAAGATGGTGGGCACCTACGGCATGTCGGAAAAGCTGGGCAACGTGGCCTTCGACGCAGGCACCGATGAGGTGTTTATCGGCAAGTCCATGGGCCACACCCGTCCCTACTCGGAGAAAACGGCGGCGGAGATGGACGAGGAGATCCGCGCCATCATCGACAGCGCTTACGACCAGTGCCGCCGGATCTTGACGGCCAACCGCGAGCAGCTGGTGGCCGTGGCGGAGTATCTGCTGGTCCACGAGACCATGGACGCCGAGACCTTCGAGAGCTATTTCACCGGCGGGCAGGCATCGGAGGAACGTTAAAGGTCCGTGCAAAAAATGAGAAAAAGAGGCCCTGCGGCAGCGCCGCAGGGCCTCTTTTGTGCAAATAGCGCGGGCGGGAGGGTTGATTATAGGGAAAAATAATAGAGCTTTGGGCAAAATGACGAAAAACGTGTCTGCGAGTGGCGGACAAATGTCGGGGAAGTATGCCGTAAAATAGCGGCAAATGTACGCGGCGGGGAGACAAAAGCGGCGGAAAAGCCGGAGAAATCAAGGCCTTCCGGGGAAAAGCAGCACGATTTTTCGGAGCAACTCACAGTTGTAATCGCAGGGGAGTTCCGATAAAATGGGGGCATTCTATGGAGGACCCATTTGGGATGGGCCTCCGGAGAAAGCATAGGAGGAAAATGAAATGAAGAAGTTTTTTGCGATGCTTCTGGCGCTGGCCATGGCGCTGAGCCTGGTGGCCTGCGGCCAGCAGGGCGGCGACAGCCAGGGCTCCGATGACGACAACAAGGGCTCCGACGGCAGCGCCCCCGTGGCCTATGTGCTGGCCGAGAAAGGCGACACCTATTCTCTGGGTCTGGCCAGCAGCTTCCAGACCGCCTTTGAGAAGCTGGGCGGCACCGTTGTGATGGAGACCTTCCCCACCAACACCACCAACTTCTCCGACTATCTGCAGAAGGCCATTGATAAGGACGCCGATGTGATCTTTGCCCCCAACTCCATCACCGTGGCATCCAGCCTGCTGCCCCAGGCCAACGACCTGGGCGTGGAGTGCCCCATCATGGCCGGTGACACCTGGGAGTCCTCCGTCATTCTGGACGGCATGGCCAACACCGGTCTGAACGTGTACTGCTCTACTTTCTTTGATGAGAACGACTCCGCTTCCAGCGCCGCGTCCGAGTTCGTTGACGGCTTCAAGGCATGGCTGAACGCCAACTCCGACGCCTACAACGACAATGGCGGCAACGACATTGTGGCGGCTGTCTCCGCACTGGGCTTCGACGCCTACAACGTGGCCATGGCGGCCATCCGCGCTGCGGCCGAGACCAAGGGCGCTGACCTGACCTCCGTGGACGTGGCCAGAGCGCTGTGGACCCTGACCTATGACGACGCCGTTACCGGCAAGATCCAGTTCAACTACACCGGCGATGCCATCAAGAACTGCGCCTACATCAAGAAGGCCGCAGCCGACGGCTCCAAGTTCGAGTTCGTCAAGACCCAGGAGGTCCAGAACGATGACACGCAGGCCACCGGCTTTGACTACGGCGATGCCGCCGGCGTGAAGCTGGATACCGTCAACCACAAGATCGTCATCGGCGTGTATGAGCCCCTGACCGGCAACAACGGCGGCGGCGGCAAGCAGGAAGTGCTGGGCATCAAGTATGCCAACTCCCTGGACAATAAGATCGACATTGCCGGTGAGGAGTACACTGTGGAGCTGTACGTCTCCGACAACGGCTCTCTGGAGGAGAACGCGGTGTCCGCCGCTTCCTCCATCGTCTCCGCAGGCGCTATGATCTCCCTGGGCTCCTACGGCTCCGGCGTGTCCATCGCTGCGGCAGATACCTTCGCTGAGGCCCAGATCCCCGCCATCGGCGTGTCCTGCACCAACGCGTCCGTCACCGACGGTCACGACTGGTACTTCCGCATCTGCTTCCTGGATCCGTTCCAGGGCTCCGTCATGGCTCAGTTCGCCTGGGACATGGTGGCGGCTGCGTGACCATTCTGATTTGACCCACAGAAGTACGGTGGTCCGCGCCACCGTACTTCTTTCGGTTTGAGAGGTGACATACATGAATCTGACTCCTTATCTGATCCGAGGGCTCGCCACAGGCGGACAGTTCGCGCTGGTGGCCATCGGCTACACCATGGTGTACGGCATCCTGAAGCTCATCAACTTCGCCCACGGCGACCTGTTCATGCTGTCGGGCATCATGATGATCTATCTGGCGGCCTCCTTCCCCACTATGCCTATGTGGGTGACCATCCTCATCATGATCGCCCTGACGGTGTTCGTGGGCTTTGCCATCGAAAAATGCGCCTATTCCCCGCTGCGCACCGCGCCGCGGATGTCCGTGATGATCTCCGCCATCGGCGTCAGCTATCTGCTGCAGAATCTGGTGTGCTACGTCACCGGCGGCCTGGCCAAGCAATTCCCCGATATCCCCCTTATCAGCCAGAGCATCCGCGTGTTCGGCGTGAAGGACAAGCTGGCGGTGTTCATCTCCCCACTGGTAGCGGTGGTGCTGATGGTCATTCTGGTGCTTATTATCAACCACACCAAGTTCGGTATGTCCATGCGGGCCGTGTCCAAGGATTTTGAGACGGCGCAGCTCATGGGCGTGAAGATCAACCGCGTCATCTCCATGACGTTCATCATCGGCTCGTTCCTGGCGGCGGTGGGCGCGCTGCTGTACTTCGCCAAGAACACCGGCATCAACCACATGGCAGGCTCCACCCCGGGCATCAAGGCGTTTATCGCCGCTGTGGTGGGCGGCATCGGCTCCGTGCCCGGCGCTGTGGTGGGCGCACTGCTCATCGGCATGGTGGAGAGTCTGGCAAAAGCCTTCGGACTGGCAGATTTCAGCGATGTTATCTCGTTTGCACTGCTGATCATCATTCTGGTCATCAAACCCACGGGCCTCTTCGGAGAGAAAACGACGGAGAAGGTGTGAGAGGATGAAAACGACATTTTGGGAGAAAAACAAGCGCACCATCTGCAACCTCATTTTGGTGGCGGTGCTGGTGGCGCTGGTGGGATGCGTGGACGCCTTCGCGCCGTCCAGCTCCATGTGGTTCCCCGTGCTGCGGAAGGTATGTACCTTCGCACTGGCGGCGGTGGCCATGAACCTGCTCAACGGCTTTACCGGCCTGTTCTCGCTGGGTCAGGCGGGCTTCATGCTGCTGGGCGCGTATGCCTATGCCATTCTGACCATCCCTGTGGAGCTGCGGAGCACCGTGTTCCGCAACTACGGCGACAGTCTGGTGCAGTTTCAGATGCCGCTGGTGCTGGCGCTGCTGGCGGCAGGTGTGGTGGCCGCGTTCTTCGCATTCCTCATCGGCCTGCCTGTGCTGCGGCTGAAGAGCGACTATCTGGCCATCGCCACGCTGGGCTTCGCGGAGATCGTCCGCGGTCTGGTGCAGCTCAGCCAGTTCGGCCCGCTGACCAACGGCCCCGACCCGCTGAATAACTTTACCGCGCCGAAAAGCGTGATGCCCTACGCCGCCATTGCCGGCGTGTGCATCCTGCTGAT
>ENA-ORVG01003360-ORVG01003360.1-human-gut-metagenome-genome-assembly--contig:-NODE-3360-length-12762-cov-2.917762_pt1 | contig 12762 bp, 20 predicted proteins | sample MGYA00242091_ERZ509233 | MGnify/ENA primary metagenome ERZ509233 (study PRJEB26280, sample SAMEA2338840) | human gut metagenome | biome: human gut; feature: human-associated habitat; material: faeces... | reverse complement strand
CTTGCATGCACATCGTATTCGTTGTTTTGATGAAAATGTTGGCAGTAAAGCAAAAAAATACCTCCCGTGGTGGGCATAATTTCTTTGCACGTTGTTTGACCGCATGCATAGCCGAAGAAGGTTACATACAGTAATATACTGTTTTTAATGTATATATTGTTTTCATGTTCTTTGACAGTTCCTTTTTTCCTAATAGATATCCATTAACTGCCGATGCCGTTCCGGTGTCGGCAGTTATTCTTTTATCCTATATTTATACTTTTGTAAAATTTTGTTGACACATGATTCTACATTTGTATATTATCGCCTCACGACGTCCGGGAACATCCCCGCCGTCCTCGCAGTTCCGTGGAGTGCCGGGAAACGCCGTGAAGGTTCCCCCTCCTTTATCCCCACGGTGCCCGGCATTCCCCGGATCTGCGACACAAGCCGCGCAGGGTCGGCGGGAACCAGCGGCATCGGCGTGCGCGTCGGTGTTTGGGGTTGGGAAAACAGAGATACCCACGGTGGCCCTGAGCAATACCGTCCGATAACCACAGGAAACAACTTTATTTTTACGGAGAAACCCATGTCAAAGGTCATCAAGGCCATCCACGAAACCGTGGTCAACGGCAAGATGCCTTCCAAGGCCATCGCGTCGGCCATCGGCAAGCCCTACACGACCCTCATGCGTGAAACCAATCCTTATGACCCCGGCGCAAAACTCGGCGTGGAAACGTTCATGGCCATTATTCAGGCCACCGGCGACGTCGGACCGCTTGAACTCATGGTGCAGGAACTCGGCTACGTGCTTCAGTCCAGAAAGTAGCCGTGCATGGCAGGTGCGGCATGGGCGACCCATGCTGAAAAGCAACGAAAACTGACACTGTAAACCGTGTGTCATTGCCGCCCGGTGCGAATCCGGGGCCTGCCGCATTGTGAGCATACCTTGAACCATCGAAGCCCGGACATGCGCCGGGCTTCTGCCGGTTCTGGGACACCGGAACGAATCATCAACATAAGGAGAACGCCATGTCACTGCACTCGCAATCTATCGGTAACGGTCAGGAACAGTATGAGTTTTTCGAGGTCGAGCATCTTGCCCGCAGGGGGAAGGACGCTACCCGCGTCCAGTACGACTACCGGCACACGGACGGAAAGCTCTTTTCTTGCGTCGCCAAGACGCTCGAAGATGCCCGCGCCAAGCGCGATCAGTGGCTCATGAAGAAAGCCGCCTAGCCCCATCGAAAAGCCCGGAACCAACCGGGCTTTTTCATTGGGTTTGGGACGCCAAGCCAAACATCAAAACGAGGGTATTTCTATGTGTTACGGCACGAACTGCGGACGTGAAGGGGCCTTTGGAACCTGCTATCACCCGGAAGATTGCATCATGCGGGCCATCGAGCGCGACGCGGAAGAAAACCTTGCCGCGCGGCTGGCACGCGACACGGCCCTGAGCCGGGAGCATTTCCCCTGCCCCAACTGCCTTGAGCAGGGCGAGCGGCACGGCCTCACCTATGAAAACGGCCTGTTCACCTGCCCGGAATGCGGCGGGGAATGCGACGCGGCGGAACTCATCGCGCTTTATGTGGATGTGCGCGCCGGGCATGTTTCCGATGCCGAAGTCGTCGGCCTGTGGATTGAAAAGCTCGACGCAAGGAGGGTCGCATGAGCGCCGCCATCTTCTGCCCGCACTGCAAGCTCAAGTACGACAAGGCCGTGAGGCTCAGAAGGCACCGCGACTTCTGGATCTGCTCGTCCTGCGCGGAACACTACACCGCCGAAACGTTGGCGACGGCGTGCGAGAACGCCGCACGGTCGTTTCTGGCAAAGGCCAACTACCTTAAAATCATGGCACGGAGGGCGGCGGCATGAAGATCGACATCTGGAAAAGGCCGTGGCTGGCGGTGCTCCTCCTGCTCCTCTGCTTTCTGCTCGTGGGCTATTTTGAGCGGCAGGATCAGGAACTCTTTGAACGAATGGCCCCGTTCACGGAGGCAATGCGATGAACTGGACGGACGACGCCTACGGCGAAGAACACGGCCCTTGGACGGACGAGGAACTGATGATCGCGGCGGGCAATGTTGCCTTTGCGCGAAACCGGCGCAAGCACACGGAAACGGAAGAGTGCGGGGAGTAAGTATATGTGCGATACCCATAGCGAACAGATCAACGAACTGGCAAAGGCCCTTGCCGCCGCGCAGGGAGAGCTTGAGCCCGCAGAAAAGAACGCTACGGCAGCCATCGGGGAAAAGGGGAAACTCTCGCGTAAATACGCTGACTTGACGGCGATGATCGATGCCGTCCGCAAGGTGCTCCCGAAGCACGGCCTTTCCATCGCGCAGATTGTCCTCCCCTCGGAAGGGGTCGCGCACGTCAGGACCATGCTGATGCACGAGTCGGGGCAATGGCTGGCATCGGAATGCAGGATGCCATACGACAATACAGGCTCCAAGAACGCCATCCAATCAATGGGGAGTGCCATCACCTACGCCCGGCGCTATTCCCTTTCGGCGCTGGTCGGCGTGGTGGCCGACGACGATGACGACGGGGAAGGCGCATGGAGGCGGGACGACGACCGCGAACAGCCCCGGCGTAACGCCCCCGAGCCCGCCCCGCAGCCCAAGCCCGAGCGTGTGAACCTTGCCGCCCTCGCCAAGGATTTGAGCGAGGTACGCGACGGCGACGGCTATGTCGCGTGCTGGAACCGTCACCGCATCACCGAAGATCACCCTGACTACGAGGCGGTCAAGAACATGTTCGGCAAGAAGCGCCGGGAGATCGAGGCCAAGGCCGAAGCTGAAGCCGGAACCCCGCCCGAATTCGTGCCGCTGGACGCCGTGATCGCCGCCTTTGAAGCGGCGGAAAGCGTAACCGCGCTCAAGGAGGCGGCAACCCGGCTCGGCATCCCCGAAAACCACCCGGACAGTGGGGCCATCTACGCCGCCTACCGGGAACGGCAGCGCAAGATCGAAGCGCAGGACAAGGAACGCGCCGCGTAACAACAGCCCCGCCCTGATAATCAGGCGGGGCTTTTCTTTCCCTCAGCAGGAGATTGTATGAGCAGCCTCAACAAGGTGATGATCATCGGAAGGCTCGGGCGCGATCCCGAGATGCGCTACACCCAGGCCGGAAAGCCCGTATGCAGCCTGAACGTGGCTACGGATGAGGGCTACACCAACGACCGGGGCGAAAAGGTCGACAAGACGGAATGGCACAAGGTCGTCTTCTGGGACCGGCAGGCCGAAACCTGTTCGCAGTACCTTGCCAAGGGGAGCCTCGTGTTCGTCGAGGGCAGGCTCTCCACCCGCAAGTATCAGGACCAGCAGGGGCAGGATCGCTACGTCACCGAGATTCAGGGGCAGCGCGTCCAGTTCCTCGACCGCAAGGCGGACGGCGACGGGCAACAGGGCCGACAGGGAGGCGGACGCCAGACACAAAGGCGGCACTCCGCCGACTATGAAGACCTCGGCCCCGCCTTCCCTTCCGAAGCCTCCGGCCTCGATGACGTGCCTTTTTAGGCAAAACCAATAGGATAGAATATGGCACAGACCGCAGAAATTCTGGAAGCCCTCCCGCCCGCACAGGCGCAGCCCGCCGGGCTCGCCCTGCTGGACCTGAACGTCACCGCGACGCCGTTGGTCATCACATGGGACAAGGACGCCGTGTCCACGCTGTTGGATACCGTCCTAGCCCAGTATGCGGGGCTGGAGGTACAGGAAGCCGACGTGCCCGCCATCAAAAACGAAATGGCGGGGCTGAACAGGCTCAAGGAACGGATGGACAACGCCCGGAAGGACATCAAGCGGCGGATTGCCGGGCCGCTGGACGGGTTCGACGCCGAGGTCAAGGCGCTGATCGCCCGCATCGTGGACGCCCGCACCGCGCTGGACACGCAGGTCAAGGACTTCGAGCGGCGCGACCGTGAAGGCCGACGCGCAGCCGTCCAGTTTACCGTCGACAACATCAAGAGCTGTGAAGGCGTGCCGGAACTGGACATCCCCATCAACCCCTCATGGCTGAACAAGTCCACGCGGCAAGCCGAGATCCACGAGGATATCAAACGGATCATCGCCGCATACAAGCGGGAGTGCGAAGAAACCCGCCGGATGGAACAGGCCAAAGCCGACCGCATCGCGCTGGTGGAGGCCACGGCAAAGGCTCAGGCGGAACAACACGGTTTCGCGCTTCCCCTGTCGAAGTTTGCGGCCTGCCTGACGCCGGATATTTCCGGCGAGGACGCCGCGGGCATCATCGGGCAGGCGTATGCGGCGGAAGCCAAGGCCCGCGAAGAGAGCAAGCCCGCCCACGTCGTCAAACCTGCGGAACCGCGCCCCGATTCGTTCATTGAGCAGGAGGAGGGCTTTCCCTTCGCCCCGCCCGTGAACGTGGCTTGTACCCTGACCCTCAGCGTCAAATACGCGCCGAAGTATGAGGACACCGTACAGGAGGCGCTTGCCATGCTCCGCACGGTCGGCGTGGTCACTGTCTTCTAACCTTCCGGCGCCCACCTCCCGCGCCGTCCCCATACAGCCCGCCGGGGGGCATGTACCCCGGCACAATGCCAATCCGCCCGCATCACAGCGGGCTTTCTTTTACCCAAAGGAGAAAGAGCCATGAGCAGCCCTCTCGACATGCGAACCATGAACAACGGCGGCGTGGTCGAAGCCGTCAACATCGCGCTTGCCAAGGTCGCGGACAACATCGCGGACGTGAACACGCCGCCGGACAAGCCCCGCACCGTCACCCTCAAGATCACCTTCAAGCCCGACGAGAGCCGGACGCTGATCGCATCCAAGGCGGTCGTGACGACCAACCTCCAGCCGCAGGAGCCGCAGACCATCCCGGTCGTGCTCGACAAGCTGGACGGCGCGCCCATGCTGTTCGAGTCCTTCACCGACAACCGCCCCGACCAGTACCGTTTTGACGGCACGTCCCCTACGGAACTCAGGGGCAATGGCAGCGTGACCGTGAACGTCACCCCGTTCAAGAAGGCTGAGGAACATCCCATCAACCAGTAACAAAAGGAAAAAATCACATGGAAATCAACCGTATTGAAGCTGACAGGCACCTCATCGGCGTAGGCCGGGAACTCGAATCCCTTGACGGCAAGGCCAAGGCTACGCTTCCCGTTCATGTCACGGAAGACGGGTTGCGGTTCTACAAGCGTGACCCGGAAGGGGAATGGCAACGCCTCCATGACGCGGAACAGGACACGCTCACCGTGGGCACCTTGCAGGCCGTGGTGGATTACCTCAACCAGAACCCCGACGGGCTGGAACTCGACAAGCTCCTTGTCCACGTCTGCGATGTGACGACCGTGAGGGTTATGTCCGTCCCCTTCGGGGGCTGGAAACAGCGCACCACGTACATGCGGGCCGACGCCGTCATCCCTGCCCACCGTTTTGGAAGCTGGACCTCTCCCGACGAGTTCGTCCCCTATCTCCAGTCCTGCTTTGTCCCCTCGGACGATCTCGATGCGCTCATCAAGATCAGCGGCAACCTCGTGGACACCTCCGAAGTCCGCGTACAGGACGACGGCGTGTCGCAGGAAGTGTCCATCCGGCAGGGCGCGGCACGCAAGGCAGAAGTTCCCGTACCGTCCCCGGCGGTCGTCTTCCCGTTCAGCACCTTCGCGGAAGTCGCGCAGCCCGCGCACAAGGTCGTGTTCAGGCTCCAGTCTAGCCCGCTGGCCTGCAAGCTCATCGAGTGCGACGGCGGCGCGTGGAAGCTGGAAGCCATCGCCAACATCCGCACATGGTTGCTTGAAAACCTGCCTGAAGGCGTGAAGGTCATCGCGTAGCACCCCACGCCCCCGGTTTGGCTTCATCAGACCGGGGGCTTCACAGGAGAACTTGCCATGCCTTTCCAAGACGCCTATGAGCGGATACTTCAGTCCACGGGCCTGCGCACGCAAACGGATATCGCCGCTATGCTCGGTGTGAAGCAGAGCAGCATCTCGGATGCGAAACGGCGCAACCACATCCCCGATTCTTGGATCTTGACGCTTTTCAATAAGAAAGGCCTCAATCCCTCGTGGATCCGCACCGGCGAAGGCCCGCAGTATGTGGCGGGAACGGATACACCCCCGACGCCTGTTTTGTCGGAACAGCAGGCGGCAGAGAGCCTTGAGCCGATACTCCGGGCGGCCCTGCTCGGCGTGGTTCCCGAGCTTGCCGACCAGCTCAGGCAAAAGATGAACCCATAACCTCAACACGCATCACACGGAACGGTAATGAACGACGCTGAAATCATGGAACTCGTTGATGAGGTCAGAAGGTGCGAACGCGCCGTGCAACAGGCGAAGAACGCTCTTGAAATCGCCAAACGTGACGCCGCCGTCGCCGCCTGCCCATATAAGGAAGGCGACATCGTATCCGGATGGGATCGCGACGGCACCAGTCCGGCAAAGGTCGATAAAATCCTCTTTACCCCCTCCTACCCCTACTACGACCTGCGCGTGCTCCCCATCACGGAAGGGGGCAAACCATCCCGACGGCACAGGTACGCCTACAACGTGCTGGATGTAACACCATACGAAGGCGACGAATGACCCCAAACGAAAGGCGGCTCACTTTGATGTGGGTCGCCTTTTTCCGACCATCTGTTTGAAGAGGTGCACATGCTGAAAGACACGTTCCGCGCTCAATCCGAGGAAATCGTTGTGGACATGTTCGCGGGCGCTGGCGGCGCGTCCTGTGGGCTTGAAATGGCGGGCATCCATGTCCATGCAGCCATCAACCATGATCCGGTGGCCGTCAGCCTGCACGCCCGGAACCATCCCGAAACCGAACACCATGTGCAGGACGTGTATACCCTCTCGCCGCAGTGGGTGACGCGCGGCCGGCGCGTCGGGCTCCTCTGGATGTCGCCGGACTGCACGCATCACTCCAAGGCCAAGGGCGGCGCGCCGACGCGCAGCGTCCGGCGGCGTGAGCTGGCGATGGTGCTGGTGGATCGTTGGATTCCCGAACTGGGAGACAGGGCTCCCCGCGTCGTCATCCTTGAGAACGTCGAGGAGTTCGCGGAATGGGGGCCGCTCGACAACAAAGGCCGCATCATTGAAGCCGCGAAGGGGGAGAGGTTCCGCACGTTCGTCAGAAAGCTCCGTTCCTGCGGCTACCGCGTCGACTGGCGGGAACTCCGGGCCTGCGATTACGGCGCGCCGACCATCCGCAAGCGTCTTTTCATGATCGCCCGGCGGGATAACCAGGCCATCGTCTGGCCCGAGCCGACGCATGGTGCGCCGGACTCGCCGGAAGTTCTCGCCGGGACGCGGAAGCCGTGGCGGACCGTCGCAGAGTGCATCGACTGGTCCCTCCCGTGCCCGTCGATTTTCGCCTCGTCCGAGGAAATTATGGCGCGGTATGGCATCCGGGCTGTGCGGCCTTTGGCGGAAAACACGCTCAAGCGCATAGCGAAAGGCGTTGTCCGTTATGTCCTGAGCAACCCGACACCGTTCATCGTGAGCTACTACGGCCCGCAAAACGGAGAACTAGGATTTCGTGGATGCGGCATTGAGTCACCGCTTCCCACACAGACCTGCGAAAACAGGTTTGCTCTGGTGCGGCCATTCCTTGCCCACCTCAACCACACGGCGGACTACTATGCGTATTTCAGGGGGCAGGACATGGATACTCCCATGTCCACGATAACCACATCATTTGGTGCCAGCCTGATCCAGCCGTTCCTCGCCAAACACTTCGGCGGCGTTGTTGGCCAGCCCGTAGACGTGCCCGCCGGGACGGTGACCACCATCGATCACCATTCCCTGTGCGCCGCGCACATGGTCAAAATGCGTGGCTCCAACGTTGGCGACGCCGCGGGCTCCCCCCTGCATACCGTTTCCGCCGAGGGGACGCACCATGCGCTGTGCGCCGCACACCTCCAGCGGGACTTCGGCAACAGCATCGGGGCACCCTGCGGAGAACCCGTGCCCACGGTCATGCCGGGAGGCGGAGGAAAGACGGCCCTCGTTTCCGCATTCCTTGCCAAATACTACGGGCAGGGCTTCGGATGCGCCGCGGACTCCCCCCTGCATACCGTCACGACGAAAGATCGCTTCGGGCTCGTCACGGTCAGCATTGAGGGAACACCCTACGTCCTCGCCGATATCGGAATGCGGATGCTCACGCCCCGCGAGCTTGCCCGGGCGCAGGGCTTCCCCGACTGGTACGTGCTGGAGCGCACGGCGGACGGAGCGCCGATCACAAAGACGGCGCAGGTGCGCGGCATCGGCAACAGCGTCTGCCCGCCCATCGCGGCGGCACTGGCGTCGGCGAACTATTCCCCGCAGGAGTATCCTGTTCCTGAATTTGATATGCCGCTGCTGGCGATATGCGAAAACTGAGCGAAAGGAATTGAAAATGACAGCACAGGAATGGCTTGACGCTCTAAAACAACAGGAAAATGCAGCGACACCGGGGCCGTATATTTTGGATGGAATGTATCCCATATATTCCCTTGGAAGAGGTGGATTGAAGGATAAAACCGTAGCCTGCGCCAACAGTAAATTCGATGGAGATTATATCGTCGCGGCCTGCAACTCCGTGCCGAGGCTTATAGATATGATCGAATATCTCGCCGGAAGGCTCTGTGATGAAGACCACGGCGACAACGATTTTGACGGAAAAATACAAGACGCTTTTGAAATGACGGAGCCGATAAAATGAAAAATACCATCCGGCAGTATTCACTGCCCGGATACGAACTGCGCGACTATACAACCGAGGCGATAGCCTTCCTGCGGGACAATGAACCGCCGGAAGGCTTTTTTGTCGGGTTCAGCGGCGGTAAAGACTCTATCGTGTCTCTTGAGTTATGCCGCATAGCAGGGGTCAAATATCAGGCGTTTTACTCGTGCACCCGCATCGATCCGCCGGAAGTCGTACGCTTCATCCGGCAGCACTACCCCGAAGTGACGTGGTTATACTCAAAAATGACGATGTGGGAGGCCATACAAAAGAAGGCTCCTCCATTACGTATGCAGCGTTGGTGCTGCGATGTCCTGAAAAAAGAACCAGCGCGTGATCATCCCCTCAAGCATCGGATCATGGGCATACGCGCCGAAGAAAGTGTACGTCGGGCATCTCGCCCCAGAATCGATAGCTTTCTGGGCCAAACGACATACAAACCAATCTTCCGTTGGCCCGAATGGGCCGTATGGGAATTTATTGAGAGTCGAGGATTACAATATCCATCTTTATACGATGAAGGTTTTTCACGTATCGGCTGTGTCGTGTGCCCCTTTATCCTAAGTTCATATCCGGGGGCTACACGACAGCGTGAGGAATCAATGCGACGTTGGCCGGGGATATGGAATACATATGAACACGCAGTAAAAAAGTGGTTTATAGCTAAAATGGTTGAAGGACTGAGAAGTAACCAGCGCCACGGAACACCAGAAAGCTACTGGCAGGCATATCTACGGGGGTTTGAATGAGCACCCTCCCTCAAGTACTGGATCCATGTTGTGGTGGCCGCATGTTCTACTTCGACAAGCAGAATCCTCTGGTACTGTATAGCGACATCCGACGTGAAGAGCATGTACTTTGCGACGGCAGAGTATTTAGGGTTTCTCCTGATACCGTTGCCGATTTCAGGGCCCTGCCTCACGCCGATGAAAAATTCCATCTCATCATCTTTGATCCGCCACATCTTGAAAGATGTGGTCCACGCTCGTGGCAAGGGAAAAAATACGGAAAACTCACAAGGGAGACATGGCACTCCGATCTAGCCAAAGGCTTTTCAGAGTGCTGGCGCGTCCTCAAGCCCGGAGGAACGCTGATTTTCAAGTGGAACGAAACACAGATCAGCCTACGCGAAGTGTTTTCTTGTTTTCCGCAACGCCCTCTTTTGGGACATACCACGACAACCAATCTGAAAACGCACTGGATTGTTTTCTATAAAGAAGCTCGGTACGAACCGAATAGCTAAGCCCCGAACAGGGGCTTTTCCTTTTTCTGGAGGACTCCATGCCTGAGAAGATTTCCCGTTTCGCCATCCTCGTCCGCGACATGCGGGCTGCCCAGAAACGCTACTTCGACACGCGGGACAAGGCCGACCTGTCCCGCGCCAAGGAACTCGAAAAGAGGGTGGACGACGAAATCACCGTCATCTTTGGCGGCGTTCAGACGCAAGGAACCTTGTTGTAGGAGAACCAATCATGCGAAGACCCATCAACCCCGTAATACCGTACCCGCACGAGGCCATCCAGCACACTCGCTGTGTTCTGGCCTTGTCCATGATCACCGTGGCGATTTCTTTCTTGAAGCCGGAAACGCTGGCCCTGCTTGGCGACCTCGGAAAGCAAGTCGAAAAGGTCAACCGCTGGATAGACCGATGTGCGGACGACACGCAGAAGCGCAGGCTCTCCGCAGGCGCGAAGCGAGATCTGGATGCCCGGTTTCATATCCTTGCAGGGCACGTCGGGGATATTCAGGCCGCTGCCGGCGACGTTTCCCGCTGGACACAATGGGGTGCCGGGATGTGGGCCGGGCTGACCTTCCTTGAGGACGCCCGGAACACCTGCCCCGTCTACTTCCGGGGCCTTCACTGGCACAACCTGCTCAAGACGCTGACCACGCTGTGCAATGCGCTCGAAAAGGTCGACCCGCGAATCGCTGAGATTGGGACGCGGGTGTACGAGCGGGCCGCGTAGGATGAAAGGAGAAAGGATGGAAACGACAATCTCGGAAATCCGCTCAATCGTACAGCGGCGTCGGGAGTTAGAGATTGAAGACCAACGTCTCTACCAACGGTTTCTCGAACTGCTCGAACTCAACCAAGGGACTAGAAAATCTTCCCGCGATAGGCTATCCCCAGAATCAGGGAAGGCGCTTTTTGCTGGCTTGAAGAGAGGTTCTCATGAGCGTAGCAAAGCGCGGTGACGGCAGATTTGTCGTCAAGTTCAAAGATGAAGAAGGGCGCTGGAAACAGCGCTCTTTCCGTACTGATGAAGAGGCTCGGCAGTTCGATGCGGATTGCCAATATGATAAGGTGGAAAACACGCGCCTGACGCTGTTGGAGGCGGTGCTGGTGTACTTAAAGAACACTGAGTACGCCGAAAAAACCATAGCAACGTACGAGTTTTTGGTCTGTGGTCATGACAGGCAAAACGGCTATCACCGGGAAGGTCCAGCGGAGTTTATTGCCGACCGTTTTGTTGACACATTGACACGTCGTGACCTCGAAAATGTGCGCGAGAGGTGCAGGAATGATGGTCTAACTATGACAAGCATCAACTCCTACGTTTCAAAACTCAAGGCCGCAATCAATTGGTGCGTCGAACAGGATTTGCTCCACGAGAATCCTTGGGGGAAATATCGGCAACTCCCAGGCGCAAAAAACAAGCCACGGACGGGAACGCTGGAAGACTTTCACAAACTCTTTCCTGTGCTCCCGCCGTGGCTTCAATGGGCAGCCCAAACCGCCATTGCCCTATGTCTGCGTCCCGGCATATCCGAACTTTTCCGTCTCGAATGGTCGGCATTCGACTGGAAGGCTAGAACCGTGTGCGTTTACATGCCGAAAGTTTGTACTACAAAACTTGTATTCCCGCCAGAGGCATATCTTGCCGAAGCGTGGCTACGGTTCAAGTCAGACATGGCAGCTGGAAAAAACCTCGTTTGCCGTGGGAGAAAAGGCACGGCAGTGACCTCCTCCATGTACCACAAGTCATGGGATAGAGCATGTAAAAAAATCGGCGTACTTATGCCTATGTACGCGTTACGGCATATTGCTGCTTCCGAAATGCTGGCAAATGGGGTGGACATCGCAGCAGTGGCTGCGCAACTTGGGCACAAGAACATCACCACAACAGGGGCATTCTACACTCATGCGCTGGCATCATCCCAACGGCGTGCAGCTACATGCCTCCCTGATTGCACCAACTTGGTGCGGAATGGTGCAGAAAAACAATTATATAATTAATAAAAACAATGTATTGAGCATAAAAGCTATCTTCCTTCAGGAAAGCTCCCCTTCATTATGCCTGCCTGCGGGGAGGCCATCCCTTCTTTTTCGTGCCCGCCTCCCACGACCAAAGCTGTTTTAAGGGCATCAGCCTTTGCGCCATGCGCCGATCAGCCTTTCAAAAGGCCCCATGAGGCTGGCGAAGCGGGTTTCGGCGTCCGCGCCGAAGGAGCCGGGGCGGACGCTGGCGAGGATGAGGATGGCGTGCAGGCCCTGCTCCGTATAGAACGGTTTGGCGAAATAGGAGCGGATGCCGTGTGGGGCGAACAGCACCCAGTCGATGGACTTGATGCTGTCCAGCGTATCCTCCACGGTGAGCGAGCGCAGGCCGAAGCGTTCGATGTCCTGTGCGATGGTGCCTTCGTAGGCGTGTTCCGCGCCCCAGCGCAGCTCGCGGAAGGCGGGGCCCGCGCCGTACACGACGACCTGCCCCTTGTGGGACTGGATGTCGGAAAAAAGGAGGCCGTCCAGCTCTCCGGCGTAGGGGGCGAAAAGGCTTTCCAGCCCCTCGCGGAGCGGGCGGGGCGCGGTTTGGGCGTCTTCCTCGGAAGGCGGACAGGCCGCGCTTTTCCGGTTTTCGGGGATGTTCAGGAGCGCCACGCGCACGACCCGCCCTTCCCCCGCGCCGCCGCAGGGGGTGAGGCGTACCTTGGCGCTGAACAGGCCGCGCTGGGCGTTGCTGAACGTGAGCGTGCCCGCCCACGCGTCGTTGGCAAGGGCTTTGTTCCCGGCTTCAAGCAGCTTTTCGGCAAGCCCGCCGGGGGCGATATCGGCGAGATCGAGGGCTACCGGCTGCGGGACCTGCGGCCC